>Ga0214544_1001872_pt1 | contig 44268 bp, 31 predicted proteins | sample CNSS3metaG_FD_160074 | JGI IMG/M metagenome (GOLD analysis project Ga0214544, IMG submission 160074) | Root nodule microbial communities from cowpea collected in UCLA plant growth center, Los Angeles, California, USA - CNSS3 | ecosystem: Host-associated > Plants > Roots > Nodule | place: USA...
TATATACATATATATACATATATACATATATATATGTATATATATATATATATATATCATTTTGATTAGGAAATTTCTCAAGCCTCCAAGCTAAGGATGAATATTACATCATCATTGGATCCTTATCAAAGTTTACACTCAATTGTTATATATGTACATATATACATATATGTATATAGATATATACATATATATATATATACATATATATATACATATGTACATATGTACATATATACATACATATATATATATATATATATATATATACATATATATATATATATATATATATATATATATATATATATATATATATATATATATATATATATATATATATACATATATATATATATATATATATATCATTTTGATTAGGAAATTTCTCAAGCCTCCAAGCTAAGGATGAATATTACATCATCATTGGATCCTTATCAAAGTTTACACTCAATTGTTACTTCACTAGCTAAATTTTAAGGATTTTAAGATTTTTTGAAGAAATTATATTATTAGAAGGTACAAAGTTGTGTTCTATTATCACGATGTCATTATAATTAACTAATGTTTTGTTCATTTGATACGATTTTTTTCCACGTACCATTTTGATATGAGTTTCTTAAATTTGTAATTTCCTTATAAACTCTTCTAAATGATTGAAACTACACCATTTACTTTAGAAGACATATATATGAACTTACTTAAATTAAATTCGAAATGATTGTAGATACTAAAAAATTGTATTGAATTGCATTCACCAATGACTGGGATGCACTGCGAAGCATTGTTAAATATAATCTTAATGTCTTACGCATTCCATTGAATGAACTAGGTGACACAATTCTTTATGTAGCAGCAGGTATAGGAAAGAATAGGATGGTGGAAGAGTTGTGTAAGATGACTTCGATAGAAGAAATGTTAAAACCAAATTCAGAAGGGCTTCTTCCCTTTCACATGGCTGCTCAGTCTGCCAATCACAGGATAATGAAACATCTATCCTCTAAGCATTTGCTTGATAACATGCATTTGATGGACATTAAGAAACTTTTTTTCATTGCCATCAACAACATGTTTAGTAAGCCTAGTACTTGTTCATGTTTTACTAAATTCAACCAATTCATTATCGAGTAACAATCAGTTCAAATTATTCACCATTGCTAATTTATGCATTTGACAGATCTGACCATGGAATTATTCAAACAACATCTAGATACATTGTTGAATGCAAGAGATACAAATGATCTAACAACATTGCATTGTTTGAAACGAAAGTCTAAAGAAAGTCTATGTATGCAAGAGTAAACTATTTTACTATATATAGCTTTCTAAATATAATTGAAACAATAAGAAATACTGCTCAATATAATATTAATTTTTTATTTGACTTTTTGTCCAATTATATGATTTTGGTATGGATGGAAGAACCAACGATGACTAGTATGCAAGTGTTGCAAGAGATATGGACAGAAGCTAGATCTTTGGAAATGGAAGACCTTTGGACGTTGATGCTCAAACCTACAGCAATGTTGTTTGATGCATTAGAATCAAACAATGATGATCATGTAATTCGACTTCTTTTACATAGAGCTGAAATTATGATAGTCTTAAAGGACACTAGTGGACAAAACCTCCTTCACTTGCTTATACTACACCAACGATATGATATAGTTGAAGAGTTTAAAATGAATAATCTCTCAAAGTATTCTCCAGAAGACGTGGACGTGGAAGGACACAATGTTCTGCACTTGGATCCGCTTTGGCCATCTCAATTTCGATCGGTATTAGATTAAAAAAAGGGCAACAATTCAAATGCAAAGTGAATATGCATCGTTCAAGGTCACTTTTTACATTTTCCTATTCTTATTCAATAATTTCTTTTTTATTTTCTTATGCACTAAGAAATGCAAGAAAACTTGAAGGGAAAAACACCCATTGAAGTGTTTTATGAGGAACACAAACACTTAGTCGAAGAAATCAAACAATCTGCTAAAGGAATAACAGATTCTGGGATGATTGTCGCAATTCTTGTTTGTACGGTAACATTTTGCTGCATCCTGCACTATTCCAGGTAATAAAAATCATCCTTGGTTCAATGTCTTTATCATGGCAAATGGAATCGCTTTGTTGTCTTCTTCTGCTTCTATGTTATCTTTTCTATCAAATTTCACATCTTCGAGATTTGCAGATAGTAATTTGTGATAGTACTACACCTTAGTTTAAGCATTGGACCCGTGTTATTGATCATATCCATGGCTACCATGATCGTGGCTTTTATAGCATCATCTTTTCTCATATTTGAAGACACCACCGAATGGATTTCATATGCAATGAGTTTAATGGGATTTTTCCCATTACTCTTGTTTATTTTCTTTCGAGTTAACTACTTCGACACCATGATTTGGTTCAAATATTATCGTCCTACACTTTAGTACCATATCTTTTACCCATACATTTTGGTTGATTCAGATGTTGTTGTCTATGGAGTACATGGTCCAGATATTATTTTTTTGTTGAACATTTCATATTGTATTGCTTTTTGGTTCCAATTGAATGTTGAAGTCCTGAATTATGTTGTTGTCTATGGAGTACATGGTCCAAATATTATCTTATTGTTGAACATTTGATATTGTATTTCTTTTTGGTTCCAATTGAATATTGACGCCCTAAATTTTCTTAGACATTAAATTGAAAGATAATTCAGGGCGTCAACATTCAATTGGAGCAAAAAAGAAATACGATATCAAATGTTCAATAAAAAGATAATATCTGGACCATCTACTCCATAGACAACAACATAATTCAGGGTGTCAACATTCAATTGGAACCAAAAAGCAATATAATATCAAATGTTCAACAAAAAGATAATATCTGGACCATGTACTCCATAAACAATAACATCTGAATCAACAGAAATGTTGTTAGTAGAAAGAAGCTTTTGGATGAAAAACTTATTCACTTTTCGTTGTTGTGTTATTCATGCCAACAATAATACAATTTATAGGCTTATAATTTTTTGTATGTTGTACTCCCAACGGTTATAAATGGCTAGTATATTAACTACCCAATAACTAGTACATTAATTAGCCAATAGTACATTAATTACCAACAACGGCTATAACATAAACTTTATTCTATTTAAGTTTACCTAACAAAACTCCCCTGTAAACTTAAAAAATTCTTTTATCCTTCATCTCAATCAAATTCTTGCAATTATTAAATAACACAATAGGCAGTGACTTTGTAAACATGTCTGCAACTTGATCTCGGCTTCCGACGTGCACTAACTCCACATTGCCTTCTTTAACCTGTTCTTGAATGAAATGAAAATGCACATCAATGTGCTTGCTCCATTCATAGTTGACTAGGTTCTTTGCTAATTCAATGTCAACTTAGCTCTTAATACCACTTTGTTAGGAGAAAGAAGCTTTTGGATGAAAAACTTATTCACTTTTCATTGTTGAGTTATTCATGCCATCAACAATACAATTTTTGTTCATTGTACTCCCAACGGCTATAAATGGCTAGTACATTAACTACCCAACTACTAGTACATTAATTATCCAATGACTAGTACATTAACTACCCAACGACTATAAATAGCTAATATACTAACTACCAACAATGACTATAACATAAACTTTATTCTATTTAAGTTTACCTAATAAATTATGGGTAAAAGATATGGTAATAAAGTCTAGGATGATAATATTTGGACCAAATCATGGTGTCGAAGTAGTTAACCCAAAAGAAAAATAAACAAGAGCAATGGAAAAATCCTATTAAACTCATTGCATATGAAACGCATTTAATGGTGTCTTCAAATATGAGGAAAGATGATGTTATAAAAGTCACGACCATGGCAGTACTGGATATCATCAACAACACAAGTCCAATGGTTAAACTAGGATGTAGTGCTATCACAAATTCACTATCTGCAAATCTCGAAGATGTGAAATTTGATAAAAAAGATAACATAGAACTAGAAGAAGACAACAAAGCGATTCCATTTGTTAAGATAAAGACATTCAACCAAGGATGGTTCTTATTACCTGGAACAGTGAAGGATGTGACAAATCTTACCGTACAAACCAGTATTGCCACAATCATCCCAGAATCTGTTATTCCTTTAACAGATTGTTTGATTTCTTTGTCTAAGTGTTTGTGTTCGTCATAAAACACTTCGGCAGGTGTTTTTCCCTTCAAGTTTCTTGCATTCCTTAGTGCATAAGAAATTCTTTCCTCCACTATCTGTTTATAATAAAAGGGGTGTTAATATATATTTCATAAAACTATAAGTAAAAAAGAAATTATTGAATAAGAATAGGAAAATGTAAAAAGTGACCTTGAACAATGCATATTCACTTTGCATTTGAACTATTACCGTTCTTGAATCTAATTTGAGGTGGCCAAAGTGCAACCAAGTGCAAAACATTGTTTCCTTCCACGTCCACGTCTTCTGGAGAATACTTTGAGAGATTGTTCATTTTAAATTCTTCAACTATATCATATCCTCGGTGTAGTATAAGCAAGTGAAGGAGGTTCCGTCCATTAGTGTCTTTTAAGACTGTCATAATTTTAGCTTTATGCGAAAGAAGTCAGATTATATGGTCGTCGTTGTTTGATTCCAGTGCATCAAACAACACTGTCGTAGGTTTGAGCGTCAACATCCGAAGGTCTTCCATTTCCATAGATCTAGCTTTTGTCCATATCTCTTGCAGCACTTGCATACTGGTCATTGTTGGTCCTTCCAACCCTACCAAAATCATATAATTAGTCAAATTAAAAATTAATATTATATTGAACACTATTTCTTATTGTTTCAATTATATTTAGAAAGCTATATATAGTAAAATAGTTTAATCTTGACTTACATAGACTTTCTTTAGGCTTTCGTGCCAAACAATGCAATGTTGTTAGATCATCTGTATCTCTTGCACTGAACAATGTATCTGGATGTTGTTTGAATAATTCCATGGTCAGATCTGTCAAATGCATAAATTAGCAATGATGAATAATTTGAATTGATTGTTACTAAGATCGAAATTGTATGAATTGAATTGGTTGAGTTTAGTAAAACATGAACAAGTACTAGGCTTACCAAACATGTTGATGGCAATGAAAAAAAAAACTTTTAATGTCCATCAAATGCATATTGTCAAGCAAATGCTTAGAGGATAGATGTTTCATTATCCTGTGATTTGCAAACTGAACAACCATGTGAACGAGGAGCAACCTTTCTGAATTTGGTTAACATTTCTTCTATCGAAGCCCCCTTACAAAACTCTTACACCATCCTACCGTTTCCCATACTTGTTGCTACAGAAAAAATTATCACCTAGTTCATTCAATGGAATGCGTAAGACACTAGGATTATATTTAACAATGCTTTGCAATGCATCCTAGTCACTGGTGAATGCAATTCACTATAGTTTTGTAGTATCTACAACCATTTTAAATTTAATTTTAGTAAGTTCACATATATGTCTTCTAAAGTAAATGGTGTAGTTTCAATATTTTAGAAGAGTTTATAAGAAAATTACAAATTTGAGAAACTCATAAAAATGGTACGTGAAAAAAAAATAGAACACAACTTTATACCTTCTAATAATATATTTTTTCTCAAAAATCTTAAAATCCTTAAATTTACCTCGTGAAGTAACAATTAATTGTAAACTTTGGTGAGGATCTGGTGATGATGTAATCTTCATCTTCAACTTGGAGGCTTGAGAAATTTCGTAATCAAAATGAAAATATATATATATATATATATATATATATATATATATTGAATAAAATGTATGCAAATTTTTGATTCATAATAAAATAATAACTCAAAAATAGTTGAAATAGTGATTTAAAGTAGTTTATGTAATCATACAAAAAACATAAAGCAGAGGGCAGCCATAACTAACAACCAGCAAATAGTAAAAACTAATGAAACAACAAGAGAAATAATCATTTAAGATAGTATCTATACTCACATAAAAAACATACAACAACAGAGGGACACAAAAATTAACGAACCTCAAGAGAATGAGCAAGAATTAATGAACTAATGAATCAAATTTTTTTCTTACCATATTATCAAGGGAATGAGCAAGAATCATCGTTCCACAAAAAAAAGACCACCACTGACTGTTGAAGTTGAAGATGAAATATGAAAAATCATACCCCAAAACATTTAAACCCCAAAATGTTTAAAGGTGAAAAGCACAAAAATATTGATATATAGCTTCCTACCAGCGTGATCGGAGTAGACCAACAAACTAGACAGGCCAGTAGGCATATTTTGACCATTACTTGTAACATAAATTTACTAAGTGTAAATAGTAAGGTAGAAAGGCATTGTGGTATTATAAAAAAATATAAAGTTGTTTTAGTATATTACACATTAAAGAGGGATTTATCAGAGAAAATTGTGTATTATAATTTTTTGTGTGTGCATGTGTACCTGAGTTTGATTTGCTTTAGTGTTTTGTAAGAATTGTTTCTACCGTAAAAAAGTTCTATACTTATGTGTGCAGATTGATTTGAGCGTTGCAATTATCAATTTTTACTTTAAATAAGTGTTACTGTATTATGTATAACACATAAAGGATGTTTTTGGCAATTACATGGGTCAATTCCATAGTATAAATTATCAGTAATTCATTTTAGGATTTTGTTTATTAATTCCTTTTGAAAAACAAATTTTAGTGCATGATGTACAACATATATATGGACTAAACTTGTCTTTCTATTGCTATTTTCTCTTTTATGGTTTGATCACTGATCCCACTAACGGTATACCTTTTTATTTTTTCTATTTTTCAATTTTTCCCACTGTCAACTCTTTTTTTTCAATTTTTTTTTCTACTTCTCTTCTTTCTCTATAATTATTTTTTCAAAAATTATACTTTTCGCTCTAACCCGATATGATTTCTGTTATAACTTTATAACGAATTTTTGGTTTGCCGATATTTTCCATTATCCGACATTGATAACACTAATGGAAATAAAGACATGCCGGGGTGGCTATACATGGAATCAAATGACAATCATGGAGCAATGGTTGTGGTGGCAGCTGGAAATTAGGTATGAACATGCTAGAATAAGAACACAACAATGAGGGTGGGGGATTGGGGAATTGTTTAATGGGATAGAGAAAATGTGGAGATAGTAGAATGTGGAAGTAGTAGTTGGAAAAATGTATTTTGTAGTTGAAAGTAGTTGTATTAGATGTTGTGTTAGTTGTTGTCTTACAAATGGTATTGTACATGGGTATTTATAGAACAATAGATTATTCTAGAAATCCCTATAAAACTTGTGTAGATAGTTCTAGATTTTTCTACCTATGCAGAATGTTCTTGAGTTTTCCTCTTATCTTAGGCTTTTCTACAATATTCTAGAGGTTTCATGACATCTCAATAACTCTATCTTAGACTTTTCTATATTATTCTAGAGTTTGCATTATACTTTGATACTCCTCCTTGATGCAAATTCGGTAACTCCAAACATAGTGCGTAGTAGTTCAAATCTTGGTCTTGGTAACACCTTTGTGAAAATATCTGCAATTTGATCTTTTGTTGGGCAGTACTCAAGTCGAATCTTCATATTTGTCTCTACTTCTCTGATGAAGTGATATTTAATTGCTATATGTTTTGTTCTACTATGATGCACTGGTTCTTTTTCATTGCAATAGTTGATTTATTGTCACAATTAATCATAGTAGGCCCACTTTGTTTTTCTCCCATATCTTTGAGTATCCTTTGAAGCCAGATAACTTGACTTGTTGCTTCAGTAGTTGCCACGTATTTTGCTGCAGCGGTTGATTGTGCAACTATAACTTGCTTCTTTGATGGCTAATAGAATATTCCCGATCTAAGTGAGAAAGCATAGCATGATGTGATCTTCATGTCATCCATCGAGCCTTCCTAATCACTATTGGTACAACCAAGCAACCTTGGATTGCATGTGCATTTGTACCATATACCATACTCTTTTGTTCCTTATAATATGATTTTAAGTTTCCTTTTGCTATATGCATTACTAATTTTTAATTGGTAATTTAATTTTTATGAATTTTTATTAATATAATAAATGTGGTCATTTCATTAAATGTATTAAATTAAGAATATCAAAATAAAAAATAAATTAGATCTTGATACATTATACTTTCAAATAATATTAATATTAATTTAATAAAAAAGTAAATAGAGTCTATTTAATAAATATTAAACTTTAATTAAATAAAAGATAAATATTGAAAACCAAAAAATTTTAAATAATTAAATATAAAAATCAAATTATTAATTAACTCTAAACTTTGTTTCATTTTAAGATAAAAAATATTAAGCCATTTTTAGTACGTAAATAGACACTATGCCATCACGTTACATCATGTAAAACATATCAATTTATGATAAAAAATATATATAGAGGAATATTAAAAAGATTGAAATAAGTTTCAAATATATAATATATAATTGATTTGAGGTGCTAACCTAGTTGATTTGAAGTGGTTAATTTGACCGTTATGAAAAAGTCAAATACATTATTGTCCTGATCAAATTGAAAATTCTGTTTGTGATGAGAAAACTTTGAATTTTATTGTCCAAATTTTAGTCACTGTTATTTGATATTATTTGATATGAATGTACACCGATTTTGACACTAAAAGGTTTTTACATCCAATTAACATTACTCTTATTTTTCTTTTTTTTTTCTTTATAAATATTAAAATTTACTTTGTTTTTTGTTTTAGATTATGGCACCGTTAAAAAAATTCACATTTTAGATTATCAATTTTGTTTTGAATGTTTTTAACAAAATACTTAAAATTTTATTATAAAAAAAATTTGCAAAAAATTGGTTTTGCAAAATATTTTATATAAAATACTTTTTGTAATAAATTTTTTGCAAAATATTTTATATAAAATATTTTTCGTAACAAATGTTGTAGAAAATACTTTCAAATTTTATGTTTTTGTAAGAAATAATTATCCACTAAAAAAATACCTGTCCATTAAAATTTTTTAGAAAATGGTAAAAAAAAGTCTTTTCTTACAAATTATTTTAACAAACTTAAAAAAAAAATCTCATATAATGTGAAAATTTCTAGTAAAGTGGGTTGTCAAATAAGTAATTTTTTTTGTGTCAAACTATTTTTTCCTTTTCTATATTGTGTTATCTATTCCAACTCCTTTTATAATATAATATAAAAATTAATATCATAAGTTTTTCATTATTTTTAACTTATTATGATAAAAAAATAATTTATATGAATTAATGTTTTATATGAATTAATTAAAATAATTGAATCTGTATTTTGATTTGATATTAAATTATGTAAAATTTTACAAATTTATAATAACAAATATAGCAAAAATAAATTGCTTAAATACAACAAGGCATTGCGGACCCGATAAAGTAAAATAAGATATTTTGGTTAAGTATTATTAATGTTTACAAATTTGGATTATTTTTTCAACAAATAATAGTCACTGCAGATAGATCATAAGGTTGATTCAGTGAAAAAAATAAGATTGATTTAGTGAGATTTAGAAATTCTCCATTAATAAAAACTAACGACTAATTGTCAATAAAAAAACGTAGTAACTGAGCACCGCCTAATGATTTTTCTACGTGTAGAGTATTATTTTACTCGAAAGATAGTGATAGTGCTGAAACGGATAGAGAGTAAATTGAAAAAAATAAAATAAAATCTATGGACAAAGTAGAAAAAGAAATACGACAATTGAAACGAAAATAAACTTGTATTAGTCACAGGATCACAGCAGGCACAGTTGAATATATGAACAAATCTAAATATATTCGTTGCCGCAAATATCTATATATTAAGGTAGTTGGATTAAGTTATTCTTTAAAATTATATATCATCAGAATATATGGCTAATTTATTATTTTGATATTATAATATAATTTATATATGGAAAGTTGTGAATATATATTATCTTGATTTTACATTGATATTGTCAGTTTATATTACGTTAATTATAGGTTCAAAAATCTTATAAATATACATAGTATCATTTAAAAAATATACACTCTCAAAATTACATTCTCATATTTTTCTAAAAATTCATCATTTTCGTACTTATTTGAGTCTTGAAGAGTCTTTTGGATCCTTTTCCAACTCAAAGAAGCATTTATCCGGAGTTATCAAAATCATAAAGATCTTCTTGTCACTTGTGAAAAGGTTCTCCTCAAGTTTCCGTTAAGAACAAATACTATATATTTTTTTTCTTCGTTTTAACTACAAAATTATCTATTTGTATTTTGGGGTTCATATCTAATCGAATTCGCTTAATTGTTCTTGTGCTGGGTTAAAATACTGTTTTAATTGACAAGAAAACAGGAAACTATATACAAATAATAAAAATGTTTAATTTATAACAAATCTAATTTGGAAAGAAAAATATATTAGATACTTAAATTTGTTTATACTCTATTATCCAATAAAATTACAGGGAAGGAACTGGTGTTTATTTTGAAAAAAAAAATTGATTTAACTAAAATAATTTGTTTTCAAGATCAAGTTTTTTCTTTAAATAAGATAACTAGTAAATTAGCCGCATTGTTTTAAGTTTCTTTTATATAACTAACTTTTAAATAGTAATTCAGTTTTTATGAATCTCAATTTTGATTAATATAATAAACGTGATCATATCGTTAAATATATAATTTAGATTTTGACACATGATAACATTAATTAAATTGATTTTATTTAATTATTATTAAAATTTAATTAAATAAAAGATAAATATTAAAAACTAAAACAATTCAAATACTTATAAAAATCAAATTATTGATTAAGTTTTTTTTATTCATATAAAAAATAATAAATATTAAGCCATTTTGAGTACGTAAATAGACATCATACCGTCACGTCACATTATACAAAACCTATCAATTTTGATGATAAAAAATAGAGTAATATAAAAAAGATCGAAAAAAGTTTCAAATATCTAATATATAATTGATTTGAAGCAGTCAAGACTTTTTCATCAAACTCGGAATCTTCTCTCTCCCTCTTCCTACGATATATATTTTTTAGTAATTTTTTGTTACTGTTAAACATTAAAAATATAATGTATTAGTATTTTAAATATTTTTTAATATATTTTAAAATGTTAAAATTAATAGTAATCCATAAACCTAGAAAGAATCTAAATTTCTCTGCCTACTTTCTCTTTCTCTTTTCCTAAAACTTAGAATCTTGGTGCAGATATTACAGACTAAAAATTCTTCTTAAAAAGAAAGATGTCAAGTGGAGCAAGAACCTTGTGTTCTGTATGCAGACATCCAATTGTGGTTGATGGGAGAGAATATTCATCATTTGAGCATGATGTGAGACATGATGTTTGTCCGTGCTATCATGAAGGTTTTGTACAAGCACGTGATGAGTTGCGAGGAGCTGCACCCCATCGTATATATTTATCACAAGAATCGGTAAAGTTTTATATGCTTGCAGCCCGTATTGAGCAACTCACCATGAACGATCTGCGGGTCCATCATCAGTTGCACGATCTTCCATTGATGCTATGCCTACTATTAGGATAACACTGGCACATCTTTGCTTGGATTCACACTGTCCAGTTTGTAAAGATAAATTTGAACTGGGCACTGAAGCCAGAGAGATGCCGTGCAACCATATTTACCATTCTGACTGCATTGTTCCTTGGTTGATTCAACATAACTCATGTCCTGTTTGCCGTGTTGAGTTGCCACCTCAAGGACAGGTTAGTTCTCGCGGTACTCCAAGTTTGGGAGGAAGGAATATCAGCACTAGCAGCAATGGTGGTGGTGGCAATGCCAGCAACTCGAGGAGCATTGAGAACATCAGGCCTCAAAACCATAGAAGGAGAAACCCCTTATCATTTTTGTGGCCATTCCGTTCCTCTTCCAGCTCAAACAATAGTCACGTGTGGAAGAAGCTCTTCAACCACTCTTGACTAGAATAATGGAACAAGTTATAGTGGTTGGCCTTTTTATTTCTAGAAGTGTACCATTTCTTCTCCTGGATAAGTATAATTTCCTGTCTAATAATGCTTGTGATTTAAAATGCCAAAGAGTATTAATATTGTATTTCAAACTTAAGCTCGTGTAAGAAAGATAAGATAGAGGTTTCTTAAAATCTTTGTACATGAAATTGTCTTGTCAGTTGAATCTCCTTGAAACTTCAACTTTTTGCCTGTCATCATCCAGTTTGATTGTTTCTTGCTGTTTAGTTGGTTTGCTTGGTTTCTTTAGGGTCTAGGCAGCAAGTTGCAAAAGATACTTTGTTTGTTGGATGAAGCTTTTGGCCATTCCTTCATGAAATCACTGCATCATCAAGTTTATGCATTGTTGAGAATGTTGTCAAGCTAATTATTTATCTGTTTTTTAGTATGATGCTTGCAAAAAGTGTGGTCTAACAATAGAAGAATCCTTTCGGAAATAATTCCTTTAGGAAATAATTTGGTTTAGTTGCAAAATAGCTTGGTATTTTGATAAGTTTAGCTTGAGTTATAGCCAAAATAGACTTGGAAATTTGTTGGAGTTCTGCCATACAATTTATACATGTCAATGAATGTTAGTCCTTGCTTGCATGCTATGATTAATTGGTTTCTGTTTGGTTTATCTATTTTTTTTATCAAACAATAGTTGAGAAAAAAGTAAGCAAATATTGCATCTATTGACATGATCTTGATGCATATCCAAACTAGTCAGAGAGATTTACATTAGAATGTGTCTCACAATTGTCAATGTGTGATTTTGTTAAATTTTGAAAGGTTAAAGATCAAAATTGATTCCATTTACACATGGTTAATTTTTCTCTCTAAATATCTATAATTCCAATACATTGGATGTTTATTTAACTTTGCTACATAAAATAAAGGATCAGGCAATTTATAATTAAAGAAAAGGAGAAAATATCACACAGTGGGGCCAAATTCTAAAGGGGGTTTGGAACATTGTGATGGTTATTCCTATTTGCTTATGTTTATCTTTAATAAATTTTGTTATACTTTTCATTCCAGTTTTAAATACAAGTTAAATCACTATTATCTGGAATTTTTTTTATATCATATTTAAAATTATAAAAAATATGAGCGTAAAAACACAATTAAATTGATGAAATATTTATTTAAAGTTAAAAAAATAAAGCTTATGAAAAATAACTTTTTTATGAAAATATTAAATGTAATTTTAAAAGTAAAATAATAATAAATATAATAATATAACAAGAAAAAAGGAAAAAAGATCATAATTTATTGGTTTTAGTTTACATGGTAATAACATGAAGAAAATGGATTGTGATTCTTATTTGGATTAATCATCAAATAAAACTAACAAAAGATATGTTTAAGACCAAGAAGAGCTAATATAGTTTATGAAGTTTATAATAAAATAAAGGTATAATTAATGATTTAGTTCTCTAATTTTCTTAGTTTGGTTTAATTTAGTTTCCTTATTATTGGTTTGTTCAATATAATTCATCAATTATTTAAGAAACTTTAATTTGGTTCTCTATGTTAAGTTGAAGTTAACATGTTCGTACAAGACACGTGTTAAACCCTGAAATTTTTCATTTTTTATGTTTTTAAATTTTTGTTTAATTTTTAACTTTTTTTTTAAAAAAAAATTTATAAACTGCCACGTGTCAGGTTATAATTCTACCACATGGCAGTTTACGGTCTTGACACATGGTACCACATGGTAGTTTACGGTCTTGACACATGGTAGTAGTAATAGTTATGTTTTCAATTTAGTTTCCTATTTAAATTTTTGGTTCAATTTAGTACCCCTATTTTTTAAAACAATCTAATTTTGTTCTTCCAACTTTAAGACCAAATTATTAAATAAACTTAATTACAACTTACATATAGATGTTACAATAATGTTTTTGAATATATACATAAAATCACTCCACCTAAATACTCAAATTATTTTATTTTTTACTTTTGTAATTTTTTTACACTTGAAAATTTTTACATTTGAAAAAAATAAAATAATTTGAATATTTAGGTGTAGTGATTTGATGTATAAATTCAATTTTTTTTAACATGTATATATAATTTATAATTAAGTTTATTTACTAATTTGGTCTAAAATTGGAAAGAACAAAATTGGATCATTTTAAAAAATAAAAGTACTAAATTGAACCAAAAATTTAAATAGATAACTAAATTGAAAACAACTATTACCACAGTCACGTGTCACGACGGTAAACTACAACGTGGCACGATGGTAATCTAACACACGACAGTTTATAAAGTTTTAGAAAAAAAATTAAAAATTTCACGACTTGACACGTATTCGGTATAGATAATGTTAACTCAAAGTTAATGGAGATAACCAAATAGAACCCTTTCCAATAATTGGGGACTAAATTGAACCAACTAATAATAAGATGATCAAATTGAACCAAACAAAAAAATTAGGAGACTAAATCAGTAATTATACCCAAAATAAAAGTAGTTTTGGAAAAAATAAATTTGAATCTCAAAACTTATTTCAAGACATAAAAGTTGAACCATTTACGAGATATTAATACTCAACTTATTTTTCTAGAGATGGTTATTTTTATATAAATGAAGTCTTGTTTAATTGTTTTCTATTTATATTAAAGTTTCATAATAATAAAATAATCAATGTCATCTTATAAAAACTGAGAATTTATAAGGTCTTACACCTAATCTGAAACAAAAAACATTAATGTTTTTGCATTACTTTTTTTATTGATGTTCAAAATGTATTGATGTTCGTATACTAAAAAAAAAATATTTTTAAATTATCAATGTTTGTTAGTGTATTTGGAAAAAGGCAGAGAGTTTAGAGTAAGGTGTAAGAGAGTTTTCAGAGAAGGTAAAGAAGAAGAAAATTCTATTTTTTTCTATAGAAATAACTCTGCTAATATAAATGAATTCTTATTTATCTGTTTTTGATTTATCCTAAAGTAAAATGCTTTTCTAGAAAAGTTTTATGTTAAATAATAAAAAATAATAATAAAAAAGAAAAAGAAAGTAAAAATGTATAAAAATTTTGAATAATAAAATTAATTTATGTTTGTATATTTTCTTCTTTGGGTCTTTTTATTTATCTTTTTCAAAATAAATCTGCAACAACCCAATTTCTTTTTCCGCCCCTTATTTTTTAATTTGTGTATCTTTTCTTTTCTAAAATGGACTGACAACAGCCCAACCCAAGTTCTGTTAATACCGTCTTTAATTTGGGTCTTTCTTTCTGCACCTCCAAAATTTGTTTTATACCTCAAAAAAATTTTAAATCCCAAAAATATTTTTTGGCCATTTAAGTAAAATTACGGACATCACAACCCCAAAATTATTTTCGGATGTCAACTTTCAGAAGTCAAAATAAATAGTTAGAAGTCGACTTTCGGAAGTCAAAATATCTTACTGGAAATCAACTTTCGAAAATCAAAATATATTACCGAAAGTTAACTTCTAGAAGTCAAAATATAATTACCGGAAGTCGATTTCCAAAAGTCAAAATATATTACCGGAAGGAAGTCAAAATATTATTTTAAATTTTCTTTTTTAGTTTAATTATTTTTAATACATTATATAAAAAATTATATAGAAGTGACTTATCTCTTTTATAGATGTGGCATGGAGGCTAGCCTAGGCCAGACAATTCAATCGAATTTTTTACTACCGTATACCCCGCTTTTTGATTTTATTCACTGCAGTAAACCTCCCCACATATTAATTCTCAAGATAGACCACTTTAGTGTACTTCAAACAAATCATTTCTGATTTATTAAAAATAATATTGAGGAATTAATTTTTTATTTTTTTTAATTTCCAATTTTTCTAAAAGCAGAAAAAAAGAAAAGAAAAGTTATATGTATATAAAATGAAATAATTTTTATATCTATTGTTGGATTTATAATTTTGAAATGTTTTCTTTTTGTTTTTGAATTGTTACAGAATAGGAGATGGAAAAAAATTATTTTAAAAATGGAAAATGTATAAGTGTAATATAATTTACTAATATAAATTTAAATTGTTGTAATTTATTCGATAATAATTTGTTGTATGTATAGGTTATTAACATTATAGTTTAAAAATAAATGACAAAAAATAAAAGAGAGAAAAATTGTTGTTTAAATAAAAAATTATTAATTTAAATTAATGTGGATAATTGATTTGAATTAAAGTTGTCAAATGTATATTTATATAGTTATAATGACACCACTTAAAGAAATGTACAAGTATGGGTGGGTCATGTGTATAAATAAGGTGTGTTGGGGTTAGATTTCACTCTTCTGTTCTTATGCAAAGTTCTTGTTTCATTGAATTATCAACATTCATTCATTATTTCTGGAAGTAGACTAATATAATCCTGGACCAATGTCTCGATCACCAAGACTTAAAGACATTCAAACTCAATATGATGTCTCACCTAGGGATGTCAAAAATATTCGTACCTGCGGGTATCCGCGGATAAAACCCGCAATGGGTAGGAAACGAATATTAAAAATGGATACCCGCAATCTGCGGGTATGGGTATTTTTGATACCCATATGTTAACGGGGCGGGTACGGGTATCATAGTATTCGTACCCGTAGATACCCGTACCCGCTAAACTGTAATACACAAAAATACCCTTATATATATATATATTAGTAAAAAAACATTTTGATCTAATATTTTCTAAGCTGCACATCTTATCTTCTTCTGTCTTCATTCTTCCAGCTTCAAGTATTGGTACGTTGTCTTCTTCCAAGTACACCTATTGACATTCTTCTCTTACCCTTCTTTGAAATTAGACATATATATCAAACTCTATATAGACAATGAGGTTTATGGTATGCTTGTTGTCAAATGATGGAATCAAAATAAGAATACTTGGCACTTGACAGTTGGGGTTTATTATTTGATTATTTTTTAAGAATCAGTAAGAGAAAGTGGACTTGTTGATCAAAACACTAATTAAAGAATTTCCATTGTGTTGAACGTCATTTTATATTTATTTTTATAATTATTTGGACTTGTATGAACTTGAGTTTGTTTGAACTTTATTTAAAATTTATGACAGTGATGTATTTTATTTTATTTTATTTGAATTTATGATTAAATATTTATTTTTTAAATATCTGCGGGTACCCATGGATACCCGCGGATATGAAAAAAAATAGATGGGTACCCATATAACGGATACCCGACAAATATGGGTACGGATACGAGGCGAATATTTATCTAGCGGGTAGGCTATGGGGGAGCTACTACCCATACCCTACGCGCCCCGTTGACTAGAGATGGCAAATAAACTCGTCCCCGTGGGTATTGCCCGAACCCGTCTCCGTTTTGACGGGGAATCCCCGCATTCACTAGGTATGGGTATGAGTATGGGTAATCCCCAACTTTTTCAATTGGGTATGGGGATGGGCATGAGGATGTACATATCCCCGCCATAATACCCGTCCTGGTTTAAATTATTAAAATATTTACAATTAATTAAGTAATCATATATATATATATATTATTTTTTATTTATTCTAATTATTTGGTTTGTCATCAAACTCATTCGCATCTCAATTATATTTTTCATCTTATCATAACTTTTATGTAATAATGTTAAAAAGATGTAAGTCAATTAAAAAAATTTATGTCTCACATTTGAATATTTCTCTTATTTTATAATATTTTTATTTATTGTATATTTTCCTTTCACATGAAAATGTTTAATACTCTCAATTTAAACATTTAATAACACAAACCTTTGGTTTACTAGGTAATATAAAGAACATCATTTACTTATTATTATTAGTTTTTGTTTCATTTGAAAAACTCTTTTGTTTCACTAAAACAATTTTTGTTATTTCTCGATCATTGAGTATATATGTTGATATTTGAAAAATTTTCTTAGATCTCTGAGGTAGTTTTCATCTTATTATACCCTTAATTATACATTTGTTTTTCTTGGTGCAATTTCTTTCAATAGTATCTCAAATTGTTTATAAACATTTGTTAATTTTTTAATATTTTTATTTTTTGTTTATTTTCATTATGTAGAATACTATTTCGATATATTTTATCTAGTTATTTTTTATTTTCTAACTCATTATCAATCATACTGTAATTTTTTCACTATAATTGTATAAATAAACTTTATTTACTACAATATAAAAATTTAATGTAATTGTCATGATTTTTTTTATCTCCATCCAACATAATTGAAGTTCAAAAGATACAAGATCTATGTTAAAATTTTATTATTATGATTATCATTTGTTCTATGTATCATTTTGATTCAATGATGTATTATAACTTTTATTAGTGTATAAACAAACATTTAAAATATATTTTAATTTGAATATTTGTTTCCCTTTTATATATTTTTTAAATATTTTTAAATTTTATCAACTAGGTTTCATTAATGTCTGTAAATTTAATAAATGTGTTGGTTCTCATGAAATTTTATTTGGTATTATAATCTAAAATGTAAATAATTATAATTTATTTTAAACTTTTATTATAATTATTATTTGTTATATGTATCATTTTGATCGAATGATGTATTATAACTTTTATTAGTGTATAAAAAATATATTCATTAGAATTTAAAAGATTGAAGAAAAGAGACATTTAAAATATATTTTAATTTGCATATTTTTTTCCTTTTATATTTTTTAAAAATTATTTTTAAATTTTTCTACTATGTTTCATTAATATTTGCAAATTTAATAATTATTTGGTCCTCATGAAATTTTATTTGGCATTATAATCTAAAATGTAAATAATTATAATTTATTTTAATATATTTGATATCGAAGAAACAACCATCCTTCTAATATGGAATATTTGATAATATAATGTTTCTTTTACCATAATTTTTTATTATTTTATACAAATTAATCAAAATTATTATTGAAGTAGTAAGAAAACGAATGTGGGTATGGGTACAAGATTATACCCGTTACCCTGTAGGGATGGGGATGAGATAAAAGTTTGATACCCGTTGGGTTTGGGTATGGGGATGAGGATGAATTTTTTCTATGGGGATGGGTATGGGATAGCAAAACGCGTGCCCGTCCCGCCCCGTTGCCATCCGTACTGTTGACATCCCTAGTCTCACCCTTGATGAATGAACTATTTGCATTACCAATTAAGACTCTTTACACCAGTTGATAACTTGGGCCCAACCCCATCAAGCCCAATGATGAGTCATTATTTTCCTCCATTCCACTAGCCTTTGTGTATCCATTTGGTAGTTGTTCAATGCTTAATTGTTCATCTTTAGTGTGTTTTTCATCTGCTAGGCTTTATTGGGCCACTATTCCAAATCCGAGTTAATTTCGCATTATTTGGCCTAATTTTCGTTTTTAATTATATTTAGGTATTTGGGTGAAGCAATTTTGGAGCTTGGACATTAATATTTAGTTGAAGAGACTTGCCACATCATTGCCACATCATTTCCACGTCATTTGAGTGAATGGGCCAACATTAGAGGCCCAAGAGTGACATTTTTGTAATTCTGAGTGGCAGAATGACATTTTTGTAATTACTATGGCAAGGGGTGATGGGACCACGAAATTAGGTCTGGATGCATGCAAGGAGCCACACTCTTCTTCTTCCCCATTCTCTCCAACCTCCATTTTTTGTTCTCCAAGCTTCCATGGAGGTGTTCCTTGCATTTTTTCACATTTTTGCCTAGTTTTTACCGTTTTTATGCACATTTGACAGCTCCCCATGAGGGTTTTAGGTTTTGAATTCGTTTTCTAGCTTGGGCAGTTCATTTTGTGGAATTTATTGACTTGGAACAACACCCATTGATGGGGTTTTCGTATTTATATATCACAACACCATTTTACATTCCATTAAAGCTTTGAAATCTCTCTTTTGATCTTGATTTGCGTTTTCAGAATTCATAAGTTAGGGTTTTTGATTTTTGATGTTCTGTTTCAGATTTGAAGTGCTTGGGATTGTTCCATTTTGATGTCTAGCTAACCTTATTGCATTGATTCCTTGACGAAATTGAAATGAAACCATGAGATTGTTGGTCGTTTTTTGGGGTTCCATTCAAAATTGCCTCTATTTCAGGTTGTGTTTAGATGATAAACACATTTTTTATGCATACTTAATCTCAAATTCGTGTGTGCACATTAATGGCTCGTATTCATGCTTAATGTTTATGAGTTTTGTCACAACTTGCTTCAATATGTGGGTGTTAACTGCATGAAATTTGTTGCGCTTAGTGACAATGAATCCATGGTAATTTTCGCTTAGTTGATTACTTAGGATTCATGAGAGCAAATTCGAATAGAACAATTAATTTGGTAATTTGTGATTGGTGGACTTTCAATTGAATCAAGGAATCATTGCGTGTTCATATAACTGTTAAATTTATCTGCAAATTGAAGTTTGTTGTGAATCAAAATCTGCCAACCCCACCTTGTGTTTAATTCTGGAAATTGAAGCTTTGAACACGAACATTGGTCGTTGGGAGACGACTTGGTTTAACTGTCACATACTGCATTTTAATCGTTTTAATTTAGTGGGGTACGACCTCTATCACCGAACACAAGGCCCAAACCCACCAGGCCTAATCACTAAAGGAATGCTTAAAAAGATTCAAGAAGATGGCGATTCTCAAAATCCTTTGAAGCCCAAAGCTATTCATCTATTATTCAAATGAGCCAAGGAGGATATTAAGATTTAGATAGATACATTTGTCTAGATTGTATTTCAACAAATGTAATTGGGCCATCTTTTAATAATATGTGCTTTAGTATGGATTGGATCAAAATTCACCAAGTTTAAGTTCAATTGGGCTATCGGCCTCATTGAACTCATCCTTGGCCGAATGGCTAGCCTAGCATTTTCATCACCTGAAGCACATGCTACAATGTGGAAGGTGTGAAGTGCCACATGTCCTTTGATCCACCAAATAAGGAGATCTAGATCTATATCTAGAATTAAGTGTGCACATGCTTAATTAGTGTGGCTGGCCGAATACTAGGCTATATAAGCAAGCCTCCACACTCATTCTAAGGTTACTCTTGAGATTAATGCAAAGATACATGTTGAGAGCACTCTGTGATTCATTTGTCTTGAGAGTCCAATTGCTAGAGCTATTCACCTAGAATTCCCCTATAGCCTTCTTCCCTAAGTTAGCCTAACCTCTTAGGAACCTCTTCACACTACATTCCACTACCAACATTCATCTAAACTTCGATCCATCTTCTCCAACACTACAAGGAAGCTTTAATTCTTCACCAATTCCGTGCATGAAGCTTCATTACCAATTGAGTCATATAAGGACATGTTTGTCTCCTAACAGCTTCAGATGACTCAATTGGATCTATAAGGTTGAGTAAAACAATAAAACAATACCATTCATAAGTTCATAAGAGCTACATCCAATCCCAACACTTGGAAGTTCAACAACTCATGATGATTCTAACAATTGATCCTAGGAGAAGCTGCCCCTTCTTCATGTTTCCTCTAGATTTTGAAAGATTTTACAAGTGAAGAGAGAGAATTTAAAAAGAGAAACTATGATCTACTCAAATTCTGGATGTTATGAAGGGGTTCTGCCCCTTAACTTATAGAAAAATCTGGGATGGTTGTAACTCTAATTATGGTGGCAAAGCATCTGAGTTTTCCTCCCATGGAAGGTTTCCTTGAATCTTAAGTGCATTTCTTGCAGTCTGGTCACAGAGCTTTCCTTCAATGATGGGTTTCCTCCATGGGTTGAGCACCAATCTTGGTGTTTGAGGTTACTTCATGGTGAAGTTTTCTTCGTGTGGCTTAAGCACCATATCTTCTGCTTGAGTTGTGGGGGCAAAATTTGAATGTTCTAGAATCTACCTTAAAGTTGCTCAAGTTCTGTTTTGCTAAATATTGTAGAAAATCATAAAAGAATACATAAAATTACCACACATAATCAGTTCCAAATGCTTTTAAGTAAAATTAGACGAAAGGAAGTAAAATTCACAATATATTCAATGAAATCAAACTAGACGAAAGGAAGTAAAATTCACAATATATTCACAATTTAGTTTCCTTATTTTTATAATTTTCTTTAATTACCTTTAAAGAAAATTATAAAAATAATGGAATGAAACTTCTAATGTACAACCTATATGAGTGTAAATAAACATGACTGAACACAGTGAAAAAAAAATTGTAAACGAAACATAGGGTATACGAAATTGATCTAGTGAAGTCTACCATATATATACAATTCACCCCTACTTAAAATTTTAATGTATATACTTACTTTTAGTTATTTGGTCATTTTGCATCCAAATACTACCTAATTTACTAAAACGTCCTTCCTACTTTTCTGAATATACAATGCCACCAATGAATACCCTTACTACCATCATTATCTATTAAAATGCCACTCTCGATATTTACAAAAATACCACTACAACTACATTATTATTATTATTATTATTATTATTAATAATATTATTAAATTATTCTTATTATTTTATAATAATAAAAATAATAATTTTTTTATTATTATAATTGTATTATAATTGTTCCAATTATTAATATTATTATATTATTTCTGTTCTTGCGGAGAACAAATAAGAGAAGTCAGACACAAACATCACCTTACCTCAATCCACAATCTCTCTAGTTGGCTTCTGCTCGGTGCATGTATGCCATCTGCTGGTATCACAGCTTGGACTGGCTTGGACCCGAGAGGGGTTACCTGCGAAGAAGACTCCGACGCTCAAGTCAACCAAAGGATTCTCAGAAAGTCAAATCTTGTGATTAAGGGATTAATGAATGGGTACCTTTAATTGTTGGGGTCCATGCGTATTTATAGTTTATTAATTATGTTTGACCTTGTCATGGGCTGGATTATTGATTGGGTCGTAGGTGGGCCTGGACCAGGCCCAGACCCCCTTAATTCAATGATTGTTGGTCTTAAGGGGTTTGTCTCAATATTCTAAGTTTGGAATGGTCGACAGATGTCGTCCTGTCCTTTGAAATAGGTGGCCTAGTCCGCTTATGCTTGTTCATTGATTCATTTGTTAAGTGTGTACATGCTTGTGGGCTATGTAGGCAGATTTTATCGTATAGTCGTGTTAGGCTGCCTAGGTGCAGTACACCAGTCCCCCCGCCTATGTCGGTATAACTATAGCGGCATAAGATGAGAAGTGTGAGTAGTTTTGGCGCCAAATTTGATATCGCTGTCGTTAAGCGATCAAATTACCACTACTTAACTTTAGCAACTTCAGTATTACCAAGTTAGTAGTGAACAAAATAGTTAGGGTTAAGATAACCCTGAGTCGTCTCACAATGAATACGAAATTGATCTCAAATATTTGATTCTTATAAAATTGCAATTAAAACTAGTAATAATAAAAATATGGGGGTTTTGATATGCAAAGAGTGAATGTCACACAAATAAAAGATTGTAAGCAAGTAATAGAAAATAGGTCAATTCCACTGCTTTTTCAAAATAGGATTCTTCATTGGTTATCTAGAGATTATTATTAAATTAATTATTGTTGTTGATTTACAAATCAATCAATGTAAAGTCTCAATTAATTTGTTGGCGTTCTCACTTTTAACCAAAGTACAATCTCAATTAAAAGTGAGAACTTTTAGATTATCCATAGTAAATTCAACCAAAGTACAGTCTCAATTAAATTTTACTATGCCTAATCATGTCTATTCCTTTGTTTCCTCACCAAATAGAAAACTTAATTAATCAAAGTAAAGTCTTGACTAATTTTAGTTAAAGTGATTACCTTTAATCAAAGTACAATCTCAATTATTGGCAAAAACTTATTTAATTAAATGAAAGTTTTTAAATAAAATCAAAGTAAAGTCTCAATTTAATTTAAAAACCTTTTAACTCATATGATTAGCATGCGTGTAGATTCAAAATCATTATTTTCTATTCAATTAAGAAACAAAGGACATAGATAAACAAAAACCATAACAATAATCAAAATAACAAATAAATTAATTCATCTAACCTCAGAATCCAATTAAGAAATTATAGTGGAATCAACACTAAAAGCTTAGCCCTCCATGGCTTTGATGGAATACATGATAAAATATGGTGAAGGAAAGAAAATAAAAGAAAGGAAGAATGAGAGATGTAGTGGATGACAGTGTTTGCCAAAACTAGAGAGTTGCCAAGTTTCTCCCTTTTGCTCCCTTAGGTCTCTTTATATAGGCTTCAATCGGACTTGGACTTTATCTGTTCGGCTGCTAAAATATTTTATCTTTATTTAATTAATTAGTAAATTAATTTCTGTCCAATTTCCAATTCTGCCCCTCTTGTTTAACCATTTTTACAGTTTTGACCAGAGTTGACTGCTAGCTTTGACTAGTTGACCAATTTTGACCAGTTGACCAATTTGACTGCCCTATCAGATGCTGACATGTGGCACAAACACTCTCTCCAGAATTAGGGTTTGCTCTTCCTTCCTCCTTCCTCCCTTGGCTGCGCGTGACGACATGGATGCTGGTCAGATGCATTTTTCGGCGAAGGTGGAGCAAATTCAACGTGCAAGTGATTGTCGCAATGGCCGCCGGCAATTTGACGGCGAGAGTGGCGGCTGAGTGCTACTATGGTGGCCGTGGTTGCTAGGGTTTCCAGGAGAAGAGGCTAGGGTTGAAGACAATGACGTGGCAGCCTTCCATTGGACAACTTGTTAGTGCAAGGATTATTGCCACGTGTCAGCATATGGTTGGCCTGATTTGAAAGGTTAGGATTGCCACATTACATGATCTGGTTGAGTGTAATTTAAGTGGTAGGAGGGGTGCGACTTAGTAAAAACTGGGGGGTGCAGAACAAGTTTTTGATGGTCCACTTTAGAAGGAGTGTGTAAATAAAAACTAGGGGGTGCATTTAGCTCCTGAATTATTCTTTTCCAGAATTTCTTGATTTTGGACTTATTTTATAACTTTTAATATTTCAAATATACACTTTTAATGACCCAAATTAAACTTCAGCTGCATTAACAAACGTTAGAATATCCAATAATATTTTATGCAACTAAAATCAATTTTTACGCCATTTTTACCAAATGTACTCAATAAATCCAATACTCACAAATCCTAATTAAATCAATCTTTAAGCACAAAAATTCAATTAAATCCCCTAATTTACACATTAAATGAGGGCAAAAATTTAAACTCATCAGCTCCCTAGGTGCAGTACACCAGTCCCCCAGCCTATGTCGGTATAACTATAATGGCATAGGATGAGAAGTGTGAGCAGTTTTGTTGGGCCGCTTAGGTGTAATACACCAGTCCCCCAGCCTTTAAGTGTGATGAATAGTGTTAAGGCTAAAGTCGTAATAGGTGATGGTAGGTGAAAAGGTGGTAGATGTTAGAGGTCTAATCAGAAGGGTTTTGCGCCGCCGTTTTAAGTATTGTGACATTTCGTGTGGATTGTGACGCTTCGTGTGTCTTGTAACTTTTGGGGGGAAGGAGTTGTAGCGGTTCAGATCGCTATTTATAAATGTGGTTGTTGTGGAAAGTTTGTTTACGTTGGTTCATTTTTAAGAGATCTGAGAGCAATGATTTTAGTGCGTTAGAGTTGTCTAATAAGTTATGTGTTCTTGCAGGCATCTTACTTATTAAAAAAAGGTATGTCTAGTACTAGCGATAGTATGTCATTATCTTCATCGAGTAGTGGGAGTGGACGGTCTAGGGAAGATGGAGGTAGACAGTCTGATGATGGGAGTGGTGGTCCTATGGTTGGGATGGGGAGGATTCCGATGGAGACGGTGACTGAGGTGAGAGAAGACCCTCTAGAGGAGATAGCAGAGAGTAGTTGGTCGGCTAAGGCTGGTTATGAATGGGTCATTGCGGATGTCCAGAACCAATCTTCATTATTTAGATGGTCGAGATTGCTTGAGTCATGGCTTAACTGTACTCCTATCGTGGGGAGAGATGTAAGCCGTGATATAATGTCTTTGGAGCGGGTGAGTGCCGTTGAATGCGTCTGTCATGGCCAAGAGGGAGTGGCTAAAAAGTTTTTCTACATATATATGTGCCATTTTTCACAATTGCACGTGAGGCTACCATTTGATGACTTTACCATGGGTACTTTGTCTATTAAACGTTGCCCCTACCTAGCTGCATTCGAATAGTTGGGCATACTTGTAAGCCTTTCGTGTTCTCTACCAGTCATTGTACATGCAACCCTCTCCGTAGGCTTTTTTGTATTTCTATGACACAAGGCCACGACATCCGACAACGTGGTTATCGTTGGTGAGCCGATCGAATATAAGCAGGCTGGACGCGTTCACCCAGTCATTCAAACATTTCAAGGATGGATTCTTCAAAGTAGTAGTGAATGAGGCTGGGAGGTCGTATTTCTATAACGATGACGGGAGCACTAAGTTCCCATTTAGTTGGACCAATAACCCTAGGCAGTATAAGGACATGAAGATTGAGATATTATCGGTGGCGGATAAGGAGGTGGTGGAGACGCTGATGAAATTTAATGATAGGCTGCCCACTAAGGGCTTAGTTAGGGTTTATAATTCGGTTCATCCAATTGTTGATATTGAAGGTATCTTTTTGTAATTTTAAGTGCTATGGTGTGTGTAAGTTAACTAACCAACGTTTGGGGTAAATAATGCAGGGCACATGGCACAAGCTGGGAAAAAGAACTTGACACTTTTTCAGACGTTGAGGAAGGAGAAGGCGACGAAGGTTGTTGGGAGCAGTGAAGTTCCCAATCTACAAGAGTCCCTAGTGGAAGTGCACGTGCACGGGGGAACGAAAAGGAAGGCGGAGCTGCCCACTACATATGGTGGAGGAAAATATGTGAAGGAGGCGAGGGCCGCCTTGTTGGGGTCGGGATCGGAAGAAACCAAATGGTCTTAATTTTATGCGTGTAATTGAAAGGAATGAGAGTTGGGAATTTAGGGTTCTTCACAGGTGCTGAAAAAATATGGGATATTTTTCCAGAACTGTATGCACCGCCTGGCGGCACGTAAACTACCGCCGAGCGACTCATGTTAAAACAACCTATTTTCTAGGTTTTTGTTAAGAACCGCCTGGTGGTAAAGAGCTGCTGCCAGGCGATGACTGTGCTGTTCTGTTTACGAAAAACGTTGTTGTTCGTGTTTTCGCGGAGCAGGTCTCGCCCGGAGCTATTTTTATGCCGCTAGGCGCCACCGATATTTCCAGTCTGTGCAGTTTTCGTAAGCATGTGATTAGAGAAAATGAGAAGGGGAAACTAAAGTGTGTGTTGAAATTGATTTAAGAGGTAAGTATATATGAATTATAAAAGAGAGGAATGTGTGTTTATACTTGAAAGATGCATATGTGTTGTGATGTTGTAATTTGGAATATATGAATGTGTATGTTGATTTTTGGATGTTTGAGAATTGAATGGTTGAATGCTAGGAAATGAATTAGAGTATCTAAACCCAGTAGTGTCACTTTAATGGTGTAGTGCCTGGCGGCGTAGAGTGGACCATCAGGCGATAGTAGGAAACAGGGATGTCTTGTGAGTTGTGGCGCTTGTCGGTTAGGTGGAACCGCTAGGCGGTCTATATTTCCATTTCGCCTAGTGGTGCTTAGGCTGCGCTAGGCGATGGTGTAGTGGCACGGTGCGTGGTGATATGTTTTGCATGGCTTGTTGTGTTGGTCCTGGTCTGGGATATGCTTGATGTTGTCATGAGCGGGTAGGTTCATGACTAGTGATGAACATGTGATGATATGAGCGGGGAGGTTCATATCCTGATACTCTCGTGTGGGGATACGAGCAGGGAGGTTCGTATGTTCCGTGCTCACACTTGAGAGATGCTACGAGCGGGGAGGTTCGTAGCTGGTGGATCACGTGTGTTAGACTACGGGCGGGGAGGTCCGTAGAGTTGGACTACGAGCGGGGAGGTTCATAGAGTTTACCACGAGCGGGCAGGTTCGTGAAAGCATTGGAATCCCTAAGACCAACTTGAGTATGTACCCTGTGTAGCGTAATGTGCTTTTCTTGTTTTTGTTATCATGTTGTGATGTGAGACTTGGATCAGGGGATGTTGTGCCATGAACGGGTAGGTTCATAGATGGTGGTGAACACGTGATGATATGAGCGGGAAGGTTTATATCCTGTTACTCTCGTGTGGGGATACGAGCAAGGTAGGTTCGTATGTCTCGTGCTCACACTTGAGAGATGCTGTGTGTAGGGAGGTACGTAGCTAGTGGATCACGTGTGTTGGACTACGGGCGGGTAGGTACGTAGAGCAGGACTACGAGCGGGGAGGTTCGTAGAGCAAGACTACAAGCGGGGAGGTTCTTAGAGGCAGGACCACGAGCGGGCAGGTTCGTGTGAGAAACATAAACCCTATATCCGAGGCTAACTATTTGTGTGTTGTGAAGGTTGAAAAGCCTTGGGGATTAAGGTCTTAGCCAAGAATTAACTAGAATAAAATAGATGGGTTTATCTTGATTTTTTTTATTAACTTATATGTTAACAGTTTATGAGCTCACCCTTTCTGTTTGTGATTGGCGATGATCGTGTAATTCGTTACACGGGAGCAGGTGATGGTACAGGTGATGCTAATGGTGCTCAGGTGATGGAGTGAGGGCTAGCTGGGATTAGAGCTAGGGATATTTCTACTATGCTTTCATTATGTTTGACATTTTGGAATTGTATCGACATTATGATTTAATTTCATATAAATTTTGGCGCGTGTTTACACATTTTTAAATTTTCCCGCTTTGGGAATAATAAAATTGCACTTTTAAATTTCACTTTGTATATTAGTTTATTTTAATTAAGTAATATTCCTTAGGGATGTTACACCCAACCATCTGACAAACTGTTGTAATTCCATATCCTGTCCCTGAGCCTCACAGATTTCATTCAAAAACTCATTGGTGACTTTCAACAAGCTACACTGTATGAAATCTTGCCCAAACTGCATTCCCAGATTCATATATCGAAGTTTCTCAATCAGCTCCAACTCCTTTACCATCATGCAAGAAATGTGCATCTTCTTTCGACTCAAAGCGTCGGCTACGACATTTGCCTTGCTCGGGTGATAGCACAATTCAAAGTCGTAGTCCTTCAAGTACTCCATCCAGCTATGCTGCCTCATATTTAACTCCTTTTGATCAAACAAGTATTTCAGACTTTTGTGATCGCCGAATACTTAAAATTGAGAGACGTACAAATAGTGCCTCCAAGACTTAAGAGCAAATACAATAGCTGCTAGCTCCAAGTCATGAGTCGTGTAATTTTTCTCATGTACCTTCAATTGTCGCGAAGCATACGCCACTAATGTAACATCCCGTCAGGATATTACGAATTTAATAAAATAAAATAAAGTAATTAATTACCTTACATTTAATAATACCCCATTTCCCAAAACACGGGAAATTTAAAACTTTATTAATTTACTAATAAGTCCATAAATACAAAACTGCAAGTATAATCAAAATATTCCATGAGCCTTTACAATCCATTTCAAATAAAATAAAGAAAACATAAAGAAAAAGATCCTATGATCATCCTCTCTCCACAACTAAGCCTCACCAGCTCCACCTGCATCATCACCTACTCACGTGTACCGCGTACGCGATCATCGCCAAACACAAGCAAATAGGGTGAGCTAACAGATGAAACACATAAAAATATACCAAACACACATATACATGTATAATCAATAAAAATAATACATCAATAACACAAACTCTTCCCTTATACCGCATGGCCACAACCATATATAATATCCTTTCATTTCCCACAGAACTTACTCCATTTCCATCACATGGCCACTACCATGTACACCGATGCACTTCGTGGAAGACTCGTTACCTTCCCTCCACATGGCCACCACCACGTATATTAAAGTACATCAGGGAAACTCGCTACAATTCTTTAACATGGCCACAATTGTGTTAGCAGTGTTCTACATCTTTTATTAAATATCTCAAGGCGCCTTGCTGCCTCACCTATCGGCCACAACTGATAGAGCACGTGCAGAAACCATGCTACGGATCACACACCGTAACACCAGGTGGAGTTCCCGAATACGAACATAGTCCGTAGTGTCCCAGAACTACCAAACTCGTTAGTGAATCACTGAGGAGGGCAATCCATCCGGACCCATCTGTACTGGCCACAACCAGCACACTCACACCGGCACACTCGCCAACCCGAGCCACAACTCAAAGGTTCCTCGTGTTCATCCGCTATCCCGAGCCACAACTCAAGGGAAATCATTTCGGGCCACAACCCATAGAATGCCACGTGCTTAACCCCTATCCTGAGCCACAATTCAAGGATACGTTTCGAGGCATAACCCATGGAACACCAACAAGCTCACCATCGAGATATCTTAGAAGCCTCATAGATCACGCATCACCATTCAAACTTCAGTCAATCCAATACTGCAAAATTTATTGCTTTTAAACTTATCATCCATCCATCCCTGGACTTAAACTTCCATCTCTCGCCTAAGCATTCCAGTTCATCTCGCTTAGGCTAGGTTACCTCGCCTGAGCGAGCACCATACACAAAACCAACCATGAACCCTCGCCTAGGCGAGTTACACTCGCCTAGGCGAGATCATGTTTCGTCCAAGACTCTCATCTCTCGCTTGGGCTGCGAGTTAAACCACCATCAGAATGTTCTTCGAACTCTAGCTTAGGCGAGAGACTCTCACCTGAGCGAGACGCACTTTCGCCTAAACAACAAACCCCGCCTGCGCGAGATGCGCAACCAACACACTCGAGACACACACGGATTCTCGTTTGGGCGAGTCACACTCGCCTAATGGAGATGGTCTGTCGCCCAAGACCAAATCACCTCGCCTGAGTGAACTGCTCAAGCAGAGAGAGATTTCTGAGTCCCTGCATATTTCGCCTAATCGAGCCTGGCTCGCCTGAGCGAGACATGCAAACTCTGGCACTGTTTCACGCACACAACAACAACAATCGCACCCAAAATATACTCCAATTTCATACCATTTTATTCAACACAATCTCATTAGTCATAAGCGCATAATTGGACACTAAAATAGATCCCCAGCAACCCAACTTTGCACAATTAGAGAATAGGTAGTGCATACCCCATTATTTTCATGCTTTTAGGCCATAATTCAATAAAACAGGACCCAAAACCCATAACCCCAAAATCCCTTCATGTGCAGCACGAAATTCAGACATGGTTTCATCAAAGATCATGCAAGACAATACGACAACACAGAAATTTGGCTCAGCTCCCCTAACCTGGAATTTCCCCTTGCAAAAGTATAAGCTTACAGCTCTTCTTCTTGCCCAACACGAAACTCCCTTAGTGCTTCCACAATTTGCCCTAGGAAATCTCCCAATCCTCTCCAATTCGCTCATCACACAATTGATTCAAAACTAGAACTGCAGAAACCCTCTTTTCACAAAATTCTGACCTTTTATAGGTGCCTTAATAGTGGTGTTAAGTGCAAAAACAAAAAATAGCCTTAATGGTATTTTAATTGCTAGTCAAGGCCCATCATTTAGTTATTTTTCAATTCTGCTAGGGTTGTCTCTACCCTTTCGTATTCAGGCCATACTAACTTTTTAGTAAAAAAAAAGAAAAAAAGCAATTTTGAGTTCACCAAGGTTCGAACCGTCAACCAAGCCAAAGCCAATTCAATACTAAACCATTAGGCCAACTCATGTTTCTTGCTAACTCACACAATTCGAGTATTATGTCATACAAACATGCCCCAACATATTATTAAAACAATAATAACTAAATAACACACAATTGGCATACTTAGGACTCAAACCCAAGTCCTCTCACACAATCAAGTACTCTCAACCACTTGAGCTAGTACTTTTCCACGTCATACACAACAAAATTTAATGTCATAAATGCACTACCTACCCGCATTTATTAATTAATTATTTATTTAATTAATTAAATTCTGCGGATCTTACAACTGGCGTCCCTTGTTGCATCAACACACACCCCAATCCTAGGTAAGAGGCGTCACAGTACACCTCAAACTTCCTACCAGTGTCTGGAATTACGAGTATTGGAGTTGTAGTTAAACACCTCTTCATCTCCTCAAAACATTCTTCACATTTCTCAGTCCAAGAGAATGGCTGATCCTTCCTTGTGAGCTGTGTCAATGGATTCACCTTCTGTAGTAGTTAAACACCTCTTCACCCCTCTACAAACCTCCTGTAATAACCTGCCAAGCCTAAGAAACTCCTCACCTCTGTTACTGTCTTAGGCCTTTCCCACTTAAGCATTGTTTCAATCTTAGCCGGGTCCACTACAATACCCTTGACTGAGATGACATGTCCGAGAAATTGCACTTCTTCAAGCCAAAACTCGCACTTAGGCAACTTGCCATACAACTGGTGTTCTCTGAGTACCCCCAGTACCACTCTCAGGTGATCAACATGTTCTTCCCGAGTCCTCGAGTAGATAAGAATGTCATCAATAAAGACGACAACAAACTTGTCCAGCCAGGGTCGGAAAATCCTATTCATGTAATCCATGAATACTACTAGCGCATTCGTCACTCCAAATGGCATCACCACATATTCATAATGACCATATCTGGACCTGAATGCCGTCTTTTGTACATCTTCCGGTTTAACCAGAATCTGGTGATACCCCGACCTAAAATCTATTTTGGAGAATACCCCTGCTCTCTTCAACTGGTCTAACAAATCGTCAATCCTCGGCAACAAATATTTGTTCTTTATTGTCAGCTTATTTAGCTGCCTGTAATCCACACAAAGTCGCGAACTCCCGTCCTTCTTTTTCACCAATAAGACTGGAGCTCCCTACAGTGACGTGCTTGGTCGGATAAATTACTTTTCTAATAGTTCCTCAATTTACTTCTTGAGTTCTGCCAGCTCTGCAGGTGCCATTCTGTATAGAGCCATCGACACTGGACCTGCACCAGGGATTAAATCAATAGTGAAGTCGATGTCTCGACTTGGCGGCAATCTTGACACTTCATCCAGAAAAACATTTGCATATTCATTAGCCACCGGTATAGATTGGATCATCTCTTAATCACTTTTCTTCTCTGGTTTGGCCACCACCATAAAACATGTGGCCTCTCCCTGTAGTTCCTTCAATACCTCCTGAGTGGAAATCAAATGTAACCCTGTAGGTTCTGGGAATACCAAACTGCGTCGTCCATAGTCGATCATGATGTGGTTGTTAGACAGCCAGTCCATCCCCAGTATAACGTCCAATCCCTCCAAAGGTAAGCACACTAAGTTCACTTTGAATATGCGACTTGCCACTTCAATCACACACCTAACATAGACTAAACTGGTAGCCACCTGACCCGAAGATAGAGTTGAAACCAGCAACTCACAATCCAAGTCACGTCTCCCCAGGCTCAGTTTCGCCACACATGCATCAGAAATAAAATAATGCATTGCTCCAGAGTCAAATAATACAAGCACATTCTGCCCCCCAAGTAAACAAGATTGCATGATAAGATTACCTGACTGTGTAGCTTATGTAGAGGTCATAACAAAGACCCTTCCAGTAGCTTTAGGTCTATCTAATCCAGGAACTGATGGTTTCTTCGTCGCACTGGTCTTCTTTTCTAGGCATTGGTTAGCAAAATGCCCCACCTGATCACATATGAAGCAATGGCGACTGCTCCCTTGTCCACCGATTTGACTCTTTAATTGAGGACAGTTCCTCTTCAAGTGCGCTCCCCTACATTGGAAGCATTTAAAATCTCCAGAGGGAGTAGGAAGACGGCTATAAGGCTTCTTCATATGTCTAGCCTCTGTGACATTCCTTTGATGTCGAACAACTGGGTCGGGGCCCTTCTCTAGGTGCTCAGCACTCTTGGCCTGTTCCACCAAGACTGGGAATCTTCTCTCCCTTAAAGGCATTACCACCTTCTTCAGCTCATGTTTGAGTCCTCGCTCAAACTTTAGACACCTCCATTCCTCTGTCATGGCGTGTGAGTAATACCTCGCCAGATGCTCAAATTTGTTCACTTACTCCTGCATTATCATATCTCCCTGTTGTAGTGCGAGGAACTCAGCTTCCTTGTCCTGCCTAGCTGTGTCAGGAAAATATTTCTCCAAGAATCGGTCCTGAAGCTAATCCAGTGTACCTGTTCCTCTCGGGTCTGCATCTGTTGTTGCATTCCCGCCCACCAATACTCTGCGTTCTCATTCAGCAAATAGGTGGCAAACAAGAGCTTTTTCTCATCCTCACAGTTCATGACCTTGAATATTTTCTCACATTTGTGGAGCCATGCATCCGCTTCATTAGGAAAGGCTTTTCCAATGAACTCTGCTGGCATGTGTCGCAGGAAATCCTCCACATTTGGCACCCTAATTGGTGTAATCACTGCTCTGGGCTGCGCTGCTACAGGTGCTCGCATCGCATCCACCATCCGGTGAATAGCCTTCGCGATGTCATCATCACCATTTCCATTCCTTCTCCTCTTGTTAGCAGTCATAGCTGGAATACGCCACATTTCAACTGTTAAAAATCAGTCACTTAGTTAAACAAAGCCACTCACACCTTTACAACATTCAACTTAAACACAACAAACAATCAATCGATAAGCCCACTCCCCAAAAGTCCTATAATATTTAAAATATTTTCAAAACTTTTGCTCTGATACCAACTATAACATCCCAATAGGACATTAATTAAAATAAATAAATAAAATAACAATTTATACAAAAAAACCTCATTTATTATCAAACCATTTCCCTAAAAACATGAGAAATTTTTGTAACTTTAACCACTTTAATATCCACTATAAATAAACAAAATATCCATAATTCTCTATTACAATTGAGAAATCCAAAGCAGTAATTAAATTACATGAAAACTCAATAAAAGTATTTATAAAAGTCCCATGTAACTGGTCCCCACTCTCTGCCACTATGCAGCTCCTGGCTCACCTGAAACATCATCTGTTCCCGGATAAAAATTTACCCGATCATCACCACACACAAACAGATAGGGTGAGCTATGCACATAGACATAAATAAATATGGAATAAATCCCACCCGCCAATTCATAATTATTTAATGATTTCTAAAACACCCACTTTTCCACACTCATAACCAATATGAGTTCATGCATGTACTCTAAATCTTGGGACTTTCTATGCTTCCACGACCTCCTCGCTTGTGGTCCAACCCACAAGCCTAACCCGCTTGTAGTTCTGCTTCACAGACTATCACGCTCGTTCATCCGAACTCCTTACTCAGACCCGGACCCGCATACCCGCCTTTCCTACTATGAACTCCCTCGCTCATAGCATTCTTTAGTTGAGCATGAGATGAACTCCATCACTCACTCATCCTAACAAGAGTACCTCTAGTGAACTAAACCGTTCACGTTCTGCATGCGGTCCACCCATCACGAACTCCTTGCTCGTGACTCAAGCCAAACACATCCCAAATCCTATGGACTTAGTCCCTCAAGCCCACACACCACAACCACATGCATATAATTCCCATAATGTAGGAACACCAAGCAAACTCGTGCAAATAGTACACACAAACATGAAATCTCATCATTCTCACTTAAGTCAAGGGTTTTCGCCCAAGTGAGTACATCTGTCTCGCTCAAGTTGAATCACTTTGCCTAAACGAGTGTGAAACAATGGCTCACCACGATCTCTCGCTCAGGCGAGTCCTTCTCACCTGAGCAAGACTCTCCTTTGCTCAAACACACAACCCCTCACCTAGACGAGGATTCAATGCAAAACACAACCTGCCTTATTGCGACCTCGCTTGGGCAAGCCACTCTCGCCTGAACGAGAGAACATGTCACTCAACACCAAACGGGTCGCCTGAGCGAGACTCTCAACCCAAAACCAGGAACGAGTTTTTGCAACTCTCGCTTAGGTGAGAGGGACTCATTGGGGCGAAAATTACAGAGGTTCTCCCTTGTTCTTGCATGAAATCAACCAAAGTCATACTAAAACATAGTATAATCAATACCACACATTCCATTTCAACAAGCAACCCATATGAACCTATTTTATATCAATTTGCACTATAAAACTCGAGATTTTACCAACCCTAACCATTCAATACCAAAACCCTCCTCCCAATCATATAATGGCATAAAAGACCCTTGCATACAACATCAAATAAACTCATTTTCATTCTCATCCCACAAAACACGAAATTCATAACATACCCAAAACATTTGAGATAAGCAATGACGCAAAAACGCAATACATAATTTACACACACATGGACAACTTCCCCTAACTTGGACTTCTTGATTCAAATTGGGAAAAAAAATGAATGTTCCTTTGTTCACCAATGCTTTGCTTTAGACTTCCTCCCAATTCAGCCTCTTGTGCACCCAAAACTCACCTCTCACTCTCTAATTTCGTTCTCCTCTCATAAGCCAATTAAGAACATTGCCAAAACCCTCATTCTCACCTAAAATGACCTTTTATATGTGTCTTAATTTTGGGTTTAAGTGCTAAAGCAAAAATATGCTTTGTGGTGGGTTTAATTTCTATTTAATGATAATTAGTGGTTTTTCAGCCCCTCTTGGCTGCCCCTGCTAGGGTTTTCTATGCCCTTTCACATTCAAGCCAGAGCTGCCTCTCACAAAAAAAATAAGGTTTAGTTCATGTCTATCAAAGTTTGAACCCGTGACCCTCCCAATGCCAATTCATTACACAACCATTCAACCAACTCATATTTGATGATAATTATTATAATCTTATGATTATACTATCACTTAACAAGCCCAAACATATTATCAAAATAATAATAAACCAAATAACACACAATTGGCATACATAGGACTTAAACCCAAGTCCTCTCACACAATTAAAGTACTCTCAACCATTTAAGCTGGTACTTTTCCACATCATACCAATTAACATGAAATGACATCAAGTTCCCACCACTCATATTTATTAATTAATTAATTTTCACGGGTCTTACATCTGGCATGGTATGCATTTTTTGACAAAGGTGTGGCAATCCACCTCCATGGTTGGCCAGAAGTAGCCAGCTCTGAGTTTTTTGGTGGTCATGGTTCGCGCGCCGGAGTGATATCCGCATATGTCTTCATGCAATTCTCTAATTATATACTGGGTTTGCTCAACTATGACGCATTTGAAGAGTGGCTGACCATATCTGCGCTTGTATAGGTCATCCCTTATCATCGTATACCTTGCGGCTTTAGCCAGCCAACTCTTGTCAGCATCAAGTGGGGGGTTACCGGTTTTGAGATACTGGATGTAGGGAGTTGTCCAGTTTTTAGCGTGGTTCGTGTCCAGGTTTAGGCAAATATTTGTTGTAGATGGTGTGACTAATGTTTGTTGTAATAGGGAGATGATGGGCTGGGTTTGCTCGACTAATTTGGGTAAGAAGCGGGAGATGGCGGTTAAGCGACCAATGAGGCGCTGTACTTCTTTGATATTGTTGGGGCTTCGCATCTCAATGATGGCATTACACTTTTCGGGGTTCGCTTCGATGTCGCGTTGTGTTAGCATAAAGCCAAGGAATTTGCCATGGTCGATGCTGAAAACGCACTTTTCAGGGTTGAGTATGAGGTTGTACTACCGTAATGCAGAGAATACTGTGGATAAGTCCTGCGCATGCTGTTGGTGACTTGGAGATTTGACAACCATGTCGTCGACATATACTTCAACACACTTGCCCATTATATGGTTGAAGACTTTGTCCATCAATCGTTGATAAGTTGCTCCTATGTTTTTTAGGCCGAAAGACATGACCTTGTAAAATTAGTTAGCATCGTCGGTGATGAAGGCGGTCTTGTTCATGTCGGTTGTGGCCATTGGAATCTAGTTGTATCCGGAGTATGCGTCTAAAAAACTGAGGACCTTGTTGCCGGTTTCATCGTCCACTAGCCGGTCAATGATGGGTAGGGGATAAGCGTCTCTGGGGCAGGCTTTATCGAGGTCCGTATAATCAACGCACATTCGCCATTTACCATTTGTTTTTTTGACCAAAACCACGTTAGAAAGCCAGGTAGTGTAGTGGGCATCCTCAATGAAGCCTGCGTTAAGTAATTTGTCGGCTTCGAAATTTGCTGCCAGTCGACGTTCTTCTCCGAGTTTCCGTTTCTTCTGGTAGACATATCTAGCTACCTTATAATGGATAGCTTGTGGACCGCGCCTTGAGGGTCAACGCCGGGTAAGTCAGCGGATGACCAGGCAAAGAGGTTGGTGTTTTTGATGAGGGTGGGTGTTAGTACATCATGCTATTCTTGTTGGAGGTCGGTGCCCAGTTTGAGGGTGCGACCATTAGGGAGTTCCAAGGGTACAATGTCATCAACTGGTTCAAGACGTGCATCGTGTCCTACTCTAGGGTCCAAGTCATCACCAGATAAAGCTATGTTAGAGTCGGGTGGGCGTTTAATGTTATTTGTTTTCAGGATGGGTAGTTGGGGGCATAGGCTAGCCGTGTAGCATTCTCGTGCGAGCTGTTGGTCGCCGTGGATGGTAAGGATGTCAGCAGACAGAGAGGGGAATTTCATGGCTAAGTGTGGCATAGAGACGATAGCGCCTAGAGTGTTGAAGGATGGTCGGCCGAGGAGAATATTGTATGATGTAGGTGCGTCGACGACAAGGAAATAGATGGGGTTTGTTTTGTTTTGAGTGCCATCGTGAAAAACAATGTAGAGGTCTATGTACCCACGAGTGGAGACCTTCTCCCCGGACATAGGGTCATCATATGGGATCATGGCATTGGTGGGAAGCTGGAGTTTTTGGTATGTTGTCCAGTATAGGATGTCAACCGAGCTGCCCTAGTCGATGAGGACCTTTTTGACCGCGTAGTTCTGGAGTTCGATTATGATGACCATGGGGTCGTCCTACTGGTGGTCAACGCCATGGAAATCATCGTTTGTAAAGATCATGGGAGGCATGCGGCGTCTGTGGTGAAAGTGGTTGTCTAGGTTCTCTGTAAAGATAATGGGAGGCATGCGACATGAAGGGCTTCGTCAAGAATGCGAGATTTGGGGACACTTAGCGGTGCATATCTGGTAAAGCGTGGTTGTCTAGGTTCTTTAGGTCTGGGGTCAGGCCGTGAGGGTGGTTTATCGGGGGCAGCAATGTAGGGAGTGTAATCATTGGTGAACTTTGTGTGAAGGGTCTGCATCTATTCCATGCAGATGTAATCCGCGACACAGAGCTTAAGTTCATGCATGGATGTAGGTGGGTGGAGGTAGACGTTATTGGCGAACGGTCCAAGCTTGAGAGTGAGGGCCATACATTGGAGTATCATTTCTTGGTTGAGGTGGGGTGTGCATAGGGTGGCCTTGCTGAAGCGGTCTATGAAAGCTCGCAGTGTTTCGTCTTGTTCTTGTCTGACACCAAGGAGTGAGATAGTTGTGGTTTGATGTGGGCGGTTGCCAGTGAAATGAGTAGTAAACATGTGGGAAAGGGTGTCAAAACAGTCAATAGAGTATGGCGGGAGGGTAGTGAACCATTTGAGGGCAGGGCCTTTGAAGATGGTGGGAAAGGCTTTGTAGAAGACGACATCATGGGATGTATAGAAGACGACATCATGTGATGTATAGAGGGCGACATAGGTTATGTATATTTTGAGGTGCTCGCCAAGGTCGGTTTCTCCCGAATAACGGTCCAACGTGAAGGGTTCCGACTGAGCAGGGAGAAGGGGTGTTGGTGATGGAATTAGTGAAAGGGTGGCGACGCCTAGGTGGTTGGGGTGGTAACGGGTGTGGTGGAATGGGGTGGTGGACGAGGGTAGAAAAAGTAGAGGTGAAATTGTAGGGTGGGATATGGGTAGTGGGAAGGGTGGCTGCGGTGGTGGGTGCTGCGATGTGTCTTGGGAGGGTGGGATGGAAGTATGTGTGATGGGTAGAGATGATGGGTGTCTGCTGAGTGGTGGTGAAGGTGTGCGAGGTAGGATTGTACTCACTTTCTTCCTCATTGGGCTGGTAAGCTAGAGACTCTGAGGCTTTTAATGCTTCCCTGACTTTCCCCTTTTGGGTGGGGCCAGCCTCGATCTTCCTCCTCAACCGGGAGTTTTCTTGTCGAAGTGCTTCCATCTCATTAGCATTGCGCTCCTTCAGATGAGCGAGCTCTTGTTGTATTTTGACTTGGCCTTCAAGGATGGAGGCTAGGTCCGGGGTGGTGCTAGCAGGCGCTACGGGACCTGCTTTAGGTTGCTTCGTGACTCCATCTCTACTACGAGTAGAAACCATCGTCGATAGTGTGCGGGTTGATACGTAAGGTGTTACTTCGTGCCCCACGGTGGACGCCAATTGTTCTCGCGGAGAACAAATAAGAGAAGTTAGACACAAACATCACCTTACCTCAATCCGCAAGCTCTCTAGTTGGCTTCTGCTCAGCGCACGTATGCCATCTGCTAGTATCACAGCTTGGACTGACTTGGACCCGAGAGGGGTTACCTGTGGAGAAGACTCTGACGCTCAAGTCAGCCAAAGGATTCTTAGAAAGTCAAATCTCGTGATTAAGGGATTAATGAATGCATACCTTTAATTGTTGGGGTCCATGCGTATTTATAGTTTATTAATTATGTTTGACCTTGTCATGGGCTGGGTTATTGATTAGGTCGTAGGTGGACCTGGGCCTGGCCTAGGCCCCCTTAATTCAATGATTGTTGGTCTTAAGGGGTTTGTCTCAATATTCTAAGTCTGGAATGGTCGGCAAATGTCGTCCTGTCCTTTGAAATAGGTGGCCTAGTCCGCTTATGCTTGTCCATTGATTCATTTGTTAAGTGTTTACATGCTTGCAGGCTATGTAGGCAGATTTTATCGTATAGTCGTGTTAGGCTGCCTAGGTGTAGTAATATTTCCATTAACATTATTATTATTATTTTTACTACATTGTAATTATTATTTTTATTAAAATTACTATAACTATAATAATTATTGTTATATTATTTTTATTACGAATATAATAATAATTATAATAATAATAAATATTATAGTTATTATAATTAATATTTTTATTATTATTAATGGTATTCTTTTTATTATAATTATTAAAATAATAATAATATTATTATTATTATCATTAAATAAGATTAATATTAATTATAATAATAATATTATTATTACTAAGATTATTATGATTATTACTATTATATTTTGTTTTATTTACTGTAATATTTGTTATTTAAAGGAACATATCAACGAAGAGCTTCAAGACTCTAGTTTTGATGATGTCTAAGAGAAATATAATCCACATGTTGTAGTGTCATAGATAGATTCATTGCATGATTGAGTCTAGAGATGTTGTGAGTCAAACTAGATGTCTTAATACCATATTAATCACAACAAAATTTACTAGAAGTATCCTTGGCGCGAAAGAAATAATAAACTCTGATAAAACTGTCATATTCATTAGTTAAAGCTACTAATGTAATCAATTATGTAAGTATGCTCAATGGGTATTGAATTCAGTATTGAATTAATTGATTTAATTATGACAAAAAAACAGGTTTAAGAGCCCAATGCCTCACTGAATGTAATCAACCTAATATTCATAATTTTGAAAGTGCAAAAGAGAGATCAAAGAGTTCTTGGAGCGTTCTTGAGCTAGCACTAATCAATTTCAACTCCTTCATCAATATTTGTTCAAGATTGATTGTGGAAGGATGTTCTTGCTTGGCTTAGGATGTTCATGTAAATTCAGCTTGGTTTATAGGTGTATTCGTTCCTTAACTTTTGTTATTGATTTTCAATTATGTATCACTATGTAGGTGATGATATTCTTGATGCAATTGTGTGTAGCATTGTATTAGGAAGTAATTCTTGATAGGGTTATCAAGGTCTTGATATCTTAGGGTTTAGAGTTATTGAGGAGTACTTGTAATTCTTGTCAAACTCTTTGATGTAGTGGAAACCTTCTAGCTCGGGTTGCTAGAAGGAGACTGGACGTAGATTCGTGTAGAATCGAACCAGTATAAAATCCATTTTCTCTTGTATCTTTCCTTATATTCTTTACAAACATTCAAGGATTAAAGGGTCATAAACTGAGCATCATATTAATTCTTTATCAATTGATTAAAGAAGGTTTTGAAAGTTATTTTTGAACCAAAAAGGAGTAAATTTTTGTTACAATCAATTCATCCTCCTCTTGTTTGTGATAATTAGTCTCATCTATTCTAACAATTGGCACTAGAGCTGGTTTTCAAAAATTAATTGATTAAAACGATCCTGAAATGGCTAATATCTCACAGACCTTTGCAGAAGGGGCTTCAATTAATAGACCACCACTCTTTGTTGGCGAAAATTACCCTTTTTGGAAAATTAGAATTAAATTATTTCTAGAATCTATTAATAAGGAAGTGTGGGATGCTGTAGTTAATGGACCTTTTATACCCATGAAAATTGTTAATGATAAAACTATTCCTAAGGAGTTCTCTTTGTGGACACCTGATGAAAACAAAAGAGCCCACTATGATGTTAGAGATAAGAACATCATATCATCTACAATAACCTTGGATGAATTTTACAAGGTTTTAGTTTGCAAATCCACAAAGGAGATGTGGGATGTTCTAGAGGTGACACATGAAGGAACTGATGAAGTCAAAAGATCTAGGAAGAATACACTCATTTAGGAGTACGAAATGTTCAAAATGAAAGTTAGTAAAAACATTTATGAAGTGCAGAAGAGATTCCCTCACATAGTGAACCATCTACTAGCATTGGGAAAAACATTTGACAAAGAGGAACTGAATATAAATATTCTAAAGAATCACATCACATTGAGCATTATCAACATATCCATCAGTAGATATGTTAGTGTGAGAATCTTTAATTTCTTCATCAACTTCAGCAACTTCCTTAATATGTCCATCAGTAGACATATCACTATGACAATCATTATATCCATCAGTAGATATATCAATGTGATGTGATTCCGCTATTGGTTTTTCAGACTGATTCTGCAAGCTTTGTATGGCGGCATTCATCATCTCTTTCTGATCTGTCTGATTCATCTTCATCATTTCAATCATCATCATATTCATCATATCTTCCAAAGTGACCTTTTTAACTGTATCATTCATTAGTTGACTCAAATCTTCAGACATTTGTTCAACTCTGATGGCCAACTTCAGAAGCATATCTTTGATTTCATGATGAAGTGCGTTAAAATTTGGATTTTCAGGAAATCTCTAATGGGGTTGAAGGGTGGTATTAACAGTTACACGTAATTCTATGAAGTTGTTCTTACTTTCATCCCTCAACATATCAGAAAGTATTTGCTTATTTTCATACCACTCTTGCTCAATATTTTTGCATCGTTGATCAACTTGTAACCTTTCATCCATGGCCTCTAATTTCTCTATCACTTCACCCATTAATATCATAACTTCTTTATAGAATGGTCCATTGGTTGTTCCAACTTGTTGTGATGGTGCATGTTGTTGTTGTTGAGAACCAAATGGAACATATGATGGCTGAAGTGGATACTCAGAATATGGTTGTTGCTCATGGTATGGTGGTTGTTGCTCATATCCCAAAAAAGATGATCTAGGATATAGATCATTAAATTTTCGTAAAGTTAACCCACTTATATCAGGTGCAGAAGTAGGTATGAGATTTGTTGCTGATAATCATATGAATCAGGTGGTTGCTGTGGATAGAAATTGTAATCCATTTGAAAACTACAATGCTGATTATTTTCGTATGAAAAATTATTTCGCATTTTTGAAAGAGGTTTTATGAAAAAAGAAATAAGTTGAAAGCTTGTTGAGTAGACTTCCAGGAAAGAGAGGTGCGTCTCAATGGACAACTTAAGTACCTTATCTGTCCTTAGCCAAAGTGTTTCCCAACTAGTTTCACAAATTTCCCAACAAAATTCCTCAAACAAAAATTATGCTTAAAAAAATAGAATAACTAAAGAAAATAAAATAAATGTTAGAAAAAAAAAATTGAGAGAAAAAAAATGTTAGTGATAAGAACTAAAATGATAAAAATTATAACCGTGTTCCCCGACAACGATGCCAAATTTGATAACACTGTCGTTGATGCGATCAAATTAATACTACCTATCTATAACAACTTCAGTATTGTTAAGAAAGTAGTCAACAAAATAGAAAGGGTAAAGTAACTCAAAGTCTTCTCCCAACGAACACGGAATTGATTTTTAACAAATTAGTTCTTATAAAATCTATACAAAAGAGTTAGTCAAATAAAATAATAAAAATATAGGAGGATTAAGATAAACAAGAAAGAAATAGAAAAGATAAAAAGAGATAAAAACAATAGTAAAGAAAATAGATTGATTCCATTGCTTTTTCAAAATAGATTCATCATCGGTTATCTAAAGATTATTGCTCAATTAATTATTGTTGTAGATTTGCAAATTAATCAATGTAAAGT
>Ga0214544_1001874_pt1 | contig 44258 bp, 20 predicted proteins | sample CNSS3metaG_FD_160074 | JGI IMG/M metagenome (GOLD analysis project Ga0214544, IMG submission 160074) | Root nodule microbial communities from cowpea collected in UCLA plant growth center, Los Angeles, California, USA - CNSS3 | ecosystem: Host-associated > Plants > Roots > Nodule | place: USA...
AACAGAAAGATCATTTTCTGCAATGAAGATTATCAAAACAAGATTGCGGAATAAAATGGAAGATGAATTTCTTGCCGACAATATGATTATTTACATTGAAAAAGAAATAGCTGAAAATTTTAGTTCTTATTCAATTATTGATGAGTTCAGGGATCTGAAGGAACAAAGGGCAATCTTTTAGATATTTGTGATTTTTTTTTAGTTATCGTTATACTGAGTTATGTATTCATTTTTATTGTGTTAGTGACAATAATGAAATGTATAAATTTTGGATGTATTATTTGGGCTCCCCCAACAATGTTGGTCAAGATCTGCCACTGAGAGAGACGATGAGAGAGACAAAACTCCTAGAAAGAAGTCAAAGAACTCTAGAAAAGTTATTTCTAAAAAAATAATCTATTTTTTAAAATAATGAAACTCATTTATAATAATTTTATATATGCTTAAAACCTTTTGATATTAAAATAATCGAGTCTCGCTAATTTTAAACTATTATCACTTTTAAGACACCTTTCTAAGATCTTACAAAAGCCAAAATTGATTTCACAAATAATATAACATTTTTTAAATATTATTTTTTATTATAATTATTTATTACTTTTTATGAAGGTTAATAAATTGATTTTTTAAATATTAGAATGTTATTTAATAATTTTAAATGATTTTAATTTTAACTTATATATTTACCAATTATATAAATTCACACCGAATTTTTATTTATTATTCTTAAAATAATAAATATATAAAATAAGTTAAAAAAATAAAATATGTTTAAAGGAGTCATTCCGCCTAAGTTGAATTTAATTAAAAAATTATAATTTATTAAAATGAGCCAGTTAAGTTCATTCATATAATATAACTGAATGCTTGAAACGGATTTACTAAGTTTATACCCATACAAATGTCTAATAATAAGGTGATGATATAACGTAAAAAATCAATTAATTATTGATATACCTTTTCACAAAAAAAATTCTAGACTTTATTCTGTACAGTTATAAATGTCAAATTCGTAACTTTTTTATTGTAACGCATGCGATAATGTCCTTCGTCATTGCGTTAACAACACTCATGAAAAAGATCTAAACAAAAAAGTAGATTGTGATATCTATTGGAACCAAAAACTATATTTCAATTTTAGAAGACAAAATAAAGACTTAAATTTAAAGAACAAAAAATATTTAAACATTAAATTACTTACAATACAATTTACCTTTTTAAATTGTATTTAAATTAGGAAGATCTGTATTACTTTATTTTAGTTGAATCGGAATAAATTACAGAAGAAGTTTCCATTTTATAACAATAATTAAATTAATTATTAATGAAATAACTCTATTTATAGCAATCAAATTAGTCATGAGGTAACATTGTTTGATAATTGATTCAATTACTATTAAAACATCTTTTATCACAATTAATTTGATTATTCACTATTAATTTAATATGTCAAAAATTAAAAATTAATTTAATGAAGGAGAGTTAATTGAATTAATTCGGATGTAGAGATTATAAGGAATAAAAAAAGTACCGAGAATATTAATCTCGGTTAAATAAATATTATTTGATAAAACAAATATTTGAAATAAGAAAGAATTTATATATGTAAGTTATGTTTATTCTCTTCATTCCCAAAATTATTTATGCCTCTTTTTATAGAAAAAAAAAAAACATAAATAAGTTGTAAGGTTTCTCGTTCAGAGTCTAACAATTTGGCATTATGTTCTCATTCCAAACAAATAATATATCTTAGTAAATCCTCCATGACGTAGGCATGCTCATGTTGCGTCTCATCATTTAACTATAACCCCATTAGACTAACCACCATCTTTTGCTATGTTTCTTGGGCCAATTTAGCTCTTACTATTGCCATGGACCCTCTTAATCTTGTATTCGGTCTTTGGCTTTCATTTATGAACTTAATAATTGTTAAGAGCTCTAACATTAATCGATAATGTCCACATCATTCCCCGTTCTTCAAAAAGTCATAAAATTAGTCATCATTAGTCAATTAATAATAAATTTTGTTGCAAACCTTTCAGAGAAAGTCTTGAACCAATTTATTAAGTGTCATTGTAACATATAATTGGTCTTGGAAGCATGCATTGGAAGATTATAACAAGGTCATAACAGAAAAACATGAGTTCAATATATTTTTCGTACAAAAACTATTATAACAAAATTTATTTCGTCTTTAAACTAAATTATAAAGTATTTCATTCATATACTTTATAAAAGTCATGTAAAACATTCTTCCCAACAAACAATACGTGGAGGTTTATAATATAATCTATTATAGAATTTTATTTGTCACATAAAAAACATTGCACATACTATTTGTTGGAGATGATATTTTGCATGACTTTCATACAATATAGAAACTAAATACTTTATAATTTCAAAATCCTTGTCATTGTAGTTGAAATGAAAAAAGGGAACTAAAATGCACAATGCCACCAGCATCCTTCTTCTTCTCTCATTTTCGACCTAATTATGGTGAATACGAGATGTGGAGGATTTTTCAGAGGTGGGGAAAGGTTTAGGAGGTTTTTAAAGATTTGGTGTTGTGAGATTTGTTGGAGTGTCTAATCCGATGGGCCTGGAAAAGAAATTAGATAATATTTGGATAAGCAATACCAAGATCCATGTAAATAGGCCAAAGTACCAAAAAAATACAATTTTACCAAAACCAATGGGATGGACGAACAAAGTGGTTGGAGAAGCAATAAGAAGGGAATTGTCGAGATATAATTGCAATAACATAGAGTGCTAGTGTCTCTAGAATGACTGAAAATCTGGCATAATTGCAAGCAGTATATTCTAGATAGAACAATATCAGATCATTGCACAATAGTGGTAAAAACTTCACTACTTGATTGGGGCCTAAAACCATTTAAAGCCTTAGATGTGTGGTAGTCAAGCACAAGTTTTAGGGAAATCATTAAAAGTCTTGGGAAATGTATAAGGTGAATGGAAGTTGTATATACATTCTTAAAGAGAAATTAAAAAGGTTAAAATAGGTTCTGAAAGAATGGAATAAAAAGGTTTTTGGGGATGTACAATATGAATAAGAAAAAGATCATATATAAAATAAGTGAGTTAAACATAAGAGATGAGAAGAATGGACTGGATGATCAAAGTAAGTTAAAGAGAAAATAACTATTTGTAAATCTGGAAATAGTAAATTCTATAATTGAAACAATACAAAATCAAAAGTCCAGATCAAGATCGTTAGGTGTAGGGGATATGAACACAAGGCTCTTCCATTTGACAACTAGATGGAGATCAATGCAAAACATGATTAAAGGAATAAACATTCAAAATGAGTGGTGTGAGGATCCCCAAATAGTAAAGAAACAAGTTAAAGAGTTCTTTCAAACTAGACTTTTAAAAAGTTCAGAGGTGAGAATACGGCTGGGAAATATAGTATTTCAATCTATCACTAAACAAGACAATTGCATGCTAACCAAAAGTTTTTCTGAAGTGGAAATAGAAAGCAACATGGAACTATAAGAGCTCTAAAAGCCTAGGACTTGATGGCTTCAATTTTAGTTTCATAAAATATTCTTGGTATACTATCAAGGAGGATGTGGGAAGTGCAGTTAAGGATTTTCATGCTTAGGAAAATGGCCAAAAGGAACTAATGCGTCATTTATCTCACTAATACCAAAGGTGGATAATCCACAACATTTAAATGAATATAGACTTATATCACTAGTGGGTGTTATATCAAGATATTATCTAAAATACTATCAAATAGACTTAAGAAAGTGTTACATAAGGTGATAAACCAAAAACAATATGCTTTTATTAAAGGTAGAAGGTTACTAGATTCTGTAGTAGTTGATAATGAAGTGGTTGATGAAATTAAAAAGAAAAAGCAAAGTGGGGTGGTGGTAAAAGTAGACTTTGAAAAGGCATATGATTCAATAAATTGGGAATTTTTGTTCTGTATGTTGGAAAGATTATGATTTTGTTCAAAATGGATACAATGGATAAAAGGTTGTTTAGAATCTACATCTATTTCGGTCTTAGTTAATGGAAGCCTGATAAGTGTCAAGAATAAGTAAATTTTTCATTTGAAATTTAACAATTATCATGTATCAAATTATGCCATTTGTGTACAAAGCAAACCTTCTTAGCTTAAGATACATAATGAAATATTGAGAAATAGAGTTTTATGAATTATAATGATATTTTGTTGTTTTGCAGTAAAGATAAAAGAAAATAGCAAGTATGCAACTGAGCCACTAGAGCTGAGCCATGGAAGTAGAAAAACCAAAACAACATATTTGAATTGTCTGGCTGAGCACAAACAATGGAGCCGAGCCTCGTGAGGAAACCCTCTTTGCAAGAAAACTTGGAGCCCAAATCCACGAGGCTGAGTAGCCAGGAAAACCCTTCCAAGAAGAAAAGGTCACGTTCTAAGCACAAGGATAAGGGCCTGAGCTGAGAAGGAAATCCACTTGTGAAGTAACCTCTGTGGCTGAGCACCGAAAGTTGGACTGAGCACCACCTAAAAATTCCTATAAATAAATACCTTGGGTCCTCATTCTAGGCATTGAGTGGAGGCTCCACAATGTAGCAATCAGATAGAATAGGGTATGTGAGGCACATAGGAGGTGCTCTTAGTGTAAATCTTATGTGTAGATGTTGCTGGAATTGCATTGTAATGTTCTATGAGTAGCTGAACTCCTTTGTGTCCAAGTTTGATGTAATCAATTCTGATTATATTCACCTCTACTTCTTGTTTGCTTTCATTCAATTGTTTGTGGTTTGATTTATGCTTAATGATGACTTGATCACTCATCTTATTTCACGGGTTTGATTTGAGTTGGAAGATTTGTCTCAACTTGTGTGGATGAATTGACGACTCATCCTATTTCACTGGTTGGGATTGAGTTGAAAGAGTGATCTCAAACTAAGGTCCAATCAATCATCATGCCTGTACTAGTGCTGAATTAGTAGCCATAGGGGATGTTGGAGGAGAGGGTCTTTCACATTAAAGTAAGGATTCATTCTACTAGGAGTTAAGGAATAATACTGGGTTTGAAGTCCTTAGGTTCTAGTGTATCAAGGATGAACCTAGATCTACATAGAAAGAGTATTCATAGGACATTAAATGATTTACAAAGTAAGTAAACAAGATGAGATGAAATCAATTCATAACCCCTACTCCACTCAATATATCTAATAACTATTATCTATTTTTACTTGCACTCTCTATTACAAACATAAAACCCAAAAATCAAACTACCAATATACTTGTTAAATTCATAGGATACAACACTTGTTGATATTATTATGTACCAATACACTTGTTAGGAAATGGTTGTTGTGAAACGGTCACCAAAGCCCAACGGAGGAATTTAAGCCAACTAAAGGATTAAAACAAGGAGATCTCTTGGCCCTATTTCTATTCTTGATAGTGGCAGAAGGTTTATCGGGACTAGTTAGGCAAGCGGTGGACAAAAACTTGTTAAAGGGTATAAAGGTGGGTAAAAAAGGAAATAGACGTAAACATGCTCCAATTCGCTGATGATACACTATTCTTTTGTTAGGCAAAAATCCAAAATATATTGACTATTAAGCGTATCCTACGAGTTTTTGAATTGGCATCATAGTTGAAGGTTAACTTTCACAAATTCAAAGTGGGGGAGCTAGAATAGATAAATATACAATTAACTGATTCTCAATATTACTGAACTACAGAAAAATGGGTGTTCCTTTCACCTACTTAGGCATGCCTGTAGGGTTAATCACAAAAAGAGTGATCTTTGGAAAGCTATGGTACAAAAGACCAGGCATAAACTAACTAAGTGGATGGGGAAAGTTTTGTCGTTTTCTGGCTGAATTGTGCTCATAAAATCAGTCATTACAACATGACCTCTATTCTTTTTTTCCATGTTTCGAATGCCATTAAAAGTGCCAAATGAAATCTAAAGAAGAGGGTGACTAAAGAGTTATTGATCTAGAAGCTTTTAAGTTGGCCTTACTCGAAAAATGGAACTGGAGAATGGGAATGGATAAAGGTGGCTTATGGAAAGAAATTATGGAATCAAAGTTTGCATCTTGGAGGACAATAAATAACATAACCGAAAATAAATGAGTCTTGGTGGCTGAGGGGCCTTAGGAAAGCTTGTGGTAAAGGACAAAAATAGAATTTGTTTGATAATAATATCTCTTGGATTAGAGGAAGGGAAATAATATTTAGTTATGGGATGATAATTGGTTAGGTGAGTCCTCTCATAAAAAGATTTTCAAGGATGTAAGCTAATTCTCTTATAAAGCCTAAAGTGAGAGAGATAGGAAAGTGGAATAGTGAGGTATGGGAGTGGAAATTTCAATGGCAAAGGGAATGGTTCGAATGGGAAAAACCTCATCTTACTATTTTTTTGCACAAGTTATCTTATTGTGTTTTAGATATGGGCAAGGAAGATGAATGAGTTTGGAAGGATAATCACATTGATATATATACAATGAAATCAACTTATAACAAAATCACAAAAAAGAATGGTTAATATACATGATGACCTTTTGGACAACTTTAGAATATTAAAGCGTTACCAACTGCTCTACACTTTGCATGAAAGTAATCATGAACTCGTAATATGCGATAACCTCATCCTTAGAGGATTAAGTGTGAGTAACAATGTGTTTGTAATGTGTGGAAAGTGTGAATACTCAATGAATCATTTATTCTTTAGTTGCTCGATTGCTTAGAAGATATGGAAAATGTGTGATAATTGGGTAGGCATAACACCTTTAGACAAAGAACCACTTCCTTCAGTTTTGTTTTGTTTACCTGGAATAAGTAAGAAAGGTAATAATACACTTTGAAAATGTATATGAATTGTTATTATTTGGACTATTTGGATACATAGGAATAAAATCAATTTTGGGAATAAAGGATAGAAAGGAAGTATTTAACTAAGTTCAAGTTAAAACTTGACGTGATAACCAATAAATTTCAAATGCGAGATTTTCATAAATGTTTTACGAATGTGTATGAAAGTTTTCTTAATAAAATTAAAATTTCTCTAAAAATATTAAATATCGAATATTATATATTTTTCAAATCTGTAAATCCCGTACACTTTCCAATCAACTGATTTACAATTCTGGCAATATTTACAACAAAATGTTAAGAACAATTTTCTAATATAGAATTAAATATTAACCTAATGTGAAAAAAATTCTTTACAGTTCACTGTTGGCGGTAAAGAAATTTCCTGATGACATTTAACGTAAAAACAAAACTTTCTAAAAGTAACTAATATTTTAAATATTTTAAAAAAATTCAGAACGAAACAAGTAATAAAACCCGTTAATATAAAAAAGTATAACATTTTTTTATCATATTATAAAAAATTATTGAATAATAATTAATTTTAGTAACCACAATAATTAATAACTGACTAATTTAGATACCAATTTATAAACTAAAAATTATTAATAATTAAAATAATTTTAAAAAATTATAATTAATCTCTAAATTTGTAATTAAATAATTTTTATTGTGAATTAATCTTTAAATTGATCACTAACATTAGTTACCAAAATTTTAACTATCAAAACCCTAAATTTGTCTCAATACAGGTCTTTAAATATCTTTGTTGTTACTAAGAATTTTTGTAGTGTATTTGATTTACTCACATCCTTCGTCTAGCAAGTGCAAGAATAACAAATCACATAGAAAAAGATCGAATAGAGAGAGAGAGGTGAATGGATTTCAAAGTTGATACTTATTGGTGTGTTTACATATGGTATGAAAGATCTATATTATTATCTAGCACTAAATAACCACTTTCAACTCCACATTATTCCTTGTGTTATACACAATACTACATACAATTTCAACTTAGCTTTATTTTTCTCTTGACATTCTAAAGTATCACTATTCACATTTCTCTTTTACATTATTGCACCAACCAAGCTATTCCTTGAAAATGACATGAAACACATAACAGGGAAACAGCTAGGGCACAAACAAAGCAAGAAATATGTATATAGATCTCAGGCCCACCCTATATACGTGTACACTGCAATTTTTTTTGTTGTACAACTAAATAAATCTAGCTAGAACAATTGACAATTTTTTTTAATAAAAGCAAGAAAAGAAGGAAGAAACAATGAGAGTAATATGAAGAAAAAACAAGTAAAAGGGCTTGTAGAAAGAGAGTGCAAACAAGTATGTTTAAGGTACTCGTTAAAGTTTTTTTTTTTTTTAAAAAATGCTATTGATTCACTTTATTATAGTAGTTTCTAGTGATCATAATTTTAAAAGAAAAAAAGAGATTTATTTGGTGGTTTTCTTTAACCAGCATCCTTAATAGAGACTTGTTTACACAATTGGAAGGAAGAAATAAGGAAGCTCGAAAAAGGGATTAAGATTTAATGTGTGTTTGGAAAGCTACTTAAGCTGAGTTTTATGTGTTGTGAGGTGGATCTAATGAGTTTCTTAAACTTGGAAATCAAGGGAAGGGAAATAGGACATGTCTTGCATCAAACCCTCAAAGTCCCATTCTCCCATTCTAAAGTTTTCCCCTTGCCCATGATTTCCAAAACCAAATAAATCCTCTACAACTACGTTGTTGGAGGTTTGAAAATTACGATGATGATGATGATGATGGTGATTATCAGTGTTACTGAAGCAACTGTTCTTGAAGTGGTTGTTGTTATGGCTTTTCTCATCAATTGGGGTACTAGAATTCTCCTCAATGCTTCTACTCTCTAGTGGAGGAAGGGAAAAGTCGCTTTCTAACCCCATTTTATTAGGTTCCAATGCCCCATAACCACCATGAACAACCCCATCATCATGATCTACCATACCAACTTGTGTTAAGCATGCAGCCATGTTGTGAAGGAAACCGGCTGCGCCGGTGGTCATGTCATAGCGGTTGGACAACAAGGGAAAGGGGTCAAATTGGTCGGTTAGTGGCATGTTATTGGCTTGCATGGATTGCATGGATGATGATGATGTTGATGAGGAGGAGTCCATGCACATGGTCATGAGGTCATGCTGATCATTCATCGCCATTATCCCCCCCATGACATCTCCAGGGTCTGATGTGTCACTGTTGTTTGGTGATGAAGTGTTGTTGTTGTTGTTCATTTTCAACCTTTTCTTCAGTGTGGAGTTCCAGAAATTCTTGATTTCATTGTCAGTGCGACCAGGAAGACGTGCAGCAATCTGAGACCATCTGATATTCACAACTTCAAAATGGTTAAAACAAAGAACAATGATATTGTGACTATTAAATTTTGACAAATTTTTTTTTACAACATGAAATGTCATTTCTTAAGTGATTTTGGAATATTGAGAAAAAGAAAATAAAAAAATGGAAACCAATTAGAAAAATACACCTAAGGTTGTAAGAGAAAGTTGTCAAAATTTAGTAGTCAAAAAATCATTTTTCTAAAAGAAAATCAAAAATCACGGTTTTCAACATAGTTTTGTTAATTTTTTTAATCATAGTTTTTAGGGTTAAATAAGTTTTTGGTCCCTCAAGTTTCAGTGAAATTTGAAAACACTTTTGACCAATTTAATACATGACTTTAGTCATTTCAACCAAATTTTGTTAAGTTTATCTGACATTTCAAGCGTATTTCATGATAGTATTTTGTTTATACCGTTTACATTTTCGCTTTAATATAAACTCAAATATTATCATAAAATGCGTTTAAAATGTCAAATAAACTTATCAAAAATTTAGTAAAAAGGATTAAATTCATGCATTTTTAAAGATGAAGAACTAAATTGGTATAAAGTTTCGAAGAGAGACTAATTTTAAAATTCACTGAAATTTGAAAGATAAAAATATATTTAACCTTAATTTTTAATTATTTTTAAATCTTTGAAACTAATTTTATAACTCTCAAATATGTTATGTTAGTATATTGTATCGACGTGTCTGATAGATACACAGATACTGGTGTGATATCAGTGTCTTATATCAATATATAAGTACCTAAATACTGTTAATTGTTGAAGGAGTCATAAGATTTATTAAATAAAGAGTGAAGTATACGTCATCTCGTGAGCTTCAATAATTATAGCAAATAAAAGTTGTGTTGAAAAAGTATTGTTGACATGTGTTTAATATTTAATAATATTGATGGTTTAGAAAAGATTTTCAAAGATTTCTAGTGAATAGTCAAATGTATTATGGGTCAGGTCATCCTTAAGCAGAAAGCTAAACCATGATAGTTAAGGCAAAACTCCTGAAATGCTTATAGTCTACGTCATTTTATATATGTAGTTATACATGTTCACATCTTATATATAAAAACCTATATTCAGTCAATGTCTTAATACAAAAGATCTTACAAGGTTTTTTTTAATCAACAAAGAATATATATATATAAATTAATTAGATACCGTTTACAAGTTAAATTAATCTTGATGGACAATTGTTGACTTCTTTATTAAAGTCATTTTTTGTTTATCCATTAAATCTCCATTTTAATAAAAAAAGTTTAATCTGTTTAAAGCACCTGCAATGGTAGAACCATGATAGAATTGCTTCGATTTTTAATGGACTATATTTATAATGTGACATGAAATTCAAAAACTAAAAAACGTTTTCTCCAATTAAATGAAATCTTCTAACTGTTTTACCATTCTTAAGAATCTCCAAGAGTTGTAGGTTATGTAAGTAATTTTTCTCACATAAAAGTTGTCATTTTAAGTTTAAAAGTTGTAAAAATAAAAAAAAAAAAAAACTCTGTAAATTTAGTAAATGTAGGTGCCATTTAATTATAAAAGCCACCAAAAATGTGTTAAGCACTCCTTTAAGTATATAAAAATAAAGATTCTCTTATTTGGTAATTAATTAGGTCTTTTTGATTATATGAAATTATATAGGAAGGAAGCTTCGACCTAATAACCAGGTTTGATTGGATTTTTTTTTTCAGTAAGAACAATATAAGTAAAAACTTAAACACAAATGAAATAAGTTTTTTTTCATAAATAAAAATTATTTAATGTATAAACCAATAAAAAAATCTCTCATTGTTTTCATATTTTAAGTTGTGTATAATTTAATTTTATAATTTACAAAAAAAAAAAAACTCATTTAATTTTTTCCAAGTATACAACCGATCTACACCCGAAATCATGGAATGCGAAAAGGTAAGAGCTTTGAGGTAATTAATTAAGAAAGTTGGCATTAATGCAATGATGTAAGAAAGTATGCATACCTGTTTCCAAGAATGGAGTGCAAGTGAATGATGAGTTCTTCCTCTTGGGGTGAGAATGCACCACGTTTGAGATCAGGTCTGAGGTAGTTGATCCAACGAAGACGACAACTTTTGCCGCACCTTTGAAGCCCAGCATTTCTCGCAATGTCACTCCAACATCCTTGTCCCTTAGTGATCATGTACCTTATCAGTTTCTCATCTTCCTCAGGCGACCACAACCCTTTTCTTAGCTTGCTCTTATTAATGTTGTTGTTGTTGTTGGTGGTGGTGTTGGTGGTGGTGTTAATGGTGGTGGTGTTGAGTTTAATGTCTTTTCCCATGATGTCAGGTTTCCTCATTTGGCAGAAAGGGTTGTGAGGGATCGATGTGTGAAAGGGTTGAGGTGAGGCCCTTATGAAGTGGGTTGTGATGGAGATCTATGAGAAAGCTATATAGGTGAATGATGGTTGTGAGGGACAGAGAGAAGGCTTCATGGGGTGGGAATGGTGAATAATGATGATGATGATGATGATGATGGTTTTTGTGGGGTTTGCTTAAAATATGAATATCAGAAATGAGATTGTGTTTGTTTGTTGGTTGATAGGTAGAGTGGAAAACGGATTGGAGGGGGACCTCCTTAACCAAGAGAGTGTGATCAACAGAAAATTAAGATTGTTGGTCTTCTTGTCTTTGACTCAATTCTTGTCTTTTTTCATTTTACTTCACTCACAAGGTAATCATACTCTTTTATGCTATGGAACACAAACTATTTTGCTTCCACTTCACATAATATACTCTCTTTCTCTTTCATCACTAAAGCTTTTAAACTTCAAATTCACGTGTGTTGATATATATACCAGTGAGAGAGAAGAGAGTTTTTAATATAATGGGAAAAGTGTGGCATGCTTGAGAAAAGTGTTTGATAATTTTTTGAAATTGTTTTGTAGTTGTGTGTAACTTACATTCTTTGCATGAGTTTCATTAGGGGGGCTAACCACTCATTGGCATACTTCTGAAGCAAACAATGTACACCTCCGTTCAAAGCAATGCCCTTTTCATACCATAAATTTATCATTTTCCTTACCACCAATTATCTTCCTACAACTACAAACTAACCTCAATTAAGCAAAGGAATAATATATTACTTTATTTTATTTTACACAAATTAGTGGTTCACAATCATCAAATTTTAAATTTATAAAGATGTGATAATTAATAAAAACAACACTTATAGATATGGTTTTATGACTTTGAGCTGTTAAGTACAAAAGCTTTTATTACCTTCTAATCTTCTTTAGTGTTGTTAACTTTTAACCTGCAGAAGTTACTGCTCAATGATGATGGTTGCAATGAATTTGCAGTACTTTGAAGACTGTTATTAATGAGTGCTATTTGTTAAAAGTTGGTTGCTTCTTTAAAGATAGTGAAGATTAATAACCGATGAAATTTGAAGAACACTTGTGGATAAATTTAGGTTGTTTTATTTCATCTTGTTAAGATTACTTAACTGTATGGATAAATTTAGGTTGTTTTACATCATGTTGCTCCATCTTTGACAAGGACTTCTACTTGCCCTTCAAGAACTCTATACGTGTATTTCTTATCCATAGTAACTACCTCACTTCATCTTTTGTTGAATTTTTTTTACCAAATCTTATGAAGCAAGCTCGTTTAATTCAACTTTCAAAACTGGTTTATAAGTTTAAATTAGACTTCCAAATTCACTTTTTAAGATGATATCAGATTATCTGAAACCTATTATAACGAGGTTTATTAATTGTTAAACCTATTATATCATCCGTTATTAGATTGTTATGGACTATTCATTAATATTTAGTCTCATGTTCAATGTATGCATGTCTCGATACGAGGAAGTGTGTTGGAGATCACACATAAACTATAGATAAAATTAATTTATATTATTAAGTGGATGCAAATTTTACTTTACAAGTTAGTTTTATGAAGTTGAGTTAGACTTTAAATCTACTTATTAAAAATAAAATAACGTTAATAGTCTAAAAATCTTTATAGTAATCTAACCATTATATACACAATAGAAGAGTACAAAACTTGAAGCCGTTGTGCATGTACAACATGGTAGAACCTCTCTTCTAAGAAAGTAAATCTGGTACAGGTTTCATAAAAATGACACTGTTTTTGGCAAATGGAAATTCAAACCTAAAGCTTAAGCTAAAAACCATAATAATTAGGAAGATCCATGTGACAAGATTTTTTTTGAACTATGTGGATAAAATATGGTTACATTCCATGATCCATCCTTTTCTCCCTGGCTTTCAAAGTACATTTCCCCTACACAGATTCCCTTTCCATTACCTAATTACCTTTGAGACAAGCCAATTAGTTTGCAGAAAATATTTCATGAAAACCTAAAATATTATATCTGTCATGGGGGAGTCTTTATCAATTCCTGCATATTGCAGGGGCAATATGGTTAATATTATTTATGTCTTCTCATTGAACTTCCACAATCTTCTGAGGAAAAAGTGTAGCTGAAACCTCTCCTCATGTATACTCAAATGTTTCAAAATCATCATATCTATCTACAGCTGTGTAGGGAATAAGAGGGAGAAAAAAACAATGATCCAAAATCATCTTATAATGCTTCTTTTATGAGGGTGTCCCAAGCAACATTCTACTTTGTTATCAAGACAAGAAAATACAACTCATATATATGTGATTTTGCATTACACTTTGTACTACATAATAAGAATGTGTTACTAGAATGTTGAGGCCAAAAAGTAGTTCAACTTTAAAACAAAAAATCATGACCTGAAAAGTGAGAACACTTGGAAAGAAATATTATATGGAAGTGTACAAGGTTGAGGGGTCACCATAAAAAAAGGGCTAAGATACAAATTCAAAATCAAGTTTTTGTGAAATTTTTAGGGACAAAAAATATATTTTATTTATTTATTATTTTTATATGATTTAGGTTTCTATTTAGGGTTAAATAATAATCAGATGGGGGATATAAAACAGATTCTTCTGCGAACAAAGTGATCCATGCTGAAATTAATCCGTGCTTAAGGTCTTCAAATTTCGGATTTTGTGAAATTAATTAAATTGGTTAAAATGAATTTAAAACTTACAAAATTTTGTAAGTTAATCTCATTTTTATTCTATATTTTTTAAAAGATTAATTTTTTCTCTCCAAACTATTATATAAAAATGTGTTTTGTTTTTAAATTAAGTTATAAATTATTCCATCTCTCAACTCTATGAAAATTATGTAAAATCCATTTGCAACAAACGATGTGATGTATTTTTCATATAATAAATAGAGTTCTACAATGAATTATAATATAATCTTTATATGCTAGAGAAAAATGCTTTATATGACTTTCAAAATTTAAAAACAAAAATAATTTACAATTTTATTTAGAAATAAATATATCAAAACGTTTTATAATTGTGTGAGAAAAAAAAAAGAACATATTTAACTATTTTTTAAATATCAATCAAACAGAAAAGGTATATTAAAGAAGTGAACTAATATATAATAACACTCCTAAAATGTCTCCAAAACCTTAAATTCATAGTCTCTAGGTTCAATCATCCCTGGCTTACTTTTGGCTTTATTTTCTTTTCTTATAAACACAAGTTCAGGTTGGCTTTAGTGTACTTTTTTGTTGAAACGTAACGCTATAAGCTAAAAATTATTTTTCCTTTGACCCCTTTTTTTGTTCTTGTTCAGCTATGCTTTATTGAAATCGAAGCACTTAACAGAGCGAAATTTACGTTCTAGGTATTCAAATGTTATGGAGTTTAATTTTCATGCATTGTAATCTAAATATTTTTGTACCGACTAGAAATTATTCATCTTGATTTTACTTTCCCTTCAATTTATAATTTAACCCAAGAGTTACTAAAAACACATAAACCTAGTCATTGTCAGGCTGACATGGATGAAGTCACTATTGGACGTTTTTTATGTGTGTGTGATAGTGTATAACATTTAGTTGTTATAAAATCAGAAAAACTGCACAGGTTGTAAAATTAAAGAAGGGTTTTTTCTTTTGATGATACACTATGGATTAACAAAGACAAAGAGTTTACATCAATATTTTGGATGTAGTATAGCTTATATATTAAAAAAGGTTTTTCTCAAATTAATAAAAAAGATGCAAATCTACATAAAATTAAATGTTACCACTTATCACCTAATCGCTAATGATACAACTAACTTTTCCCCAAATTAATGTCAACAAACAAACGAGAAAAAATTAAGATCTTAGAGTATCCAGAAAAGTCTCATTTTCTAACATTACTCGAGGTTTTCTTTGGGTACTCCAAGCTTTGATCACAACAATTCAAACTTGATATTGAAGAGTGCTTTGGTCATAATGTCTCCAATCTGATTTTTTAAATTACAATGCTATAAACAAATTTATTTTGATTTATCTATTTCTGTAATTACAAGATACTTGACCTTGATGTGCTTTGTTCTACCATATTGGACAAGATTCTTTACAATTACAACGACTGACTTATTATCATCCCATATGACAGTAGGTTTTTCTATTTGTTGCCCCACATCATACAAAATCTCTCAACCAAATGGATTTATTTATAGATGTTGTAGCTGATATATACTAAGCTTCAATTTTGGATTGAGCCATTGTATCTTGTTTCTTTGTATTCCAAGAAAAAAACACCACTACCGAATGAGAAAACATAACTTGAGATACTATTAACATTATTTAAACTTCTTGCCCAATCGCTATTTGCATATCCTTGAAGATCTTCACTTTCATCCTTTAAAAACATAGATCATAGTCAATTGTGCTTATGTATATTAAAACTCATTTTTCTGCATAATAATGAGCTTGACTAGGTGATAGAAGTGTGGGAAACACAACATTCATCACTAGGACAATGCATAAATATGGACAACAAACTTGCAACAAATATTATATTTGGTCTAATGATAGTATACAACAAACTTCCAATTAAGCTTCTATAAGCATAAGCTTATACTTTGCCAGTAGCATCATTAAGTGAACACTTCTCATTTACCACAAGAGGTGTGTTCACTAGTTTACAGTTTCATGATTTACGTGAACACTTTTTTTGTGTAATGAAGATTGCATCACATTGGTGTATATCTATTCCAAGAAAATAATTCATTTCTCCCAAATCAGTCGTTTCAAGCTGAGTTTCCATGTCATGCTTAAATTTTCTCAAGGAATTTGAATTATTGCCAATGACCAACAAATCATGAAAATACAAGAATACAATGAGTTGCACTCCATTTCTTAATATTTTTACATACAAAGTAGCTTCACTTTCACTTTGTTGAAACCCTTTATGTAGTAGATAATTGTGAATTCTACTATATCAAGCCCTTAGACCCTGATTTAATCTATAAAGAGATTTTGAAGTTTGCAGAGTTTGTTTTCACTGTCTGGAATAACAAAGCCTTTAGGTTGTTCAACATAGATGTCTTCTTCGAACAAAGCATTTAAAGAAGCTAATTTCACATTAAAATGATAAATTTTTCAACCCTTTTTTGTTGCCAATGCAACTGGCAACCTGATTGTATCATGTCTTGCCACAAGAAAAAAAGTATCTGGAAAAATCAATTCCATGTTGTTGATGATAGCTTTAACAACCAATCTACCTTTAGTTTGTTTACAAAACCATCAAGACTAAATTTGGTTCTATAAACCTGCTTAAGACCGATAACCTTTTGATTAGTTGGCTTGTCTACAAGTTGCCATGTTCTATTTTTCTCAATCATATTCATCTCTCCTACATAGCACATCTCCAATCATTTATTTAAGCAACTTCATCACATTGTTTAGGTTCAACTACAACAATGTAGCACCTTTTAAAAATTTCAGCAAGATTTTTAGTACCTCTAACAGGAAAATCATCACCATTATCTAAATCTTCTTGAATTTTAAAATATTATTCTTGGAGATTTTCTACTCTAAATTGATTTTTTCTTGAGGCTTCTACTTTGCAACTTTCTAAATTCCATCTAGAAAACTCATCAAACTTCTTATTTCTACTAATTAGAATCTTATTAGTGAAAGGATTGTATGTCCTATAACATTTGGAGTTATTATAATATCCAAAAGAAAAATGTCAATGTCAGACTTGTGGTCCAGCTTGTCAAGTTTTAGATCTGGAACAAGAGTATAACACACAACCAAATATTTTTAGATGCTCTACCGAAGGCTTCCTTCCATGTCATGCTTCAAAAGGTGTTTTTCTTTCAAGACTTTAGTGGGCAACATATTCATTAAGTATGCATAGGTATTAACAACTTTTACTCAAAAGGATTTTAGAAGATATTTTTCAAAAGAGCAAATACTTTGCAATCTCCATAATTGTCATGTTTTTCCTTTCATTCACCCTATTTTGTTGAAGAGTGTAAGGAATAATTAATTAAGAATGAATTCCAACCTATTCACAAAATTTTATGTCTACGCATTTCTATTATCAAATTTGAGCTCTTTAATTTTGCATTCAGCTTCATTTTCAACCACAAGCTTGAACTTTTGGAAAACATCAAACACCTATAACTTTTGTTGGAGGAAAAACACCAAACTCATATATGTAAAATCATCTACAAACAATAAAAAGTATCTAATGTAATATAAGGATGTTGTGTTCATTGGGCCAGATAAACCCGTGTGTATAAGTTGTAATTTTTCAGTAGCTCCTCAACTTGCTTCAACAAAAAATGAAAATTTTCTTTTCTTTCCATATTGACATACATCACATACATTGTCATGTTTTATACATTGTCATGTTTCTTAATAGAAGACATATTTTGCACCAAATTATTAAACTTCATTTGCCTTAAAGTTGAGAAACTAAAATGTCGAAGCCTTTTATGTCGCAAGAAAGAATCATCTACTTTGTTTGGAAAAGCTTGCAGAACAATTTTCTCTATCATTTTAATAGACAATATCCCACATCAATAGGGATCAAATATGGTACATCTCATGTTTTCAAAATGTAAACCATAATTTTTTTCAATCATTTGCCACACACTAAAAAACTTTTACTTAAATCAAGCATAAATAAAACATTTGAAATATATTTAGTACCTAAAGAAGTTTCAACAACAACCGCTCCCTTTCCTTTAACATAAACATTTTCTTTATTGCTAATAGTGACTTGGAGAAGTAAGACTGATCAATTTCCTTGAAAAAATTGCATCATGAGTCAAATGATTGGTACACTCGTTTTTTGTGACCTAAGCTTCTCTAGTGCTACTTGTAGAGTGATATGAAGTACCATATAGTTGTTCCTCAATCTGCTTTTGGTGCTTAATAACATGAACTTGTTATCTTTGTTGTTTTGCCTTGTTTTTGCACACTATTGAAGTTTTATAATCATCTCCCCCTTGTTTGAGAAGCACCTTATCATTAAGGTGAAATTAGGACCGTAGTTGAGACCATCAAGAAAAGTTACTACGAGGATGAGAAAAGTGTCCTTTGATGTTAAGCGAGACAAGACATTTTTACATTATTGGGCTTCCTAAGCTTATACTATATTTCAAAATAAAAACTCAAGAGCTTGGATAAATGGATTTGTTAATCTAGTGTTAGAATAGTTTGAGTCATCAACTATCAGATTGATCTACTCCCATGCTAGCATTGGATATATCATAGTTTGGATCATAAAAACATGGTCAAATTAAGGAATTGCTAAGACGGATACATTTATAAGAGTACTTTTCAATGCTTGAAGGGATATGGAGGCTTCCTCTTACCATAAGAAGTTATCTTTTTTAAGAGATTTGTGATAGAGGAAGGAATAAATGCATATGGATAACCTAGTTAATCCTAGAAATCCAAACCGGAAGCAATGTGTCCAATAATACTAATCAATCTCTATTTTACAAAGTATTTATAACCCAAAATTACCAATTCTCACCCAAAATTAAGTTTACCAATTCTCACCCAAATAAACTATTAATTATTTGGTAGGGTAAGAAGATAAGTTCTTGTTTTTTTTTTTTTTTAAATATAGTATAACAATATTTTCTTTAATGTGTTCGTTTTGGTACCCTCTCTACTATTAACTGAAATTATAGGAAGTTATAACTTTGGTAGGTGTCACTTTTAAATCAGGAGAGAATCTAGTTAGATAATAAGTGAAACCATAACAAAATTACGATTTTAACAAATTTTGGTCAAAAAAGGGGATAAATCCTCTCATATGAAAAAAGAAGAATATATTATGAATTTAATGAAGTTCCAACTAATACAGCAAATCAAGTAGCTTAACTGAAGAAAACAGAATAAGCATCAAATTTGAAGACCCCCCTCAATCCCTCCACACATCAGTCTAAGAAATTCCTATAAAATGAACTATCCAATCTCTGTAAAGATATCCACAGATGAGTTATTTCACAAATAAAGTACTTAGCAGAAAAATATGCCTAAAAAACTAAAAAATTCTGTAAAATTTAAGCATCGCTGGTTCAAAATGCACTAAGTGAACCAAATTCTTGAAAAATCTATTTACCACATGGCTTTTGCCTATAATATATATAAATATTGAACATACAAGGAGGCATGTCACGAAACCTACAAAAAATAACATGTAGCAGGTATGTTTAAAGATGAAAAGTAGTGACCTCTCGTTAATTTGAATTATGACACTACCATCATCAGCAATACATGATAAATATGCTCCAGAATACAGAAGAAGAAAAAGCAAAAACTACTTCGTGTAAATTTCCAAATACAGTCTATCAAAATTATTGCCTAGCATATTTTACTTGGTGACAACACAGAACTTCTCTGACAGGCTACATTTAACATGGACTTAGATTCTAAAGAATATGGTAAAACAACATTTGACATGTTATCTCAAACTTTAATCATGATCACAGTTGTGAGTTGATCTCAACTATAGGCCAAAATTGCACATCTGCACAAACTCCATATCATTGTCCACGTATTTGGTCCACAGATTTTTGTATTGATTCAATGCAATATCAAGCCAGGGTTTCATGTTTCCATTGTAATGAATGACTGCAGCTTTGTTGATCTCATCCATGCTAATGCTGGGATTGTAACCCAGGCCAAGCACGTGCCAGGATTTGTCCAATGATTTGGTTGAGGAGTAGAAGGTGATCAAACCTGGTGGCAAAGTCCCTGCTTTCCACAATGTTTGATCTTCATTCTGATAACAGAAAAACGCATTCAGCAACAGTACAGAATAATAGATTCAGCATTATTCAAGAAACTTTTTTCTGGCAAAATTAGAGTTGCATAGATCCTATTTGGATAAGATTCACATTAAATACTTAATGAGAAGAAATTAAGAAGACAAAATGAACAAAGTTTCTCCTAAAGTTAAGGTAAATTATGTATAAGTTAAATAAGCTTTAGGAGAAGTTAAATAAGAATCTGTACACATGATCACAGTAAATCAGAACCTAATCATTAGCACAGAAAAGGTAACTATAAGAAGAAATTTACCAAGTTCTGCCAATACTGGTAAGTGTCTGTACACTTTTCCCGCCTCCAAGCATCAAGGTTGAATATATTCATGCCATAGGCCCAAGCACAAGCTTTTGGATTGAATTTCTCCTTGATCAAAGGATGAGAGAAATTCATGTAATGGGCATATCGATGGAAAGAACCAAAACAGATCTCAACAGCACCGTTCACCTTTCCCTCCATATCAATTTTCCACAAACTTGTCAAGTCTTTCTGAACTACAACATCTTCATCCAAAAGCAAGATCTTATACAATTTAGGGTACATTTCTGGCAAGTAAAATCGAAGGTGATCCATCATGGACAGGGACTTGGCATTTTTCATGTTTGAATCATTTGTGCCATTTTCAGGCTGATTCATTTTCGCCGACTCAAGTTGCCTCAAGATAGGGACATATGATGAATTTAAGAATGTAAATTCTTCAACTGCTTTCACCTCCAAAAACGCACCCCCTTCTATAGGCCTCATCTTAAACCAAACCTTCATTGCCCCCACATTCATCCTGTTTGCAACAACATGAAAAACATGCTTCCATGGTTCCACTGCATTCTTCACAACAGATCTCACCACCACAGACACAGCTATTACATTGTCCGAGAATATCACATAATGATACAGAGTGGGATCTTCAAACTCTGGCCTCGGCCCTTCATCTCTATATTTCTCAGGATTTGAAATCTTCTCACCCATTAGTCTCATCGCCAAACAGTGTAAGCTCTTGGGAATCGATCTGGCTGAAATCAAGCTCGCCATTGCACCATTCTTCTTCGCCTTCGCAAGTGACTCATGAACAGCAAATATTGTATCCTTCAACTTCTGGATCTTCAACTGGTTATCATAATTCTCTTTCGCCTCAACAATGATCATACGTGCAATCTTCACTCTCTCCTTAACCTCCTTCTCAAACTGCTTCAGCACGTCCTCATCAATCGGACCATCTGTCTCAAACAATGACTTTTGGTAAACCGGCTTCATTGCAATATCCGAAAAATTGCGCGCCAACTCATCAAAAGTCTTCAATTGCTTAGAAATGTCAAGCTTGAGCTTCCTTGCATAAGCACCATAAGCATTCACTAGAGCTATGTGATCTTTAGCTTGCTGATGTATCAAATCCACTCGGGTCCTAAGAGGGTCAGATTTCAATGCCAAAAAAGTTCGATGCACGTATGCATTACCAGTGGTGGGAAGATCCTGTGACCAAAAAAAACACCTAAACCATTACATGGGGCCGTTCAATTTTTTCAAATCATCATGTGGCAAGGTTTTAAAAAACGGTCCATGACCATGATTTTGGCCAGAACACCAAGCTTTCCAGTCTCATTACAATTTCCCTAATTATCAAAGATCAATCACAATCTCGACTGTAACAACAATTTAAAACCTTTTCATGTGGGTTAAGCTTTAAATTGAATCTACTACAATGGGTCGTCTCCAATTTCGCAAATTAAACACGGGTTTCAATAAAAATCGAAAATTTGCACGAAAACACTAAAGGGCAAGGAAAAGTACTGAAAGAAAAAAGGAGCAACTTACAGATACATCGTGGGATGTGGAGGGGTTGTTGGTGAATAAGACCGAAAGGGTGGCGATGAAGAGAAGAGAGAACATGGCAGAGATGAAGATCCGGAAGGAGAAGAGACCACGAAAAGTAGATCCACCCCTGGTTCCTCTGGTAGCAACCGCCATTGGATCTTGAACCGAGGAAGTCAGATCCAAGAATAGGAAGAATCCGTGAGTGAAAAGTCGATTATGTGTGTGCTTTGATTGTTGTTAATTTTGAATTTAAGGGTGGAAATTGGAAAATGGAATTGGCATGGTTGTTTTGGGCACAAAATTAATAGGAGGATGAAGGAATGGGACAAGAAGGTTGTGTTGTTGTGATGATGTTAAAGTGAGAGATAGAGATAATGCAATGAATGCAGAGAGTGTGTAGTTGTGAGATTGTGTGTGAATGAGTAAAGGTGAGTTAGTAATGGTTCTCAGCCTGAAATCTGGGCTCCATCTCTCAGTTTTTCCTTTTTCCTCTCTTCATTTTCATGGAAAATTTTCCTCTTTTTTTTGACCTTCTTTTCTCTTCCTGTGCAAATCATGGATTGTTTTCAACTGTTATAATCTTATGTTTACTACCTTCATTTCAATCATTATACAATGTTTTAGAATTTAATGGCCCATTAAGTAATTTTCATATGATTTTTAATGTAGATTTAAAAAAGTCAAATTTATTATATAGTTTTTTATTACATGAAATTATTGATATGTATAATTGTTCCCTCAAAGTTTTATATGATGAATCAATAAAAATGTATTTTAATATGAGAATTGATTATATTTATCCAATTTATTATATATAACAATTAATGATTAAATAAAAATACAAAAAATTATATACACATAATATATATATATATATATATATATATATATATATATATATATATACATATATATATATATATATATATATATATTTTGCATTATTATAATATGACTTAAATTAGAAACAGTGTTAGTTTTTATTTGTATGACTTAATGTATAAGGTTTCTAACACTAAAATGTCCCTAATAATTTTGGACTAAAATAAGCTAATTATTGTCACAACCCTTTCTTTCCTTTATATAATATTTAAGAATTCTGTCACAAGTATTAATAAATAAATTTAATTTTTTGAATTTCACAAAAAATACTATGTAATCTGTTAATATATATTTTTTTATATCTTTAAATAACTATTCATCTACTATAGTAATGCATTGAGTATTGATTAAGAACGATCATAAAAAAAAAAAAATGAATACGTCTTTCATTTTATACTATTATTATTATTATTATAATTATTATTATTATTATTACAAATAATCATATAATATATTTATTAATTTATGATGACTAATTTAAAAGATATACTTAACTAAAAGTGTAATTTTTTTATGAAAAGTAATTTGGTTTCTCTTCAAACTGACCATCAATTTTTTTCTCCTTTTTAATTATTTTTTTCCTATTTTTAGATATATTTTTTTTTTAATTTTCGCTATTTACTTAATTTTATGAAAAATTAAACTATTTATTATTCATTTAATTAATATAAATTTATTTCTCTCGTATAATTAATATCTTTAATTTGGTTGACTCCAATATATGGATTTTCTTTTTTTCAAATTAGCAATGATGTTTGTTTTGACTAAAAAATCCAACCAAATGGCTTAGTTCATACAATTAACTTTTGATTAAAAGTCTAACTAAAAAAACACAACTTTACACATATCCTAATGATGTACTTCAAGCGATAAAATACTAAATTAAGATATAATAAAATTAGTTCAATTAATTAAAAAGTAATAACGTTTTACTTTACCAATAAGTTTTTTTTACATCGTTTATTCATCAACAAATTTACTTAAAACCCTCCATAATATCACCAATTTCTTAATTAAGGATTAGTTGTGTATTGGTTAGGTATAGTTCCAATAGTAAACATAAATGCTTTTTAAACTGAAAAAATAAATAGGAAAAGAATAAAATGCACTTTCCTTTTTATCAAATAAAATACTCAAAAGGCCAACTATTTGTCCTTTAAGTATATGATTAGGATTTGGTTTTTATTTGTGTATAGTGCTAATTATTTATTGTCCAACATAATTTGTAGTTCTGTTTAAAATTAATTTTTTTTAAATAGACCTTATTATGTTAGGGCAGGTTCAAAACATGTTTGGGGTTATCTTAATAGTTTTCTTAACATATATATATATATATATATATATATATATATATATATATATATATATATATTTCAAAACGTTTTATGTTAATCATTAAACTTGGTTATTTAATGTATAATATGGCATTGTATTTAAAATAAATTTGATAACTTTGAAATATCTCACTACAAGAAAATGTTTTATTAGTAACCAATTTTAGTAACTAAAAGTTGTTAAGTCACTATAGTGGCCAATTTAGATACCAATTTACAAAAAAATATAATTGGCCACTAAATTTGTCACTGATTAATTAGAGAGCAATCTAGTAACTAAGTTATTTTGGTAGCCAAAACTTAAGTAGCTAATTTTTAGTGACCAGTTTTTTTGTGTGGCCAAAACTATGGTAGCTAATTTTAAAAACCAATTTAGTGACCAATTATAATTTTTTATTCATAATAGTAACTATTTTAGTAACCAATGATTTTTTTTACTTTATAAACTTGTATCTAAATTAGTAATTATAGTAACTAACAACTTTTGGTCACTAAAATTAGTTACTAATGAAGCATTTTCTTGTACTGTCTATTTATTAAATATAACTTACTTCAAAATTTTATATTTATTTCTTTTTTGTATGATTGAATATTAAACTGATATGTTACAATGACAAAATCAGATTTATAAAGTTTTATCTCATTTATTTCATATTACGGTTTAAATTAAATAATTCAATCAAAATTTTGGATCGAATTAGAACAATAACAAATCTGACTTATATTTACCTCTATTTAAATTATGTGAATCTCTTAAATAGTTTTCATTAATAAAAATATTAATTCTTACCTCCCACCTCATTAAAAAAAAAATTATCTCCATTCAAAATTATGAAATAAAATGAGTCCAAAATTCAAATGGTAGTTCAAGTCATAACATTAGACTTTTAAACATCACATTTGGAGCCCAAAACAGTTTCTAATTTTATTTTCATAGAAACTCTTGATCTCCACTTTGATTAAACTAATTGCAAACAACACATGACCTTCTCCAATTTCAATTTCAATTTCAGCAAATATACATTGTTGCACTTCTCTAATAAGAAAAAAAAAAAAAACCCTCTTAAGTCTTTAACAATAAGTAATTCATCTTACACTTTAATTAAATTAAATTAAATTAAATAATTAGAAATACAATAAGCAATTTATCTAATTTACTTAACATGCTAAGATTTTATAAGAGATTACCCTCTGTGACTTTTGAAGTGCATTAACAAGACAAAAGAAAGATATGTGTAAACGCGGGAACGATGACTAGAACATTTTTTTTTGTCGGTGATTATTTATCTAACACTGATATTTTAGTTTTGTTCTATTCATGTGCTAATTAAGCTTCCACTACTCTGTTTTCTGACTTTTGAATTATTTGGCCTCTGATGTGTCCAAACTTATTCACCAAAACAAATTACGACTAAACCAACTCATCCCATTTGCCTTTGCTTTGAGAAGAACAACTAACCACACCCACCAACAATTTCTCCCTAAATTTTCCACACGTAATTTTATCTCATTCTTGTGTTGCTACATAACTATGCAACATTAAAGAAACATAATAGAAAGACAATAACATGAACCTAGAAGATCTCACGTTAATTAGAAATAATATTAATTTATAGTAGAACAATTCTTACTTTACAAGTCTGGTCAATTTTACGAGAATTAATTAGACTTAAACTTATTCTATTTAAGACATGTTTACACAGTAAATTTGAATACTCCCATTTGACATTTTTTGTTTTTAATGTCTCCTTTTTATTCGTCATAGTCTACAACAATATAAAATATTATTTTTTCCTTTCAAATCATCGATGTCAAATGGACGTCAAAAGTCAATTATAGCGTTAAAAGATCTATTTTCCTTTATTTAATATGATTATAAAGTCTATTATAATCAGATTTATTTGATTTATCACGTCACTTCTTATTAGACCTTATTGGATTATCCATAAATATTTAGTTTCGTGTACGAGATATCTATATCTCAACACAAGAGGTTTATTAAGAATTTGACACTGATTAAAAATAAAACCAATCTACGTTACATAACTAAAGCGATCCTCATCTTTAAAGTATTTTTGTGAGGACAAATTAGACTTTGAATAATTCATCTTCTAAAAATAGGAATGTCATAGAGATGCCCACAAGAAAAAAATATACAAGAAAGAGGTGAAACATTATTTTTTGCACATCAAATACTATACTTATATTGATTGAAAGGATTATGTTTTGGTGAAGAGGCATATTATTGTTGGGAAAAGGTGCATGAATGGGTAGTGCACAAGTTGTGTTGGATCTCTATCAAAACTTGGGAAAGTAAATAAGCAAAGTTTAAGTTATTTTCCAATAGTATGCAGTCAAGGTAGGTCTGAAAAAAGAGATAAAATAGTGATAACAATTTGAGTGGGTGCCCTGTCCAAATGTTCTCCTTTTTATGGCAACTTTTCTATCATTAGCCAATGACCACTACAGACACCCTTTTATTTCTGTGTCATGTCATACTCTCCTCATCCCAATTCCACCTGACATAATTACCTCCATTATTATTTTACTCAAATCATATAAGGATCATGTTTTTTTTTTTTTCCTTCATATTTTTCTTCATCACACACTCCTTCGTTAGTCCACACTTCTGTGGACATTACTAGAACATGGTGAGGTCACCAACCCTTTCCTTCTATACTGTTTTCTGGGATGGAATTCATCATCATCATGTTTCTGACTCTCATAACTAAGTGTCCAACAAGTTTTAACTATCACTTAATCCACCACATTTATAGATAACTCTTCAACCTCTTCAATGTTCATGCCACAACATGACAAACTCCAATGTTTATTATGACTCTGATTTTTTTCGACAACCTTTTTAACTGTTTGTACTGCATCATTCACAAACGCAGCGAAATTATGAGCATGACCCAGTTTAAAACTTCATAAAAACTAGACACTAAACACACCTTTTTGTAGAAAGAGAATAGGCACACAGTGGAAAGCTAATGGACTAAAAAGAGTGAAATGAAAATACTCATCAAGATATGTTATTGGCATTTATCTTTTCTTCTCACACAGCGAAAAAGGGAGGAAAAGACTTGTTTTTTTTTTTTTGACTTGCACATAGACATAGAAAGAAAGAGGGAAAAAAGCAAAAGAAGATTAGATAAAGAGATGATAAAAATTTGGAGCCTCTTGTGTGGAAATTCATCCGAGGAGATCCATGTTGTTGTTACATGAGTTGGATTGGTTTGAAGAATCTGATCTGAGAAACGGTGAGGTGCTGCAAGGAACATCATGATCTTGAAAAGGGGTGAAGGAAGGGGAAGGACTGTGTATCTGCATGTCCCTGATCATTTGGCGAAGTTCTGAGGCTTGTTCTTTGAGCTGAGCATTTTCTTGGAGAACTTGGTCATGGTTTTCTGAGACATGGTTGAGTTTGTCTATGAGTTGGTGGTTCTCATTCCTGAGCCACATGACCTGAGACCAAAGCTCATCAAGGTGCTTCTGCTTCCTCATCCGAGACCTACGTGCGGATTCTCGGTTTGATATCATTCTCCTGTGCTTCCTCTCGTTGATGAGAGTGAGTTGGTGTTCATCAGCCTCATCAGAGGTGGAGTTGCTGCTGATGCATGATGATTGAGGGCTGAAATCATAGGGGGTGGTGTTGTGGTTGTGGCCATATAATTGGGTGGAGAATCTTTGGAACTGAAATGTGGGAATGTTGTTTTGGAGGGTTGTGAAGTTGTTGTTGGGAGGGTAGGGAGAAGGGTTTGAAGGGAGTAAATAATTGAGGGCTGAGACTTCCCTGGTTTGCATGGTTTTGGTTTTGCAAAAGGGTGGAGGAAGGTAGAGTGGTGAGTGATGGAGAGAGAGTTGAATTGGTTTTGAGAAGGAGGAAGAAAGAGTGGGAAGAGTAGGTATTATATAGGGTCACAAAAAGATGAAATGACCCCACTTCATCACAGTACAGTAACAGTCTTCAACCTTCAATGCCTCTCACATTATCATGCATTGTCTTTAGTTCAATCTTAACAAGATCATCATAACATAATAACATAAGTCCGTTGATAGAATTACTATTAATCTATATATATAATATATATATATATATATAGTATTATATTGTTGAGCATTTATTCTTGTTTCGGTATATCTAATAAGTTTCACATCGTTCAGAAGTCAAAGTCAAGTACAGGTTAAATGCTCTTTACACTTCTTGAGATGTATTTTAAGAACAAAATTGTAACAGAACTCTACACTTTAAAATGGACAATACTTTGAGAACACGATAATTATTCCTAACAATGCTATCAAACAGACTTGAATCAGAGCAATTCCTAAAATACGTCACAAAAGATGAAAGAAAAACAGAATATTTAGATATTCTTAAATTTCGACTTTTAAGCAATGAAGTTCTATTAAGCGAGGAAAGAAGAATTTGAATGCAACAATTAGGCATAAGTACTTAAATGTTGTATTTTGATAACCTGTGCTGGCTTTTAGTATAAACTTCTGACAAAATAAAACCTTAATTCATACCAGAAACCATTAAACTTCAACCCTGCAGATGATGTTTGTTGCAATCATATATGTACATGCTCTCTTTTCTTTTATCAATAAAACATTGAACTCATGTATGCATGTATATGTACATGACATGTGAGATTGTGACATGGTATGGATGGATGAATGGTATGATGCACATGAGTGGCCCAAAGGGGTGATGCAACTTGGGTGTGTGGATATAATCATTTTGTAGAAAAAAATATGCTTACATAAGAGAGACAGAGGTATTTCATATCATGGGAAGTATAATTAAATAACTCTATTGGAGGACTGTTTGGAGAAAGCAAGAACAGGAGTTTTTTTTTTTTTAATTAAAAAAGTAACTTAATTATTTAATTCCAAACTGGTTCCATGATGAATCGTATAATTCTCTAATTGATTAAATGACGTAAGAAAGGGTGTGGAAAAACGAGGCTGGGAAAGACAATTGTTGAAGGTGACTTCCATGGACTAATTAACAAACAAATCAAACACCTCAACCTAAAAGCATGCTTGTTTTAGCCATGGTTAAACCTAAAACTTGACATGATAAGGGAAAATGGTCTTTCATCAATCCACTGTTTGATCATCACTATAAAGAAAACATAGATACATATAATTGTAATTAAGTATAGATTTATAAGTATACATATAATAAATTCAACAAATTTTATAGACTTTCATATCATAAGTTTTAAACATAAAAAAATTAAGGAAATTATTTTATTTAAGAGGATTATAGGCATACACATTTATTTTAAAAACATGATTTTTCTTTAAAATAAAGATCTTTATGTCATTAAATACTAAACCAATCGTCATATTTTACTTTTGTGACTACTTCTAGAGATTTCTTTAATTCAAATGGCCACCCAAATTTAAATTAACTTCCATAAAGAAAACCCCATTTTTAAATTGAGGACTTGCCAAATTGGTAAACAAGGATGAACAAAGAATAAAGGAATTAACAATATTTTGATGACTCAAGAAGCACTTATTATGGGGCCTCCAAAAACAATTGTAAGTGTATGGATTAAATAGAAGCCAAATGTTTGATCAGCAATATATTCACTCACTTTTGGTTAGTAGGGTTAGGTACTTGGTACAAATCAACCTCTATTTATTTGGTTGTGGTAATGACAACAACTTCAATAGTAATCACAAAAGAAAACAACACAACCTTATTCTTCTAATACTACTATCCACACCAAAAGTATGCCATAAATATGCTAAATGAATCATGTGCTGTGTTTGTTTTGGCTTCTAAAAAGTTACCTATGTTTCATGTTTTCGTCTTTTCTTGCTTATTCTCTCATGGTTATTCTCCACAACCCACATGCTCCTCATATTGCCCTAATTCTCAACTAAATGGGATCATGACGAAATTAAAGATTTCAAAATAACTCTTATTGAATTCTACCACACCCTCCCAAGGTAATACCTATCTCCTTTGTATAATTATTTTTTTGTTTTCAATAGACACTTTCTTTATAAAATCTTAGAAAACATTGATAAATATTACACATGGAAGCCTTTTTTAATCAAAAGAACTTGTTGATTTGTCATGTTCTATGAATTAGTGTTTCACACAGTCTCATTCGTCACTCTAAAATGTTAAGAAGTGAACTTTAAATTTAAGTTAACCCCACAAAATTACTTTAAGCCCTTATGACTCTAATATTATGTTAAGAATTGGACTTCAAACTTAACTCAATCTAACAAAATCAACTAGTAAGAGATTTGCACTCACGTATATATGAGATTGCTTTATCTGTATTCAATGTGGGACTTCCAACAATGAGAGGACTTTCAAATCAAATACTTTCAATAAAGAACACACAAAATTGAGATTCATCATCAACTCCATATCGTATTTGTCATAATAAAACACAAAAGTGAACCAACTATTCTATTATTACTTCTTGGTTGCTTTTTGGAGATTTGAGATCAATGAGTAAATCCATCTATGAGACCAAAACCCAACCTTCAATAAAACAATGAGTGTGTGTTATTTCTCATTTATCTTGTCTAATTCCACCCGATGTAATGTAAATTGTTAAATTTTACTTAATGTTAATGTAGAGCTTCCAACTCTTACTTAAATTTCTAGCATATGTTATGCATTTACTTATATTTTAGTAATTTAAAAAACTATAAATAAACTCTAAATTATTATTCTTTTCTTCATTTTATAATAACTGAATTAAAAGTTATATTCGGTCCTTTATTTAAATCGAATTGAAAGTTTGCCTGTATTAATTATTTTTTATAAAATCTTAAACTATGATGAGTTATCTTAAACTATACATTAATGCTTAAAATTTGTTAGAATCTAACTTTGTCTCGTTAATGAGCATTGGGATATTGAATAAAAGTATTTTGTTAAGTACAACAATATAGCATTACCTTCATAAGTTTTTTTATTTTTTTAATTTTGTTCGTTACCTATGAACATAAAAAAAAAATATGAAAGAAAAACTTGCATCATAAAAAAAGTCAATGAACATATATTTTTTTTTATAATGTCCTCTTAGTTTAGAAATGTGACTCCTATCTTTAGTAAGAGTCACATGAAAGTCATACCAAAAGAATGTAAAAGAAAAAAAGAAGAGTATCATCAACTTTTTTTTTTCGTATAGAATACTCATACGTAGTTAAACTTAACTACAAACAATCAATATGATAAAATAATAATCAAAGCTTGATTTCTTAAACATTGTCATAGTATAATTCCTTATTATAGAAATCGAGAAAACATTATTATAAACACAATCTTAGATGTACAACACAAAAAAATAAAAAATAAAAAGTATAGTATAATATTTTATCATAGATTGTGTCTAAAAGCAAATCATTGAAGTGTGTGTCTATCTACGTACACCCAATAAAAAAAATCATCAATTTTCTTTATCAAATCCTAAATTAAGTTTTCTTAATTAATTAATATTATATACCCTAATGGTGAAGGATATGTACGAAAGTTGAATGTGATAAGCTTTGGTTAAAGGAGAGAGAAAGAAAGTCAGAAAAGTTTAGTGGCATTGAACAGTTCTTCACTGTCCAATCAGGTAGAGAACAACACTCCACGTGTCACTTCTTTGCACAATATATATAAATATATATTTATTTAAGAAATAAAAAATAAAAATGAAGCATGCTTACCCCAATGAAAATTTAATAAAATTTTCACAAATTTTTAGTGAGATCATAATGAAATAAAAAGATCACTTGTATAGTGATTCTGTTTGAAGCATTAATTTGATTTTAATTTGATTTGAATATGCATGACATTATGATTGCATCTACAAAAATATTTAAAGATGATTTTTTTTTATCTTTACAATATAATTATTTATTAAAAATTTTAAAATTAATAGTTATTTTTATCTATTTTTTATAAAATTGTTTATTTTTTTATTCATTAATAATTTATTTTTTTATTCATTTCACTTTGTTTTAAATAAATATAATTTATTTTATATATTAATTTAATAACGTTAAATTATTATTTTTTTCTAACATACTATAATTTATATTTAAAAAATACGTACACACAAACGCGATAGTGCTGTATATAGTGTGTTTGTGTGTATGTTAGTGAATAATAATAATAATAATTGATTAAATATGTGATAAATTTGGTATAAAATTGGGAAAAAATTACTGAATGAAAATGAGGGGATTGGTGATAAGCACTGAAGGAAGTGGAGAAATATTATGCATAACATATGGTTGAAATTAATGAGCAGAAAATGGTACTTGTATATTGCATCTTCCACTAAACTAAAAGCTTAGATTCATTGAGAAGAATTCATACCAAAAACTTGAATACAAAAATGCTTTAGATTTGCACTTCCCTTGTGAGTATGGCTCAGTGGACTCAATGGTCAACACTATCATTAGACAGATTTAGACTCTCCTTTCATTCTTGTCTTCCCATTCTTCTTCACTTTATCTCTCTCTCTCTCTCTCTTTGTTTCTTCTTTCCTACATCAACTTTCATAAAGATCATAACAAGAAAAAAACAATATTATGTGTTTGCTTGCTATATATATACTTTTAGTTAATTTACATCATGTTTTTACATTGTTAATTTTAATTTGGGTCTTTTGTCCTATATATTAAGTAAGGTTTATATAGTCAACATTTTCAATGTAAATTACTCATTAACAAAATTGATGTGGATTTGCTTTTTATATTATGAAAAAATTAATTAATTAATTGATGTCTACAATTTTAAGTATAGGTAGATTTAACCCCTTCAATTTTCTACATTAAAACGTGACTCTTAATATTAACTTTAAATGTGAAGCAATAGTTCACATTTTTTAACTTGAAAAACTTTTTAGTCTGGAAGTATTTTAAAAAATAAAACTTATACATTACTTTTTGAATAGTTATTTTCAATATTATTTGTCACATATATTTATATTTTATTTATTGTATTTTTTTAATTGTAATGATATTAAGGGTGGTAAAATAGGTTATTCTGATTTATTTTAATTCAATTTGATATTCACTAGTATAAAATGATGTCAGATAGGTTAATTTATTGTGATTAGACAGGTTAAAAATCTTGATCCGTTTCGATAGAAATTGAGTTAGTGAATTGATCCGTTAGATTTTAATTAATTAATTATATATATATATATATATATGAGAAAATTTAATTAATTTTTTTAAATTTTTAATTGATTAATTACTAATTTTAATTAAATAAATTAATAATTATCTTATTATAATGAATAATTAAAACTTTATTTGTGAGTAGTGATTACTGAAATTGTAATACTGTTAGATATTTTTATCTTTAAATAATATAATACAAAAAAAAAAGTTAACATTTAAAATTATTTTTTATTTAAATTTTTAATTAGAAAAACCAAATCGATGGACGAGTCCGTCTCATTCCACCTTTAATGAAACAAGGCCGACAAAATAAAAATGAGAAATTAAAAACATTAAGTTAACCAATAAAATATCGACAAATATCTGGAAATCTAGCAGAAAGAAATGAGATGGGAAATATTATTGGAGAGGAAGATGAATTGGTATATATGTTTGTGATGGAGTAAAGTGTAAATGTAGTATGGAATTGTACATGTACTTGGCATACGTTAGTTTTGTCAAATCAAACTGAAAATGCTATGAATAGGAAGGAGAAGTGGAGAAGTAAAGTTGATAAATTGACTTTGGTATTGGATTCAGGTACATGTTGTATCATTTTCTTTACCTTGTATTTTCTTTTAGGTCAAGTTGATCATCACCTACGTGCAAATCCATATCTGGTTTGCATCACTTCCTACACTTCTCCACCACCTCTCCTTTCTTTCTCACCGGGCCCTACAATTCAAACCTTCCACTATTTTTCTTTCTCAAATTGCATGCAAATTGGGGTTCTACAAAATGCTCAACAATTCACACCCTACCAAGCCTATCAATTTAAAAGGGAATTAGTACGAATTTAGTTTTTAAACTTTGATGCAAAATTAAAATTCGTCTATATTTCAAATTGTGATATATTTGGTCTTTACATTAAAGAAAATAATTGAATGTAGTATTTTTAATCCAACAATTTCAACTTTTTTTGTTAAACAGTATTTCAGACTAGCATTTGAGTTTAAATGTGTCAAATAGTGTAGATAACTCAAATGTTAATCCGAAATGTCGTTTAACACGTAAAAAAGTTTGACACAGTTGAATTTTTAAATTTTAAAGACCAAATTATATCAAAGATTGAGGCAAGGATGAATATCAAGTCTACGTCAAAGTTTAAGGACTAAAAATATATTTAACTCATTTAATATTGTTATGTTTCAAATCTTATAATTTCTAATGTTGAAAATCCCACGTTAACAATAGCTAAAGCGAATTTGTAATATATAATAGTTGTAAATTTTATTTTATAAATCAATTTTGTATGATTGAATTAGATTTAAAGTCAATTTTTTAAGATGTATTATAGTGTTATGAAAAAGTGATATAAATTTAAAATTATAAATCTATTTGGTCCATGAGAGAAAAATGAAAATCTTAATAGATTAACGTGAGATATCATTATAGTTATCGATGTATTAAAATATCAACAACTTTTTTCTATTTGAAGAAAGAACAAAGGTTTAAATGTATTATTAACATTTTGAAAATTTTTCTAACTTTTTTTATGTCATGGTAAAATTTGAAATAAAAGATTTTGATTTTTAATACTATTCATGTTAATTACTTTGACCTTAAAAATTGATTTAAATTGTATCTTTGGTACCTTTTTTGTTATAAGAATGTATCTTTTGTACTAAGTAAAGATAATTTAGTTGAAAAAAAAATTCATAATTCAATCCCAATTATTTTAGTCAAATAGAGAAATTTCATTGTATTTATTTCATCATAATAGTATCTAGATTCACTTATTCCTTATCTCAATATTCAACCCAATCATTAATATAATTTTTTTGTTTGCGTTCATTTAGTATTTTATTTAATTAAATTAAAAATTCAAAAATCAATATAATTAACCTGTTTGGGTAATTTTTTTTAAAAGATTCCCAACATGCTCTGGCTATATCACCTAAGTAGGTTTCACCTTTGGCAATCATGTCTTGTGAAGACTGGACTTCTTTTTCATAATGGATACCATAATCACGGATTACAGTAGCAGTCCATTGTTCTATGTATGTTGGTAGTAATTGAGGGTCAATTCCTCCTATATTTAATAAAAGATTAGGCAATGGGAAATTTGGTTCTATTGGGAGTCTCTTTCCGTGTGTTGTATATTGATTATCTGTAAAAGTGACATTTGTTGGGGATTCTCTTGGTATGAATCCAGTAGAATAACTTTGTGTACCAACATGTTCTAGTTGGTAACTGTTGGGGTTTACTGATCCTACACTTGTATTGACGAGACCTATTGCAGATAAAAGTTCTGATATTACTGAAGAATTAGCTTCTTCACCTAAATACAGGCTATCAAGAAAATCATTTATGATGTTGTCTGTTTCGTCATAAATATTTTCAATATTTGTGTTTGTATAAAGATCCGAAGATCCTTGTCTATACATGGCTATAATTGCCTGATGATGATTCCATTCTTCATCAGTCATTTCATCATTTTCATCTTCTTCGTATTGTATTATATTCATCATGTAAATGTGTTCGTTATCAGGAATGGCTGAAGTGCTATGTCTATTTTCAGCTAAATATTAAATATTAAGGTGATATTATGCATAATTTTTCTCTTCCTCTATCTCAATTTTTCTCTTCTTCTATCTCATAATTTTCCATCCTTGTCATAACAACTCTTATCATTTTCATAAACATACACTTGATTCATCTTAACATGTCTAAAATTTATATCACTGTACCATCATTCTAAATGTGATCTCTTGCTCTTTGAAGACTAATTTAATAGTTACATTTAAGTAAAAAAATTTAGAATATAAGTTTATGTAATACCTGTTTACAGTAATTATCAACTTACCGATAATTCTAAAATATCATCAACTTTATATGATCAATAATTAAAATTGAAAGTAATTTTATGTTAAAAATTTAAATGTAAGTCTATTTCTTATATCGATTAGAAATGAAAAAATTGAACAACATATAATGAAAAAAATCTATAAATTTATTATTTTAATATTTTAGATTGAAAGTGTTATTCGTCCGTATACACTACTAAAAATTCTCATATTACATGAAATTCTTTTTGCAAATTTGTTAAAAAAATTTGCAAGAAAAGACTTTTTTTATTTTTTTTTTCTAAAAATTTTAATTGGGAGATAATTCCTTCATGGATAATTATTTCCTACAAAATTATAAAATTTGTAAATATTTCTTATAAAATTTGTTGTAAAAAGTATTTTATACAAAATATTTTGCAAAAAAATTGACAGCAATTTTCTGCAAATTTTTTTTCATAACAAAATTTATAAGTATTTCCTACAAAAATAATTTTTAAAATAAAATTGACAGAAAATATAAACTTTTTTAGTAGTAATATAAATTAGGTTTATATTTTATTGATATTGAATCTCTTCAAAACAATCATCACTTTCTAATACTTTATGAAACAATATAACATGTTTTACACATGCTTATGCATCACATGCTATGCTATCTTAGTGTAACCAAGTGAGCAAAGTTTCATTTTCATCCTAATGGTGAGCTTCAAGTTGATAACTACGTGGAAAGTTCAACTCAACATGGGTATTAGCACAAGATAGTAAATTTGAGGTCAACCTTTAGAACATGACTGTGTTTTTGTTCCGAACTTAGTTATTTCCACCACAAAACAAGCATATACAATGACACTTTTATTACTCAAAACTAATGAATGACCCATTTTGAAGACTTAACCTAAATCAGTTTCACAGTTCCAAGAAAAAGTTGAAAAGGGAAACTAGTGAAGTAACTTAGAAAAAAATGAATAAAATTTTTTTGATGGTAATTAGCATGATTTTTCTTTTCTTTAGGCATGATATGGAGCAGTTACTTGTTCCCTCAAATTAGAATTGAAACTAATCAGTGTCTTCCATTATGGTGTCTGAAATTCCCAAAATGACCTTTTTTTTTTTGTATTTTGTCTCAATTGTGGCTATTTGGGTAGCAATGGATTTGCAAGGTATTATGAGAGAATAACGTAAAAAGACAAATAGACAGTGCCTTAAGACCTGAAGGGTACATGATTTAACTGCTGCCCTTTTCGTGCCAAACAAAGAGACCCCAAAATATTTTAAGACATATGAAAAGGGACCCACTCTCATGGGGTTAGTTATATTGCCCTATCATTGGAACTTATTTTAATGCATACAAATATTTCTTATTATAAAATAGCAGAAACATGTCTGCATTCTTTTCTTATCATATTTTATTTTAATATTTAATTTCATGTATACATTTAATCAATTTATTTAAATATAATATTTGTATTCTGGCTCTTACTATTTTAATTTTATGTATGATGTATAACATCGTTAAGAAAATAAGATCAAAAATTATAATTATTAGTTAAAGTGTATTTTTTTTATTTAAGAATATAATGATCCAAACAAACATCACAATTTGATTGTGACTTAGTCCACTTGACCTTCACCATGAAACAATTGATGTCACCTATAATAATAATAAATTAAGAATTAAAGTGACTTGATAGGTAAGTATCTCATTCTTTTTTAGTGATTTCATATCTTCTTTTTTTCCTTTTTTAGATGTTTTATAGATGACAAATGTTGTCGGTGTAAGACTTCATACATGGGTTATCAAGAGCTGAATTAGATTTCTAGAAACATATAGGGGGATATTTATTAGTAAACTACTAAAAAAACTCATATTTCCTATTAATTTTGTTTTGAAATTTTTTTTGTAAGAAATACTTACAAATACTTTATGAAAAAAAAATTGCAAGAAATTGCTACCAATTTTTTGTAAAATATTTTATATAAAATACTTTTAACAACAAATTTTGTAGGAAATAATTATCCACAAAGAAAATACCTGTCAAATAAAATTCTTAGAAAAAAAGTAGAAAAAAATATTTTCTTGCAAATTTTTTTAATAAATTTGCAAGAAAAATCTCATGTAATATGAGAATTTCTAATAGTGGTAGACAAACTATCTTTAGGTTGGAGTTACATATACTTAATGAGTGTCGCAACCGAAATCGCGACGGGACGACGAACCAAAAATAAAAATTTATAAAAATAGTTTGGAGTCGTCACCATAGTTTATTCTGGAAAACTACGAAAAAACCAAAAATATAAGACAAGGTCTGTGAAAAACCAGATTTTGGGTCCGGGAGTCGGTTACGCGTGGGAAAGGTATTAGCATCCCACAACGCCCGTCCTAAGATGGTACCATTAATAAAATGTGCAAACGTTGTCTGGTTTTTCAAAATATTTATTTTTCCCAAAAAATAATATAAAAGGATGTACAAAAGAAGCAAATTTTTTTTTTAGGCCCGACAAAGATTAATCCTTGCTCCTACGTATCTCCATTTACAATGGAGAATCAGGGTTACGTAGTTCTTTTCGAAAAAGCTATTTGGAAAAATATTTGAAAAATGATTTATTTTTAAAAAACTTTTTTAACAATTTTGAAAACTTTTTCATTCAAATTTTTAGTATTATTTTATTATTGGTGTCATGCGACGCGAGTAGTCGGATCGACAATGAAAATAACTTTTTTTTATCTTTGATTTTTTTATCTTTTTAATCTTTTATAATTTTTCATATTTTTTAAATTTATTTAAAAGTGGATGTGTATGTCACTGCGATGTGAGCAACTAGATAGATATTAAAAAAGTAAACAAAGAAAGCTATTTTTTTATTCTTAGATTGGTATATATTTTTTAGAAAAAACAAAAGTCTAAATTGGATGAAATGCGATGCGAGTGGCCGGGCAGACAATAAAGAAAGGGAAAAAATATTTTTTATGATTAAAAAAATGAAAATTGAAAAAAACTAAATCAAAAGATGAAAAAACTGAAAGTGACGTACCTTTTCTCTTTTCTTTTTTCCGGCTTCCTTTTCTAATATTTTTGTCTTTGTTTTTCCAGTAAAGATAAAAATGAGAGGTGTCTGTGTGGTGGGTGGTAATGAGAGAAAGAGAGGGTGTAAAGAAAGTTTTCTTCTCTTTTTTTTTCTACCTCCTTCAATATGTTTTTTTATAAAAGAGATATAAAAAAGAGGTGTGTAGGAGTGGTGATGAGAAAGAATTAGAGAAGTATAGAGAATATCTTTTTTTCGGTCCTTTTTCATATGACAAACTACGTATTTATATTCACATATTGTAATATCAATGCAATCTCAACCTTAATTGTAATGAACCATATAAGGAAAGAATTGGTCATGATAGCAGCACATTATGGAGATCAAATCAAAGCACAAAATCAATCAACATCAGTAATATTGATTCTAATTATATGAAGAGATATTGCTTTTAATTATTAGAATCATATCACTAATTTCTTATCAGAACAAAGGTGGTAGAAGATATGTTGAGTTGTTGGGCTCATGAAGAGGAGTGCGATAATTAATAACAAATTGGGTTTTTCCCTCTATATTCCTTTTTTTTCTTTTTTTTTTACATCTCTCTTTTTTTCCTTTTTTTTTCTAAAATTAAAGTTTGAAAATCTTTGAAGAAAATAATGTTTCACATTTTTTTATTTTTTTTTTGAAAATAAATTTATTTACCCGAATGAAATTGGGTGTTGACAACTGCCCCTCTTTACTTAGATTTCATTAGATAATATAAAAATTTGATTTTTTTTCATATTATCGTAATAAAAGATAAGTAAAGATAAAAACACTAATTTCGTTCAGGTTTCAAAAGAAGACAAATTTGAAGACAGACTCGACCATTCAAAAGGAGATGGTTTGCATCTGAAAGGAACTAGGTGACCATTACCAAGTAGATGGTGCCAATTCGACACACCTTTTTTTTTTACTTTTTGAAATATAAAAAGACAAATCCCAAGGAGAGGGGCTATATCTAAAGGATTCAACGACCATTACCATGTAGAGGGTCCTAATCTGAAAAACCAAATTCTTTTTGTATTTTAACTTTTTGAAAAAAAGATTAGACCAATCCTGTGGAGAGGGTCTATATCTAAAGGATTCAACGACCATTACTATGTAGAGGGTCCCAATCCAAAAAACCAAATTCTTTTTGTATTTTGACTTTTTGAAAAAAATATTAGACCAATCCTGAAGAGATGATCTATATCTATAAAAAACGATGACCATTACCATGTAGAGGGTCATCATCTGACAAAAGAAATCAATGACCATTGCCTTGCAGAGGGTCTTGACTTAAAGAGATCGATGACCATTACCTCGCAGAGGGTCTTGATGTAAGGAGATCGATGACCATTGCCTCGTAGAGGGCCTCGATGTGACATAAGAAATCAATAACCATTGCCTCACAGAAGGTCTTGATGTAAGGAGATCGATGACCATTGCCTCACAAAGAGCCTCGATTTGACATAAGAAATCAATGACCAATGCCTTGCAGAGTGTCTTGATGTTAAAAAAGGAAAACCTAAATTTTGCTCTTGAAGTATGGACAAACACCGCATGAATGCTTAACATTTGTGAGACTTAAAAAAATGTCATTGCTGACTTTCTTTTTTTATTAAATGATTTTCAAAATGATTTTGTGGAGTATGATGGATGATTTGATGATGCATGACATGTTATGATTTCTTTTTTTGAACCTATATGATGATGCATACATGGATGCGTGGATGCATAGGTGGAATTTGCTTTTTTCATTTTTTTATTTTTCCTTTATTTTAATTTGAGAGCAGGGAAAACTAGGCTTATAGGCTAGAAAAAAAAATTGTGAGGCCACACAAAACTAGATTTAGGGGCCAAAGTGGAAATTGGGCTTGAGAGCCAGTGTGGAAACTGGGCTTAAGAACTAATGTGGGAATTGGACTTGGGGGCCAGTGGAAATTGGGCTTAGGGTATATTGGTCATTCATATGAATGAAAAGGACCAAAATTTGAAAAACATCATAGAAACCAAATTGTGTGTTTTTTAATTTTCTTCCTTCTAAAAAGCAAGGATTCAATAACCATTCATATGAGTGAAAAGGGTTTTGATTGGAAAGGTGGAAACTATTTTATTCAAAAAGATGAATGACTTATGTATGCATGACTTGGTATGATGTATGAATTACCTTATGTATGAATTTTCTTTTGCATTTTTTTAAAAATAAATTCGAATTGATCCCATTTCATTGTTATTTCTAATTCATAGAATCATTCTACTTTAATTTATTTTTTTTTACTTTTCCAAATCATTTCTTTGATCTAATCAGCTACTAACGAATCATTTTTTTAATCATTTCTTTTGAAACACTATTTGAATGACATGCATGAAATTGTCAAGGGTTTGAAAATGTTTGGATGAGGTGATGAAGATTAACTAGGGAGTTGTCCCAATTTGAATTGGTCTTGGGGTACAAAATGTGTTTGGGCTTTACTGATGGTATGAAGAAAATAATGGGGACTTCAAAAATTTGACCCTAGTATGAGAGCCTAGGATGGTCTTATGGTGCAAAAACGTGTTTGGTTTTTCCCAGTTGAAGAGGTGGAAAAATGATAGGGTCTTCACAAGTTGCCCCTAATGTGATCACAATCTTCAATGTAAATAAATGCCCCAATTCAAAATGAATGATGGGAATATATGAATCGCAAACAAAATGACTGTCCCAGTTTGGGTTTAGGATTGATAAAGATGGACTATTTAAGGTTGGTCAAGGTTTAGGCTTAGGGTGGAGGATACTGTATGAGCAAAAATGGAATTTCATGAAGAATGAATTGAAAGGGGACAACCCAAATTTAACCAGATTGCTTTTGCCTGTGCTGATTTTGGAGCTTTGAAAACATGTCAACCAAACATAAACTGCCCCAGTGTTTAAAAGAAAATCTCTGAACACACTTTTCAATCCTTTTTTTTATAATTTTTTTTAGAACAAACTTGTTAGCAAATCAATTTTTTTTCTCTAAATTAAAACCTTTGAAAGACAACAATCAATTTTTGATCTGTATGGACTTTATTAGGCTTGTTCGTGGCTAAGGCCAGGGGTATGAAAGTAAATATTAGTAAAGGTCCAAAAAGTGATGTGAGGGTTGTTTCAAACAAGGATCTTTGAATAATGTTTCATTCAATATTTATTTGACTTCATTTCATTAACCTTTTTTTTTCTTTCTATATTTTGACATTTTATTCTCATTCTTTAAACTTTTGCTTTTTTTTCTATATAACCATGTCATTTTATTCTCATTCTTTAAACTTTTGCTTTTTTTTTTCTATATAACCATGTCATTTCTTTCTTTTTCTTTATATTTTTGTATTGGTAAACTACAAGTCGGATGAAACAAATGCAAACATTATGTCAACCCTCAGTGGGAGGGTGATCCTTGTTTAGGGTAATTTGAAAGAAATTTTTTGGAAGGCTCAAATTGGGTAGCAAAGGATAATTACTTTTGTTTTGTTTCTTTGATAAAGAAACATGGCCATACATCATTTCAAATCATGGTTGTTTTTCTCAACAAAAAAACTTAATTCAGAGGAAAATAATTTAGTTCATGTAACAGGATGTCCCTTGTTTTGTTCTTTTTTTTTCACTTTTTTTTGTCTTATTTTTTGCCTAGACTGTCCTTTAAAGTTGTTAGTCTAGCGAACTTTTCTTCTTTTTTTGTTTTTTTTTGTTCAGAGAGTTTCTTGAAATCATTTTAAGGTATGTGTCCCCTTTATGATGATCCTCCATGGAAATGAAAACAAGGTTTATGGTGGAAGAGAGATGGATAGGGAAATAGATTTGAACAATTTCATGCATGCAAGATTAGATGGGTATTTCAAAAGAAATTATAACAAACAAAAATTTATTTCCTTATTAAATCCACTGATTTGACCAAAGAATGTTTTATTATTTTCTCATTTTTTAATAAGAAAGATTCCAAGAATTTGGTGACAGGCAAAATGGGAAACAATTTGAATTTATTTTAGTGCATTTGTTTTTGTTTATTTTCCAAAATTTATGCTTATGCATGCTGTGTGTTTGAATCTTTGGATAACCACAAAATGGAATGCCATGCATGTTTGTGCCTCACAGGGAACTTATTCACATGATAATGAAATGTATGTTTATGGCTAATAATGGTGTGATTATGATGAATTTAATATTACATACAAGGAAATGTGAGGGTAAAGGACGCAAATAGTCTCCCTTTAGTGCCTTTATTTAACATGGGTTTGATGCTTAAAGTTCTAAGGGAAAGTATATGTGCTCACAAGGATAGTTCCCTAATACCTAAATATCAAGGTCACTAGAGCTATGGCCCACTTTATGGCATTTCCCACGACAGTTGGTAAACAACAAGAAGTGGGAGTACCAATGAAGCAAACAAACTCTAGCTGGGGTTCTCACAATGACCACTTGGGAAGTACATCCACTGTGACACTATGATAACGCTGTCGTTGACGCAATCAAATTAATACTACTAAACTATAGCAACGTCAGTATTGCTAAGATAGTAGTCAAGAAAATAGAAAGGGTAAAGTAACCCTAAGTAGTCTCCCAACGAACACGGAATTGATTTTTAACAAATTAGTTCTTACAAAACTATACAAATGAGTTAGACAAATAAAATAAAAAATATAGGGGATTAATATAAACAAAGATAGAAATAAAATTTAAAAGATAAAAAGAAATAAAAACAATAGTAAAGAAAATAGATTGATTCCATTGCTTTTTCAAAATAGATTCATCATCGGTTATCTAAAGATTATTGCTCAAT
>Ga0214544_1001875_pt1 | contig 44250 bp, 18 predicted proteins | sample CNSS3metaG_FD_160074 | JGI IMG/M metagenome (GOLD analysis project Ga0214544, IMG submission 160074) | Root nodule microbial communities from cowpea collected in UCLA plant growth center, Los Angeles, California, USA - CNSS3 | ecosystem: Host-associated > Plants > Roots > Nodule | place: USA...
GTACCTATAAATAGGACTCGTCCTATCAGTAATGAGACACACATAAAAACAGAAGTTGCTCCCTACTCTCTCATTCTCTATTCTTCCTCTCCTTTGTCTCTCTTATTACCTTTATTTTATAACAGTTTTCTCTTTTTATTTTGAAAAAACAAAATCATGACGAAGTAAATATTATTAACTGAACCATAATACGAATGTATAATATTCTTCCTCCTATCCTTTAATATAACTTTTATGGACAAAATTACAGAACATATGTTACAAAATAGACAATATTTCGAATGTTTGATGACAATATTAAATTTAAAAAATTCTCAATTTAAAAAATTCTCAATTTAAAAAATTCTCAATTTAAAAAATATTTTTATATTTCTAACGGACTATTCCGAAAGATATTTTTAAATTCAAAAATATTTCCCAAAACATCAAATTTGGTTATACTTTTCGGATTAAGTATTTTGAAAAACATTTTTAAATTCGAAAATATATTTTGGACCCCCTGATCAGAAAGTTATTAAAAAAAAACAAAAAAGAAAGAAAATTTTTCTTATTATAATTTTAGTGAAGGTTAATTTTGAGATTACAGATTTTATGCATTTGCAGGAAAACAAATGGGGTGCATGAGAAGAAAAAAAAAACCTAAAAAATGTCTTCCCCAATTTTTTCTTTCCATAAATGTCTTACCAGAGTTTGGATGCTCCTATCCCGTTTGTTATCCTTATTACCAAATACATAATTCTACGTAGTTGTTTCAATTCCTTTTATTTTTATTTTAGGAATTTCATCTTCATTATTTTAATTGTATAATTTTAATTCATCTGTTAATTCAATATCATGTATGCTGTATTTAATAAGATTTTAATGTAACTGTGCAGTTGTACCTCCCGTCGGTATGTGTATGCAAATATATGGACAGTCAGCTTCTTTTAGGGATGACAATTAGGGTCTGGTCCGCCCGTAGGTCTGGAGAAAAAATGCGGAGCGGGCCAAGGAAGTGAGCCTGTAGGTCCGTACGGGCTCAGTCCGCAAAGGCCCGCGGTCCGCGCGGGCTGGCCCGCAAGCCCGCACAAAATTAAAAAAAAAAACTTGTATTTGTGTATATTAATTACTTCTTTTATGGAATCTTGCATTAACGTTTCAAATTCTTGTATAACTGGAAAAGACAAGTATTATGTAATTTTTAATGTGCTAAAATTTAAAGAATACATTGTGTATGTCATAGTATGAATATGATCAAAATGTTGAATTATCAATTTATCATCTAATTCTCCAAAGTCTTTACTTAATTTTGTGAACTTCTTAAAGTTTCCCAATTTTTAAACATTGAAAGTTTTATCATAAAAATTAAAAAAAAAAAATTAAAAAAAAAAGCGGGTCGGCCCGCGGGCCGGAGGGCTAAGGAGTATGCGGGGCGGGCCAGTATTTTCAGCCCGCATAAAATATGCGGGGCGGTGCGGGCCAGCCCGCGTTATGCGGGCCTTATGCGGGACGGGCCGGCCCACATTGCCACCCCTAGTTTTTTCTAAACAATTAATTGATAACGGATTTTTAATAATAAAATATTTAATTGAAATATTTAATTAAGACATAAATTGAATTGTTCAATAAACTATTTTATAAAGGCTGTTGTATAATAATTGCATAAAATAATAGGATTGGCAATATATTGAATTAGAAGTGTCATTGATTAGTTAAAATCCACTCCTAATGAGTAAAAACAAAAAATCTATACTTCCTAAAATTTCCTCTTAAAATAGGTTAGGGTTAGGACTAAAGTGATTTTGGTTTCATGATAAGATTTTAATTAACTCCTAAATATAATATGTTTAGTCTAAATAAAAGGTTAAGTCAAATTGTGTTGAAGGTCAACCCAAGTTTGTTCAGATTGAAGTTCTAGACGAGTTGGACGTAACAAAAGGTCAATCCAAGAGTTGGTGCAGGCTAAAATTCGACCCAAGTTAAGTCAAGATTAAGGTCAACACGAGACTGTCAAACCAAAGGTCAATATAAGTTGAGCTGAGTCAAAGACCGAGACAATCTGCCTCAAAACGAAGTTCAAGATAGGTTGTCTATAACCGAAGTTTGAGAAGAGTCAGCTTCGACCGAAAGGTGAGACAAGATGGACCAACCAAAGTTCAATATGGGTTGGGTCGAGCTAAAGGTCAATACAAGTCAGATCTAATCAAAAATCAAGACAAGTCGAGAAAACTGAAGGTCAAGATGAAGTCGAGATTAATCACAGACCAAAAATTAAGACAAATTAGATCGTGTCGAAGATCAAAACGAACAATATTGAAAGTCGAGATTCGCCGATCCAAATTAAAAGCTAAAACAAACTAACTCATGCTAAAAATTGATATGGATCAACTTATATAAAAAATCAAGACAGGTCAAAACGAAATTTGATAACCTTATTTAGAACTAATAAAAACTAACAAATTAACTTTATTTTTGTACAATTTGGAACCCTATTTTTATTAAAGGTTAAACATTTATTTAACGGATATATTAGAATAGTGCGAACGACATTTATAGAGTATATTAAAAGAGGAAATTCATGAAATTGAAAAAGTAAAGACTTAAATACCTTTTTTGTCCTCATTTTCGTAGTGTTTGTTGCGGATGGTCCTCATTTTGACAGAATATTTAAAATGGTCCTAATTTTTATCGAATGTTTAAAATGGTCCTCATTTTCGCAATTCGTATTTTATTTAGTCATTTTCTGTGACGATGTTTAAGTCAGTAACAGAGCACTGTATAAGTGGCACTGTTTGTATTATGTTGCATTGGGGTGTGTTACATGTTATGTACAGATGGTTCTGTTACTGATTTAAACGACGTCACAGAAAATGACCAAATAAAATACGAATTGCAAAAATGAGGACCATTTTAAACATTCGATAAAAATGAAGACCATTTTAAACATTTTGTCAAAATGAGGATCATCCGCAACAAACACTAAAAAATGAAGATGAAAAAGGTATTTAAGCCAAAAGTAAATAAAGCAAAGCAACTGAGAGTAAAATATGATATTTAAAGCAACCCTTATTTAGATTTAACAAGCGATGCGGCTATTTATTGCAGGCTAATAAAAGTGCAACATGTTTAGTCGTTTTCTGTTGGGCTTGGGTACGGTTGCCATAAAGCTAAAGTTTTATTTTCTTGAAAAAATTACGTACTACCAGCAATTATATTTCTTCCCAACAAAATCTATATCTATACATAAAAAAAATATTTTACATGTATACTATTTTTTTTCTAATTTTATTTTTGATTAAAATAATTATATTTCTACTTTTATTCTTTAATTGTCATTAATGTAAAATTAATTATTTTGTAAATTAAATAATTATTTTACTATTTTATATTTTAATGTAACATCCCAATTAATAAAATAATTTTACTAAAGAAAAATATCACATATTTAATATTTAATACTTTATACATATAACACTATACACTAAGAGTTCCTATTACATTTATCCAAGAGATAAATACAAAATTGGTATATTGGCACAGTCTAAATCTCTAGAAAAAATGACAAAAAGATAAACCTTACAAAAGTTTTTCAAAAAATACAATTTAACAATGAAAGAAAATTTAAAGAATTAAACAATTGCATTGTCATCACCATTAGGAGAGCTAACACTTAAAACCTCATCTGCTCACACCAAATATTAGTGATCATTGCAAAAGAAGAACAACATCACAAAAAGCACACACACCCAATAGAGGATAAACTAATATAAAGATAATTGTTTCATTAATCACAAATTAAATCATATTAGGAAGTTAAGTAATTCACACCATTATAAGCAACAAGCCACATCATAAAAGATCCATTAGACTCAGTTATCCAAATAACAAGCATTGATGTAAAACTACTTGGAAGCTTTGGCACTTGTGATGGATAACTTCCACCAACAAGATTAATTCTATACTGGTTTCTAGAACTACAAATGATTTTTCCAACTAGGACCTCCTGCTACTCTCCATTCTAATTCATTCTCCTCTACATGAGTTTGAATGATTCGTAGAGTTTTAAGATAAGCTTTCAAATTTGGAGTCCCTACATCAATGTAGACCAAAGCACACATATTTTAAACGGATTTTCCCTTCAAAATCCATTCACCATTCTCAGTTCACTATTTAACAAGTTTCATCCATTATATCATCAATATACAAGGCACATATCCATTGACAAGGTCATCATCATCAGAATTTCATACATCATTATATTCCAAAAAGTTCATATCATCCCCAAACATTCACATAATCACCAAACATATTACACTATAACTTAACAACACAAATACAAAATTGGTTGGGGGTTTTAAAAATAAAACTGCAGTTTTTACAAAACTCCAAAAATTATATTCTTAACATTCATATTAAAGATAATTTATTCAAGAACTCAATGCAAAAAGAATCAACCCAATTGGATACCTATAGAAAAAGTTATATATTAAACAAGTGGCAAAGATCATAGTTGTTAATAACCTAATGTACGGGAACCTTACAAAAAAAATTGCTCTCACTATAAACTTTCAAACAAAGATCCTAACGGTCAAAACAAATAATCATACGTCTAGGACATACTGTAAATATTTTAGTTCGACCCAACAATTAACGAAGTAATAATTAATTTTTTTTTTGAAATGACTCAGAGCAAGAAAACACAACTCGCTTAAAAAGAGAAACTCTTTGTAAAAATTAATTTCGACACTAACTCAGTGAATGATGGGCTCGCCCAACGAGTCTGCTTAATGCATAACTTAAATTTTGCAATTTAACAACTCCCAACATACATAAACTCATTCCAAGTTTCATACAAGTTACCAACACACTAAATTTGTGTTAAAGAACTCAAACCAACCAACATTACCACATTTGCGCTTCATATAGAAAACCCCAAAATTTCTAACACATACATATTAAACATCAAAATTAGGGATTTTTCATCTCATACTCACGAAGAACGAATAAAACTCACCCATTTGATCACAAGAGGGATGAAATATGAATGAGAAATTGAATGAAGAAGCTTGAAGATTTGTAAAGGAGAATGAGTTTTGAAGGGAAGTTGTGTTTGTGATTTTACAATGATCGGTTTAGAGATTTAAAACAAAAATAAAGGTTTTACATTTAATTGTTACATTTTAAATTCAGATAATTATTTACAATAAAAAAATTATTTAATGGTAAGAAATTATATAAATGGTCTATTTTATAATTATTTTTAATAAAATTTATATTATACTTTAATAAAATTTTGCTAAAATAAAAATAAAGATACACATGTACATAACACGTGTTTTTTACTGGTACACATAAATTAAATCATTGTATCCTAATTACTTAAGATTTAAATTCTACCGAAAAAATATTATTAAACTTGAGATAATATAATTAAAAATTTTGTTTTAAAGAATTCCTTAAAAATACAATAAAATATAATATAAAAATATATATATATATATATATATATATATATATATATATATATATTTGTAACAAAAAACTTTATGCCACGTCATTATTTTTTTATATTGTGGTATAGTAATATATCACATTAACTCAACTCTATGTTTGTTTAGTGGATGACACATGCGTTTTTATAAAGTAAATTAGAAAAAAAATATGCGACGATTAATATTAATCTGCGAATAAATGAGAATATTGATCTTCGATAAAATGAGAAAATTATAATAAAAAGACAATACTCAATAAATTTTTCCGTATTGGCCACAATTTTTTATGTGGATAATAATAATAATAATTATTATTATTATAATAATAATAAAAATAATAATATCAATAAAACATAATAATCAAAAACAATAATAATAAATATAAGTATAAATTTATTTATTTTTAAATATTAACTTTTATTATAATTATAATAAATATAATAATATTACTTATTATTATTGAAATAATAATAATTATACTGATAATTACAATATTAATAATAATTATAATCAATATAATAATAATCATCCAATTTACACTAATTATATTCTATTTTAAATTATTTTCATGATTAAGAGCAAATTGGTAATCAATCAAGTTTTCCAATTACAATTTTTTAATTTTTAAATTTATTAGTTGGAACTAAACAACTTAGATAAGGTGGTATCCAATACATAATTTTTTTTGCTCTCCAAGTTATTACATTAGTTCATGCTCTAACTGATGTAGAATGTGTAATTAAATAAATAACTTCTTTTTTTTTGCCAAGATATTTAGAGTTATTGCTGTGAGTCAATCTGACTTATCAAGGATTTGAGATGAGTTGGGTTAAAATAAATTTACAAATTTTAGTAGGAGCCAAAAATTGATCCGACCCATTAAGAACTCAGCTCACCTGGATTGAATCTGTGGTGAGTCAACATCAACTCAAACATAAAAAAAAGGTTAAAATACTTCGTTTGGTCTTCGTTTTTGTACCAAAATCTCAATTTGGTCATCGTATTTTTATTAGTATCAATTAGGTCCTTTCCGTTAGTATAAAACTAACACAATTAAGTAGGTGTCACGTGTCAGTTCCTCATTTATTTATCTATTTATTTGATTTTTTTTTTGAATTTTTTTTGAATCTTTTTTTGAATTTTTTAATTTTTTTTAAAAAATTATTTCTGCCACGTGTCTGTGGTGTGTCAATCTAATATGGTGACACGTGTCAAATTATTGTATGAATTTCAATTTGGTCCTCATATTTGTTCCAAATTTAGACCAAATTTAATTTTTATATAAAGGTAATGATGATACAAGTGATATTTTTATTACATATTTTTAACAATATTTAATTTATTTAAATTTATATTTTATATTAATTTTATTTAAGTTAGTTGATGTAGAATGTCCGATTAATATCGCATAACTATTACATATGTTGTATACTTAAGTGAAGTAAAATGTCATTTTTTTTGGGTTTTCAGTCGCTCAACTATTACATCGGTTGACTTTTAAAATGTAGAATTTCAAATTTACATCGATTTTAATAATAATTGATGTAATATGTAGTTTGATAATTACTGCCACCATGTTTCTTTTTCTATTGTTTTTCTCTAATCGATGTAAAGTGTCGTTGTTTCCACTATTTTTATTATGGTTAGTCTCAATTTTATGTATTTTCATTTTGAAATGTGAGCTTTCTACACCTTTCCATGCTTTCATTGTTAGGGATAATATGTATTGTATTGTATGAGAAAATATGAGTGATGAGAAAGAATTGAGTACGTACTTTATGTGTTGGTATATGTATTTATAAGCTTATTGAGTCTATAAAGAAAGAATATATAATAAATTGAAACATTTTAAACAAATTATATTTCCTAGTAGCATATGTGAGAATGATAAATTATGATATCAATAATAATGATTTATTAACAAAAATATATCGAATAACATAATCAGTTCCAAACATACCACATCAGAATCCGAAATCTTGGACAGAGTAAGTATGTAAAATAATTTAATTTAATGAGTTTTTTTCGTAAGAGAACATTAAATGTAATGTTTAATAGAAAATACTTTGACTTTCTGATTTTAAAGATTAACATGACCTTCTTTTACATAGAAAATTGGTCCAAGTGGGAATTATTAGTTCTGCTTACTAAATGAACCTTATCTTTTTGCCATGGCAATTTGATAACTTATATTATCCATTGTTTTAATGAAGTTTAGTACCGTAGTAGGTCAGCCAAATATTGTCCAAAGAGATTGCAGGTGAATATATAACTTCGATAGTATAAACAAAGAAGCATCAAATGTTGTCCATTTAATTTTTCTGAAATGCATAGTTCCTTCACAATACTATTTAATCATTACTCACCAACCCGACTGAGAAAGTATTGATGAACTAATGAACCTTCCCCGACACGTAATTTCACCGAGAAAAAGTGGGTCCCTTAATAGATTCTCTTCGGCAGTCATGATTTTACTATGTTGGAAGTCTCGTATCGACTAGAGATAAAATTAATTCATAATATATAAGTGGGTATAATCTTTACCTTACAAATCGATTTTGTGAGATTGAGTTAGACTTAAAATTCACTTCTAACATGGTATCAGAGCCAAGTTGAGCCAAGTTAGAGCCTATCCTAGCGAACTTTCTTAGAGATTATGTTCCACCCAATATCAAATCTCTAACGGATCACCCACTAATTTCTTGTCCATCCACGAAAGCTAATACTTTTGAGTCATTGATCTTGTTGTTCAGTTATACATATATAGATTGTTCTTCCGTCTCCACCTACACACTCTTAGAATATAATGTATCATCAAAGCGTATCCGTCACCACCGTCACCCACTGTTTACTCGTCAGAAGCTGAGTTTTGCAAATAAAATTAACTACGCTGAATGAAGATAAAAATAGATGAAGAAAAGCATAAAGTAATATGTTACTCTTGTATTGATTAATGGAAGTGCAGTGGGAGGGTAAGCAACGAAGGGCAATAATTTGGATAAAATAATAGTGCATGGCACAGTACTGGACACATATCCAAGAGTTTATTACAACTTCTTCAAACTGTCTCAGACTCTCTCAGCTCCCTCCATCGGATCATCAATGTCCTATTTCAAACTGACATAATATAAATGATCAAAGGCTCGAACATGTTCAAGTCAAAAGGGTGATGTCGAAATTTACTTTCATGTGTCATGCCCTTGAAAATAAATTAGTTACATTGATGATGAACAGCTACCGGAGAAAAGAAAAGAGAAGAAAGGATGTTTATATATAGTTGCATTCATGATAAAAAGGAGTGTACAAGACTTTGAAAAGAAAGGGTTCTCCATGTTGGTTTGGTGTTAAAAGTAGGAGCCCGGCCGTAATATATAACAGACTAATAATGATAAATCAGTCCGTATAAGACAGGTTAATGGATGGAGTTGGACTCATCTTTGTCACTTTTTTTTTCTTAATTTTTTAATTTTTTAATTTTAAAATTTATTTATATATATATATATATATAAATTAATATTAAAAATATATTTAATCATATAAAATATTTTTTAAATTTTTAATTGATTAGTTAGTGTTTTTAATTAGATAAGTTAAAATAATTATTACATATACACAATGACCGATATTAATCAAGAGTATTAGAGAGGCTAAAGTAATATAATTATTTGATTGAATAATTACTATAATGCTTCAAAAAATGGTTCATCTATAAAATAATTGGATCCTTAAATTAAATCATTAGTATAATGTTTTAAGAGATGTGAAGATATAAAATCTATCTTGTTTTCATTTTCACATATAACTTCCCTTTTAGCACTTTTAAAGAATGAATTTATTATTTTATTCTTCATCGATATTTTTTTAAAAGTATATTAAAAAATAATTTTTCATAATCGAATAAAAAATTGAGAGAAGTAATTATTAGAAGAAAAATATATTAGAGTAAAGTCACAATTAAAAATCGGTTATAAAAAACACATAAAACATTATTTTTTTCTTCTATAATCATAAAAAAATGAATATACATAAGGCTCATAAGATAAAAAATAATGTTAATAATTATTAAACTAATATTTAATTATCAAGTGAGATAATAGAGAGTTACATTTTTTCCTTCAAGAAAGAAAGGAAACAAATGAGAAATGAGAGAAAAAATAATAAATATGTGTCTAACTTCATTTTTTCTTCGAAAACAAACAGAAAAATATGAGAGTGAGAAATGAGTACAATTTTGTGAAAAAACTAAGAAGACAATGAGAAAGAAAATAAAAAATATCTTAATAAATATTTGGTTTAATTATTCTTTTAGTTAAAGTTTCCAAATATGTCAAGTTGGTCATCTAGTTCTTTAGTTTTAATTTGGTTCCAATTTTTTAGTCGTAATTTGATAATTTTAGACAAAAACAGAGACCACCAAAAGCGTAATTGAATCTAATTTTTTTTATTCTTTATTATATTTGATTTGATGTTTTATTATTTATTAACATTAAATGTATTTTACAAAAAAAAAAGACAATTTAATTTTCATCAATTTCTAAAATATACTATCTATAACTTAAAAAAAATGATAAATATATGGGAGGTCATGGCCCCTCCCACTCCTTAGATGCTCCGCCATTACATATACATGTTATATTACTCCATTATAACTAATAATTAAAACTTTATTTGTCAATGTTAATGATTTACATTACAATACTATTATATATTTACACATTTAAAAAAAATATAATATAAAAAAGATTAATCCTTTTAATTTTTTAATTTTATGTTTTTATTTAAAAAAAATGCCAACGAATCGAGTTGAATTGACTCGTATTTTGACTTGTCAAATTGACAGACTGGATTAGAACGAGCTAACGAATTGAAATCTTTAGTCCAATCTATCTCTTTGATGAACTGATTTGTTGAGTCCAAACTGATTTGTCATCTCTAATTAAAAGTGCAAGGGAAAGAAAGGAATAAATCATAAATTTTTAAAATTTACTCGATAATAGAAAGAACTGAATTATTAACAATTTTTATGCAGAAAATAGGCTTTTTTGTATTTTTGGGTCTTTTTGACCGGTTATTTGTAAAAATGGGTCGTTTGATTTTTTTTGTGGAAAACAGGGTTAAGTCGTTATGGGGGAGGACGACATTGAAGGTGAAGTCGTCCTCCCTCAGACCGGTTTTTTCTTAAAAACAAAGTTGCCATGCAGAAGCACGATTTCTGAAATCTGAGGATGAAATCGTTGTTGTAGATGCCGGTTTCACTTCATTATATTTCTGATCTTAAAATTATGACTCTTGGGTAGGTTACACTCCTACGCAGTGAATGAACCATTCATAATAGTGAATGAACCATTCATAATAGCCACACATAGACAGATGAGCATTCTTCATCCCATATACAAGCTCTTAAAGCCACACTTCACTATGCATATTAATGCCTTGGCTCGACACACACTCATCAATGCTGGAGGAGTGTCAAATGCTGGAGGGCTGTTAGAGAAAACAGTTTTCCCTAGCAAATTTTCCATGGAAATGTCAGCTGTTATATACAGAAGTTGGGTTTTTTCCGAGCAGGCACTACCTACTGATTTGCTTAAGAGGTGGTGATAACAAAACATTTTTTTTACTCCTTATTATTGTATTGGTTAAAATTTAACAGAAACATGCAAATTGAGAGTGAGGTTTTATTAAGTAAGAAATGAAACCGGACAAATTTGTTATTTCTAATGAATTTCTGGTGTTAGCAATCTATATATAATAACATAACATGCTACCATTGTATTTGGATTGAATATCAGGGAAATGGCAGTTCCAGATTCTAGTTATCTTTATGGACTTAAGCTTGTGATAAAGGACTACCCATATGCTATGGATAGGTTACAAATTTGGGAAGCAATTGAAACTTGGGTGACTGAATATCGTAACTTCTATTACTCGTCGAGTGAGATGGTTGAGGAAAATTACTTAAAAAGTGAAATCAGCATCCTCAAGGACGACTTCATCCTCATATTTCCAGAAATCGTCCTTTTGACCGAGGACTTTGTTTAAAAAATAAAAATAAAACCGGCTGGGAGAAGGACAACTTCACCTTCAATGTCGTCCACACCCATAACGATTTAATCCTATTTTCCAAAAAAAAATTCAAACAACTCATTTTTATAAATAACGGGTCAAAAAGACCCAAAAATACAAAAAAGTCCAGAAAATAACTTTATTTACAAATTAAATCGGTAAATAGTAAAAACTGCGTGGTCATTATTACTTTATATCAAATAATTACATAATATTTTTATCGAGTAATAATATCTCTAGTTAATTACTGCTAAGTTAATACAATTATTAGTGTTTGGGAATATTAAAACGATAGATAGAATCAATGTAATACTTTAAGAAAATATTTATTAATCAATCAACAATTTTACAATCAAAAACTTAGTTTTATAACTAGATAGAATAAAAGTTCTTAATATACAGAAAAGCAACACAAAAAACAAAAACAAAATTAGTAATAGAAAAACAACAATGTAATCATAACTATATAATTTTATCTCTAATTACAGTTAAAGTAAAAGACAAAGTTTCATCCTCATTATTAATATATATATATATATATATATATATATATATATATATATATATACATTTTTATTTTCAATTTCATTCTTTGATAAATAATTATTTTACTATTTTTACCTTTTTAGTAACTATTTTGTTAGATCTAAATGTTTTATTCATTCAATTCTTCTTTTCTATATATAAATATATACTCCATTTTTGCATCATATTTTTATTTCCAAATTTATCCTTTAATAAATAACTATTTTTTAAAATTAAAATAATTATTTTACTATTTTTACCTTTGAAGTACCTATTATGTTAAATTTAATTATTTCATTCATTTAACTTTTCTTTTAAATTAATCCTGTCAAAACTAAAATAAATATCTTTAATAAAAATTATCTACTAAAAGAATATTTATAATAAAATTATATATTTATAACAATTTATAACAAAATATATAAAATGATATTTTCTTTTGTGTCCACGTCTTATTTTTTCAATTATATTTTTAATTATTATTTTAAAAATTAATTATTTTATAAATTTTTTATCATCGATCATTATTCTAAGAACATTTATTGTTATTTTAGAAACCTCTTTTTTGTACATATTTTACTTTTTTAATTTTACATCTTACAACTCTTTTAAATATATATATATAACAACATCTGTGTTTAAAAGATACTTTATTTTGGTGTCCTAATTTTTCTTTCCAATTTTATCTTTTAATAAATAACCTTTATTTTTAAATTTCAATTATTATTTTTCCATTTTTAACTTTAAGGTTTTGTTAGATCTAACAATTTCATCCATTTAATTTTTCTTTTCTATATATAAAGAATACTCCATTTTGGTATCACATTTTTATTTCCAATTTTACATTTTAATAAATTACTGTTTTTCTTTAAATTAAAAAAAATATTTTACCACTTTTACCTTTTAAGTAATCGCTTATTTTTATTTAGTTTAACTATTTTATTTATTTAATTTTGTTATTAAATTAATCATATTAAAACTAAAATATATATCTTTAATAAAAAAAATTATGTAATAAATAAAAAAATATTTATAATAAAATTTTAAAAATATTTATATTTATTTTAGACTTAATTATGTTTTGAATCTCTGATAAATTTGAAAACTTTTAATTGATCCCTAATAAATTTTTGTGATGTATTGACTCCTTATGATGTTATTAACTTTATGATGTGACAGCTATCTTGTGATGTGACAACTATCTTGTACTATCATCCTCCTTGAATGTTGTCACATATTATTTGTTACAAGAGATGGTGATGACGAGATCTTTTTCAAATATTTACTGTATCTAATAAAAATTGTTTTTAAATTTTGTTAAAATAATAAAATTAAAGTTAAGAAAATAAAAAAATAAAATAAAATTTTATAAAAATATAAAATATGTAATTATAAAATTATGAAATATAAGATTATAAAATAAAAAACTAAAAAATATAAAATTACAAAATAAAAAAAATTATAAAAATAAATAATTTCATAATTTTAAAATCTTAAAATATATAAATATAAAAATATAAAACTATAAAATTATAAAATTATGAAATTGTGAAAACAAAAAATTATGAAATTATAAATTTTTTAATTTTGATTTTTTGTAATTTTATAATTCTTAATTTTATAATTATGTATTTAATATTTTTATAATTTATATTTTTTATTTAGAAATTTATAATTTAAATTAAAGTTTAGAAATAATTTTAGATAAATACAATAAATGTTTAAGAAAGATCTCGTCTTCACAATCTCTTATAATAAAATATTACATATTACGTGACAATTTGTGGTGATATTTAAGGAGAAAAACAGTACAAAATAATTATCAAGTCATAAAATTAACAAAAAGATTTAATTGCATGAATTCAGTTGAATAAGTGTAAAATATAAAAAATTTGATAGACAATTTTTTAAAAAATTTATTAGAGACTAATTCAACAAATGATTAGACTTTTATTTTTAAAATTAAAATAATGACCTCACATTCTGTTTTCACCTGTATACATGAAAAAAATAAATCTAAGACAAAAGTTCCTTTCGCTTTCCCTTGCAACTTGCTTGACCCATGTTTTTAAATAAAAAAAAAAACATATTTATTTTACCACGATTATTTTTAATACTCTTTAAAGTGTCAAAACAGAATATCTCATAAATGAAAATCTGTGTTTCACAGAAATGTATAACATTTATAAAAAATTAATACAAGCACTTAAGGAAAAAGTATCTTTATCAGGCCGTTATATTAATATCCGCAAAATTGTGTCAAAAAGATATTAATATCACTCATCTTCAAACATATATATATATATATATATATATATATATATATATATATATATATATATATATTATTTAAGCTATATAAATAAAAAATTTAATTATTTAAACTTTATTTCATAAAAAAATATTATGTTGGGTTGTTTTCATGGTTAGAGTAGATGCTTGGATGTGATGTTTCACAGGCAACATGTTAATCTCTGCTATAGTCTGTTATTGTAGCACTATCTTCGATTTGATGATAAAAGTTTTATTTGGACAAGTTTAAGTTTTTTTTTCTGTGTGAATTAATGACAGGTGGAGTTTTTTTTGTTGTTGGAGTAACTGAATTTTTAAGGTAAGAAATGTTACTTTGGATGATATATATATTATTCTCATAATATTTAGTTTTATGATTTTTAATTGTTTGACTCTTTGTATATCCGAATAATTTATTCACATGTTCAAAGTACTTTTCTTCTCATCACAATCTTTATCACACACTTATTTTTTCTTCTTATTTTTTGCATAATTTTTTTAAATGGTGTATTATAAAAATAGTTTTTATATATCACATTTTATTAATTCTACTCCTTTTTAGTATTTTTCTTTGTTATTTTTTTTTCACTTGAAAATATTTAACTCTCTCAAATTCAAGTGTTCAATTACCTAAATGATTCATTTACCAGGTAATATAAACAAAAAATTATATTTTTATTCTCTTTGACTCTTAATTTTTATTTCATTTGAAGAATTGCTCAAAAATTTTTCATTATTTCTCAACAATTCAATTAGTTTGATATCTGAAGAGTTATTTGCAGATCTCCAAGTTATTTTATTTCTTATCATACTTTTAATTATTTATTTTTTTCTTTGTGCAATCTCATTTAGTGCTATATCAAATCATTTCTAGTGTATATATTTTATCATTTTTACTTCTTTTTAATATTTTTATTTATTGATTTTTTTATCATGTTGAATATTGTTTTAATGATTTTTATATAATTATTTTTATTTTTAACTCATTATTATATATGAAATTTTACCATTGTAGTTGTATAAATATAATATAAAAATTTAATATAATTGTCATGAAGTTCAAAAGCTAAAATATTTATATTTAAATTCAAATTATAATTAGTTTAATTTTTATTCTATGTGTGATTTCATTTAACTAATATATTATCACCTTTATTAATGTATAGAAAAAGTATAAATTTTTTTTGGTACTATACCTTCATATTCAACAAATATAAACAAACAAAAAACCTATAATGTATGAAAGAGATCAATGTAGATAAAAAAAATGAGTATGAAGGAAAGAGATCAGAAGAAAAATGTGGATGAAGAGAAGAGAGGAATAATAAGGATGAAGGAGATAACGAGAAAATGTAGTTAAATGTATGTGGATGAAAAAGATGAGTGTGGGTGAAAGAGATAATTATGGATGAAAAATGTGATAATTGTAGATGAAAAATATGAGTGTGAGAAAATTTATGAATGTTAATAAATAAGATGAGTGTGATGAGATTTATATAGATGTGTGAAAAAAGAAACTATAAGTAAACATATTTGTCATCCTTAAATTTGGATCATTATATTAAAAGTAATATGGGGTTATTTTTAATTTAAGGAACACTCACAGATTCAAAATATATAACTTAATGCCGACTCAACCAACTTTAACTTATATACTCATGCTAATCTTATTTATTTTAGCTTTTTATAGTTAGCATTCATTATAAGTAGACAATAACTTAAATAAATAAATATTAAAATAAACAAGATTAACATTCGTTAAACCGATACAAACTTAAATAAATAAAATATTAAAATTAAATATATTATTGTATAAATCTACACTAACTTAAATAAATCAAATATTAAAAATAAATAAGATTTACATTCGTTTATTTATTTTAGTTTTACTTTATATGTAATATCCACTAGCTAACACTAATATAAATAAATAAAATATTAAAATTAAATAAAGTTAACATTTAGTAAACTCATGTTAAATTTCATTTTAATGTTTGTTTTAGTTAGTATTTGTTAAGTCAAAACTAACACAAATATTTATGTAATAAAAAATTAAAAAAATTTTAACTTTTTGTCTGTGACTTTTAGAAAAAAATAATGTTGTGTCGTATTAAAGTCGATGATAATAACATCGCAATTTGACCGATTCTAATATTTGAAAGTTAAATTATATTTTCTTGTAATTCAAATATTGGAAAAAGAAAAAATAAATTATGTCCCTGATGGTACCAATAATAATTATAAAATTTAGTTAACAAATAAAAAAAATTGATTATATTTCTTTTCGAACTAACAAATTTACAGTTGAAATAAATGTTTTCAAATAAATGAAAACTCATACTATGGCACATAAAAATTTAAAAGAACCAGTTCCACGTAAAGTAAAAGTAATTTGTACTCATCACACTTCAGTTTTTGTTCTTAAAAAAACAAGTAAATGATTTAATTATTAGGATAATTGGGATTGGAGAACTGTGAAAAAAGAAATTGTTGTTGAAAATGAGGTATGGATGAAGTGGTTATTGGAAGGTAAATTGAAGGAGAAGGATATGAAGAAGGTAGCTGAGGTGAGTAGATTTTGACAGTTTGTTTGCAGTAAGAAGAAAGAAGGAAACATAAATGAAGGGAAGGCAGGGTGGGTTGGGGGCATTTAACAGAACAAAACTGTCTCTTGATAATGAAGAAGAAAGATGACCAACAAACACACACTTGTTTTAATTTGGTCGCTGTTCAAGTCTGCATTTAAGTGAATTCAAGGAGGTTTAATGAAGGCAGGTGAACTTTCTTCAAATTCAACACTCCATCTATCTCTCTTTGCCTTTAATGCCTTGCTACTTCCCACCCTTTTCTCTTTCTTTACCTTCTTCTACTCCTACCTATTACGCCAACCATTTCTTTTTTCTTTCTTAATTATCACAACAAACTTTTAATTCATTTCTTCAATTCTAATCATGCTTTTTTGCTTCCCAAATATTATTTTAACATTCATAATCCATCTTCAACCACAACCATCAACATTTTTCACATCAATAATTGTAAATAAATTTTCTTCATTATTAAATGCTGATTCACTTCCAGTATGACAATCACTTTTTCATCACTACAAAACTAACTATATCTAATTGATTTCAGTCATACTAGCATGACCACTCATTAATTTTGACGGCTTAAATTGATTTCAGTTTTAGTTGTCGTGATATTTTCAATACATCTATTTTCGTTTGAGTTATACGTTTCTCGAACATGAGACTGAACATTAATGAGTAATCTGATAGCGAGTAAAATAATAAACTCAACAAAAAATAAATTTCATTAAAATAGACTTTAATCTAATTCTGATATCATATTAAGAAGTTAACTTTATTTTAATTTTAGAAAATGGGCTTGTAGATTAAGATTTATATCCATTTATATATTATAAATTAATAGTTATACTTCCAAAGCATTTGATTCTTAACATATAATCTTGTTGTATACTTATCATCTCAATACACATGATGATGTCTCAACAAATGTGCGCTTGAGTATCCTGTAGGTAATCCACAGTTAAATTTGATTTAGTAAATCACCCATTTAGGGCAGCACAGGAAAATTGGTTGTAATTGGTGACGTTAGCAATGGACAAGCCTCTGAACCTAAGAGGCCAAACCTATATTATTCCGTGTTCCATGTAAAAGAAATACAACCCAAAATCCCTTAAAAAGACACACATATGTATCACATATGCTTTGTCACATCTACGTTTGCCTTCCTTGAATCAATAAATTGATTTAATGATCCGAACTGAATCATTTATAAAAAAACAGCATGAAAAACATTTGATTTCAGTTTTTAAGATGACCCAATTACCTCAATGAAATCAAAGTGTTGTGTACGTAAAGATTGACATGCATTACACGAAGTGAAGGCATAGTTGGCGGTGTGTCATGTAACACGTTGACCCACCTAGCTATTTCTGGGTTATGAACTAGAATACCATTTGATGAATGAACACAACAAATTAAACTATGTTTAATTAGTTTGTTAGAAGCCCCATTGAATTAATGTGTAGGAAGAAAGAGATTTGAAATTACAAGAGGAGGGGTTGTTTGGGAGATTTAATAGAGAGAGAGGGAGGTGAAGGAACATTAAATTGGGTTTTATTTATTTGGTAACTCATAGGACTTGGTTGGTTTAATGGGGAGGGTGTTGAGAGGCTTTAAAGGGTGGTTTAATAGCATAGGTCATCTAAGGTGTGGTTTGTTTGAATGGGTGAAGAGGGTGTTGAGAGCTTTAAAGATATTAGTTTTGTGAGTGAGCCAATTGGGGAAGTTGGAGTTATTGTTAACATTAAAGAACCATTGGTAATGGCAATGGCAATGGCATTCAAGACCCTCCTTTCAACTGCACACACTAACAACATTTATGACCATGCCATACCTCTCTCCATCCATACTCTTCCACTTCTCACCGCCTTTCATAACTGCCAAACCTTCCTCCTTCCCCTTTATAGTACTACCTCTAAATTCTTCCTTTTTATTATCAAAATATCAAAATTAAACTTCTTAACACACTCCAGGAACTTCTTCAACTTTTCTTTTTTTATTTTTCTGTTTCCAATTTGGAAGGAGCACACGATAAATGAGTACTCTTCATCTAGCTTATATCAATAATACAACATTTTTTCATACTTTTTCCGTATGCTAAAATTTTATATTCTCACTTTTTCTTTCAATTTGCAACAATATAGAGTGCAAGTGTAAAGAATATGCCGGAAGAACATTTTCATTAATATATTAAACTCACATAATAATGACACGTCTTTTTAAGGAGTTATTTCTTTCAGACTTAAAGATGTCATTTAATTCTGTTGAAATTGAAAATATCACATCTTAGAATTAAAGTTTACTACTAGTAGTATTTTGTAGTTGCATGTTTACGTCTTCCCAATAAGAAAAATACATTACATAAAATTAAATATAAATAAAATTTAACTGTTTTTATTATGATTTAATGATATTTTTTTAAAAAAAACTTGTTAATTGAGACATTTTTTTTATTAATTTTAAGATTTTAAAATTAAACTTCAATGACTTCAGAAAAAATATTTTTAAATATAGTTTATAGAATTAAATCTAACTAATTTTTGAATCAATGTAACGATTGATTACTTTCATTTATATTTAAGTCTAGAAAAAAGTATATATAATTAAAATATTTTTATCAATTTATATATCTCATTCATAATTAAATTATATTTGACCAACGTTGTTTATAAATTAATTGCTGTAAGGACTGATGTGATCACCTAAAATTTCTTGGTAGACTCTTTGGAGTGATTATAAATGTTCATTAAAAATGGAGAGGAAAGGGGAATAGAATAAGAAAAGAGAACAGTTTAGATAAAAAAAAATGTAAATGTTAATTAGTATCTGGTTAAAAAGCTTAAATTATTATTGTATTAAAATGTGTAAAAATGTGTGTGTGTGTGCATGTGTATTTTTTTTTTTAAATTACTTTTATAAGAATTTTAAATGTATCAAATGATGTGATAAAGATAAAAGAAATAAACAAGAAAAGAAATAGTAAATAGAGTAAGTGAATGTTTGTAATTTTTCCTTTTCCTTTTTTTTTTTTACATGAAGGTGTGCATTTATTAAGAAGCCAACTTGGTAAGCACGTTTCTGCTTTAGATCTTCAAATTTTGATCCCCTTTGCAGTTATAACCCGGAAGTCGAAAAGGCAACTCCTCCTATATAAAGACCTCAGTCTTATACTACACTTGATCAGAAAAAACAACAACCAAGTTTTGAAGGTGAAACCACTCTCTCAAACTATGGTCTCCTTTCACAAAGCGCTGGCCGAGAGTCCAAGGCCTGAAATTCATGCAGAATTCGAAGCATCATCAAAGAAGAGAAAATGGGAAGAGCCATTTGCCGAAGACTTCTTCAAGGATCAAACAACTCTAGAGAAAAAGAAATCTATCTTTGATATAGAGATTCATCCTGAGACCCCTTTTTCTTCAGAGAAATGGCGTCAATACCTCACTATTCAGGTATCTAACTATCTATACTTTTATGTATATGCTGTCAAAACATATGTTGCAAAAACACAGCTCTGGAATGATCTTCTTGTTAATCTATGATGTTTTTTTTTTTTTTTTCCATGTGTAGTCCGGGCAGATACAGTTGTGTAACACACGAACAACATCAGAGGACCACAAGAGAAGTCCCGAACCACCACCTTCTCATCACATGAGTTTAGACCTTGAGCTGAATTTGACATGTGAATCACTGAGGAAAAAAGATGACAGTTACAACAATGTGAATGAGAAGCAGAGTTCTGGTTCCCCAGGAGGTTTGATTGAACGTGATCATGATCTGTTCAGTGAACCCAGCAAATGTAAGAAAGATTCAGAAGGTATAAACATTCGTTCTCCCTCGTGGCTGTCATCAACTGAGGATGATTACAATGAGATGGTTGCAACAGTTTGCATGCGCTGCCACATGTTGGTAATGCTATGCAAGTCATCTCCTTCCTGTCCTAACTGCAAATTCATGCACCCACCAGATCAGAACCCTTCAAAATTCTTGAAGAGAAGGTGCAGTCTTTTCTGCTAGTTATTTATTAGGTCAAGAGATACGTATAAATTTTCAACTTTGACCTTACGCTTATCTTTCTATTTTTCCCTCTGAAAAGCCTAAGTTCTTCTTTATATATATAGCTCAAGTGTATGTTCAAAACAGTGGGGTGATGATTAACTCTAGCTATGGTACTGATTCTGGTTGTGAGAACGAATGCCAATAAGTGAGTACCCTAGAGACTGACCTGTTATCATCATCGTATTTCCATGTACAGACTATTCTCGAATATTGTTTATCCATCTCGCCAGAGCAGAATTTCGGTAGATTTTTTAAGGATTTGAAACCAAACCCATTTTACTTCATACTGATTCTTTAATTTGTGAAGATCTTTTCTTCACATTGCAACGTTCAATTTATCTTTTTTTTTTTTTTTTTTTTCTTCTTAATAACTAATACTGAGCTTCCTAAGAACTTCATTTTTAACATGTTGCTGGGTAACCAGTCTTCAAACAAGTAAACCTGGTTTTTTTTTACGTGGATATTAATTTCACGGTTTAGGCTTCATGTATATTATAAAAATGTCAAAGCAAAGAAGGCAACACAACCGGAGTAATTTTTTCTCTTTTCATCTCCTAGAAAATAGAAATAATATATGGACATTAATATCTTATCATCCTATTATAATACATGGAAAATTTATATTCTTTTTTAAACTCATTATTATAATTGGATATGATAAACTAGTTGATTTTTTTTTTTCAAATTAAAAGGAAATTACTCTAAGATGTGATTTCATTCTTTTTGCTCCCTCGAAAACCCCAAATCTACTACATATAATAACTAACCTGCTGCATATAAATCCCAAATATGAGTTCTAAAATTATGGAAGGATCTGCAGACTAAAAAAGCACATGAAGATCTGTTAATTCTATAACGATGGCAAACAGTAGGTTTGAAAAAGAAATATAACATACAGCTAGAAAGTTGGTTATCATAATTAATTTCTTGATAGATAAGTAATCCCTGGAGCCATAACCTATCTAAAATCCACATAAATTTTAACAAATTCTATCTATAATTTAGTCAAGTTGTGGCATTGTTCTTTTCAAAGTACCCTAGTCCTTAATAACCTGTATGCAAAGTTCAATGGCTAAATAATAAACATTGAAAAGTTTGTGCCCATACAGGGCATTCTATATCCACTTTCCACTTTTTCTAAGGTAAGAAAATGCATAAAGAAGATATATAAGGATGCATCTATCTCTTATTTAAAGGGATGAGTGAAGGTTCTTTAATTCAAAGCAAGGGTAGTTTGAGGAACCAATCCCATTGAATGCACATTAACGCTCCTGTGTAGCCTCATGCTCATTTACGTTCTATGCTCATAAATGCAAAGGAAAACAGAGGGAGAGATAGATACATAAATACATCATTAATCCTTGCATATATAATCCACATGAAAATAAAATAAAATCTGATCCACAATTCACGAACTCCTGGATTTTGGAACTACCTTGTCAGCTGCATTTATGAAATGTTTCATCGTAATAGGCGATCTGCGAAGAGTGGAGATAAGTTTTGGGATGTGAAGTTAGGATATTCCTTTGACCTTAGGTAATTCGACACAATTGTGGTTTGGAACCAACGGTGGAATACGTGTCCTGCAGCTAACGCTATTGCTTCTGGTACTTAAATATTTATGTGTCGGTTATATATACCATATCTCTTACTTCGGGGACAGTTCTTATCTCGGTTTACTTATTAATTATTTCTATTCATGTTTTCAAATGATTCTATCCATTACACTGTGTTTGATTTCCAACTGTTTTTTTTTTTCTTCACATTTAATCTCTAAAAGTGTGATATTTTTATGTTTGACCCTTGTAAATATCAGCGCTTCTTTTTTGGATAAATATTTAACATTTCTCGTTTTTTCTGTAAAAGAAATCTAACGAAGAACTCGTAACATTTAGAAGTAAGATAAAAGAAAAAAAAAATTGAAAATATTCATTAGATAATAGAAAGACTCGTTAGTTAAAGTAAAACTATAGTCATAAATGGGGTCCATATGTTGCAACAAAGCATATGATATAGTTATATAGGAATTTCTTGGTGCATGTGTGTTGAGCACAATATTAGATTGTAAACCCAGATAACTAAAAAAGTATGATGATATGTTTCATTTTGACTTTGGGTATATTTTAAAACCTTTAATTAGTGAGAATTGAACATGAAATTTATATTATATTAACTTATTAGGCACGTGTTTGGTGAACACTCATTCATTTTGGACTTTGATGTATATATACAGAAGTCATATTTAGACCAACACTCAGCAGGTGCTCCAAGTGAATTGGCCAAACCCAACGTTTCCAAGTGCATCATCATTACCAAATTTACCCTGATAACAACAGCAAGAGGGGATGACATTTTCAAATACCGACACTAGTAACATGAATAAAACGAAAACAAAATTATCAATAACAATCACATGACGTTCAAAGGTTTCTCTGGCAGCTCAAATGCGTTTGAGATGGCCGCGAATTAATTCTGTTAAGTCAAGAACATGTCTCCTTCCAATGTCGAGCATTAAAATAGTGAATTTCTTTTTTAAACTTTTCAAAATAGTGCAAGTTTAAAAAAATATAAAAAAATAACAAGTTGGGTAAGTATAATATAACTTCTTTGAAGAAATAGTGTCAAAACGACTTTAATTCATTAGTGAATTTGTAAACTTGCATGATTTTAATTAATTAAAATTAAAGAAAAAAGTACAATGCATTAAAATTTCATGAAACTGGCATAACTTTAATTTATATCACAATATATAAAGTTGCACAAAATTAACATGACTTAAATTAAGTTAAAAAAAAAAATTTACAATGCACTAAAATCATAACAAGTGATACAATTTTATTCTAGTAGTTAAAAGTCATGTCAAACTAGCATTATTTACAAGCTTTGTACGTTTTTTAAAACTTGCTCCATTTTGGCAATTTTGAGAAAATTTACACCATTTAGTGCTTTTGCCTCCAACGTCATTTTTTTTCATAGCAGTGAATTTTCATCTAGCTCCTTGTATTCTCTTACATTTCAATGGAGATGATATTTTTTTATCATTAATAATAAATATATTTAACTCACAAATAGGAAGAAATTTTTTTTGTTTTGATAATTTAAACAAAAGTACTCATTTCGCGTGCTTCTTACTCTTTTTTAACAAAGTATATAAATGTCTTTTATTATACTATAAATTGTCATGAAAAATAAATCTAATTCTAAGGATGAAACATTTTTTTATAAAAGAAATATATTAATATACAATCACATTTATAAAAAGTTCCTACAAATTATTCACACTTAAGTAATTTGGAAAAAGAAGGTATATTCACAAACAAACTTAAAATATACAAAATATAAGGATTAATAGTCTAATTATACATATCACCCTAATGTCTTTATTAATCCTAATTTGTTTGTTCTATTATCTGTTTGTAAACTCCAAATTGATTGGTATGAAAATCCAGATAACTTTTTTTTTTTAATTTTTGGAAAGAAATTTTCAAGAAATACCTAACCTTATATTTTATTTTTGAATTGAAAATTGGAAGGAAGATTCTGAAGAAGGATAAAATATCAATGAGTCATGAGTTTATCCTATATAATGCATTGACATTATTCCAACATAAAACTTTAAGATAATGAATTTATAGGTATAACGTTAGGGTCGATTTAGTCTTTGACTGCGATAAGGCCGATCTAGTCTTTAACTGTCAAAAGGCCAATCTAGTTGTTAGGTCTAAGACCCATCTAGTTGTTAGACCAATATTAGTAAGATTGCTAAGACATGAGTATGAGGTCCTAAATGAGGAGTTTAATGCTTATGACTCGGACAACTGTCCGAGACATGACAAGAGACATGGACTAAATAGAGAAAAATTTGATGAGCATGGAATAAGAAGAGAATCCAAGGGTACAGAAAGATGGCATAAAAGAGGATCTCAAGCGAGGAGAAGAAAAGACACTTTGAGTGCTCTAACTGATTGGACTTTGAATCTTTTGGTTAGAACTATAGAGTTTTTTTTTTTAATATGATACTCAAATTTTCATCTTTACTCAATATAAGATTGAGATTCTAACTTGGATTTTATAACCTTTAATAACTTAATAAAAAGAAATCTATATAATGTTAAGTGCATATAGATTATTTCCTTAAGTTTTATAGAACAATATTTATGAAAATCTTATATTTTGTTTTCCGAAGAATTAAGAACTTAATCAAGGAAGTTCTGATATATTTTTTGGCGCATGATAGCCTATCACAAAGAAAGAAACATTACGCCTGTATTTGTTTCCAATTATTGAAAACGAAGGGATGGATTTGTAACAAAAAAAAGCATGAAAATCAATGAAAATAACACAAGAGAATATTTTTTTTATTTTTTTTTTCACTAAACTTTCCGCACCATTCAGTGAATAAAGGTCTCATAAATCAGCATAAGTGGTGAGACTATTTTTTGGAGGTCGTTGAGAATACATTATAAATTTTTTTGTCCCACATTAGTCATAAATGAGAAAGTAGAGCACCATATAATGATCAAAGCCCATAAACCCATTGCTTTGAGGTTTTGGGTTGAGAGTAGTGTCAATATCATATGTAGTTGGACTCAGGTTTTATTGGTGTTGTATCTTTCCAATAAAACTTCCTCTATAGACCTAACACAATGAACATGTTTTCAAGAAGTGTTGTTTGATTTAATCCTATAAAAGAATCATATTGATCACGTACAAGTATAATTATGAATAATACTTTATTTCTTAAATTGGGTATTAGAATGTTTTTCTACATATCCATCTCGTCTACAAAACATGTATATTTGTCCGCATAATATCTCTATATTAAATTATTAATTATAGCTTTAATTTATTAGCTAATTAAAAACCTTTATTAACATTTGTTGTCCTTAATTTTGTAACTCAGAAAACATTTTATCATTTTTATTTTTTTCTATAATATTTACCATTTATCTAATTGTTGTTATTTGATACTTTTTTTATATTTATATGATTTTAATTTCTTTTTTGATATGTAACATTGGATAAAAGAAATTGTGCACCCTTTTAACATAAATTACTTCATAATATCATTTTTTTTATTTTGATATTTTATATTTTAGAAAAAATATTTAATTAATATTTAGAATAGTGAAAAGATGGATATAAATTAGAGTTGTCAAAACGAGTAATCCAACTTCACTTTGCTCAACCCACCACAGGTTGGCCACTTAATGTGTCAACCCAACCCAGTTCACTTATTAGCGAATCAAAAAAATACGAACCTGGTTTGGTTCACCACGGACTAGTGGGTTAATTGGGTTGACTCACTAATTCACTTAATTAAAAGAAATATATTTTTTTTTTCAATCTCAACAAAACCAAATTATAATCCTAAATAAAATATAAATAAACTTCAATAGAATTCAAATGTAATCCAAAAGGATGTTAAACTCCAACTCCAAACCAAAATCATAAAAATACTAATGTGTTGCCTAAAAATAACCTAATCAAACTTATATGCAAAACTCAACATATATAATAAAAAAACATTTGTGTGATCCTTTATTTGTGAGTTGATGAGTCAATCCGGCTCCCCACGGGTTGAATCTAGGTGGGTCAGGTCAAAAATTAACTCGAATTAAAATTTATAAAGAATTTTCAACTCAACTCAACTCAAATCCGTGGTGGACTAGGTTGGATCGCGGGTTCTAACCCATTTTAACATCTCTAATATAGATACAAATACGAATACTTGTTCTCCGATGAAGATGAGATGAGACAAATATTTCATATCTATTGGATAGAGATGAAAATATGATGAACTTTTATTTTGAAGACGGGAGATTAGATAATCAAACCCGTTACGATAGTAATATGAATTAATATATTTTTTTTACTTATTCTATTTTGTCAGTTTTGTATCACATAAACTTGTGAATAGCCAATCATTTCCCCTCGTTTTGTATACTTTTGCTCATAGCCAAGAGGACGAGTATAAGACGTAAGTTTCCTTCTCCTTTTTTCTTTCATTCCAGGATTAGGTTAGTAGGTTTTCTTAGTTTTAAATGTTGCTTTATGCTTTTTGTTTCCTACTACTACTTTTTAGTAATTTTAGTTTTTTACTTATTGGTCTTTCTTTGTATCTTAATCACTATACGAAGAACACTCCTTTGAGCTTATTCTTTTTTTACACTATTGAACATTTACAAGACGTTTTTTTTAGAGTAATGGGGTTATCTCTCATCATCTAAACCCTCATTTGGTTAATTTCAAAAGTTGTGTTTGATGCATTTTGTATATAAATGTATGTTGATCATATGAGTTGCTGTGTTGATTTGTTTTTTATTTTATTAGCAAAGAAAATACATTATAAATTGAATACTTGAAATACTTTATAACCTGTATACAAATGTGGAAATAAAACAATAATATATACATAGGACCTGTCCCCTTACATTCTATGAACCTCTAAAGTCTACTTACAGCCCCTACATTGTCTTCTTGATTGCGAACAAATATACTCACATAAGCACACAACAATCTCTAGAAGCTATTTTGTAATTTCATTGGGGACCTCTTTTCCTTGTGTTCAACATTAGTATGATGGATCTTACTATTTTTACTTGTGCCTGTAATCACTCTCTCTTATAATCTCATTCTCACTGCTCCATTTGTCACACATTTTCCTTACATGCCTAATGACCCTACAAGGAAAAAGATGTGACTAATTATCTCATCATCTTTTTCTTTGTACATTGCACATAACCTAGATCTGGTCACAACCTCCTTTGGAAAAATAATTTTGCTCGACAACTTTACAATCTTACTTTGTAATACACTCCATGCAAAAAAATTTAAAGGGTCTTGATCATTATACTCTACAATGACTTTTGTGTCACAACTTACAACGACTAAGAGATTGTTATTATCAGCATCATGTTTACGATTTCTTGTTATCAAATACGTTCTCAATGAAAATGATTTGTTGTTTTACATTAATTGTAATATCGTTTTATGTTAACATTTTTTAACACATGAAAACAAGTAACATGATGATGGAAAAGATAACAATCATATCACCAAATTAATGAAAAAAAATAAATAACAAGAACTCAATTGAAAAATATTTTAAATATTTAATATATAGACAGAAAACTAATATAGATTCATTTGAAAATCCTCAATTTTATAAAATACTTGAAAGTTAATTAAATTTATATTTAATAACAATGAAATAAAATTATTAAAAAATGTAAGTAAATTTAACCTTACTTAAAATATATTATCATATAATACACATCTTCTAACATAAAGTTCATAATAACTTATTAAATAATAATACACTCTATATAGGAATTCATAATAAACTTTTAAAAACACAAGAACCACCTCTTTATATGACGGGATCAAACTATATTATACAGAGAACTACTCGAATTTTACTAGTTTTAGTTAAAGTTATTGTTTTGGCTTTTTGTGACAATTTTGTTTTATATAACATATTTGAATATATCTTTATAAAAAGAAAATGTATACTCTGCCACGGTCGCCAAAAAATGTTACCAAGAAAAATTCAATTTTATTATTCTTTATTCATTGGTTTTCCAATATTTTGGAATTGGTTAAATCGATTTATTTATCGTAATTTGAATAACTATTCTTTATCATCTTCATTTATGTTACATCGTGCCAAATACTGGTGGAAACTTCCTGAAGCCATTTTTTACCATTTTACATCAACTTAGTAAAACAATTTGAATATTATATATTTAAAATAAGAAGAATCTCTTTGTCAAAACTAATTTATTATGTTAAAAGTGTTTGACAAAATGAAACAATAGAACATTGTTATATAAATAAAATTTAGGTTTAATTACTCGATTAATAGATGCGTTAATTTGGTATCCGCTCTTAAATAAGTGATACGCTATTAACAATGTTAATAATTTTTTTTTACTTAAAGGCACGTGACACTAACATTGTCATGTATCATACTAAAAACTTGAAATATGATAATAAAAAATATTTGAAAAAAAAAATTAAAATTTTAAAATTTTAAAAAAATTTAAAAATTAGAGAATGACATGCCGTTAATAGTGTTAATAATTTTTTTTTTAAATGGATCCAATTAAAACATTTCTGAAGAATTGAGACACAATTAATATTTTCTAAATGAAATACCAAATTGACATACCAAGTTTATGTTTATCTACAAAAGTATATTATTATATAATCATAATTTTATATTTGACATAATAATAATTATTAGCAAAAATTAAATAAATTAAAAAATAAATTTTATTACAATAATCTATAATCTATAACTCAAAAGCTTTTAAAATAAATTACTTCTATATACGTAACGAACATTTTTATATCAATTAAACTATTTAATAAAACAAATTATTAACTTTATCATACACTATAAAAATATATTATTTATATTAAAAATAGTAATTCTTTTTGGAGGTAATGAAAACACCCCTTTCCAAAAACTGGTGATAAAAAATATTCAGAATATACCAAAAAATTTTATATAAATTTTTCCACAATAATATGGATAAAAATGTAAAAATTTCAACTAAAACGAATTTATGTATAAGCTAAAATCAATTTATTATATAAATTAAAAGATTTTATCTTAAAAAAGTTTATTTTTATTTATATCTTTTAAATTTGTCTTAAGTTTTTATTCAAAAGAACCATTGATATATCCGCGAGTAATGTTATGCTTTAGTTTTTGTTTATATAAAACAATGATTAAAAGAGTTAGTATTATCGTATGATGAATATTTTTAATTAATTGATACAGAAATATGTTCGATGATCTTTTTAAAAAATACACAAGAGAAAAAAGTGGAGAGATAAACTGATAAAGGGATAATGTTACAGGGGAAGAGGTAACTCTTATATAGTGGTATCTGAAACTCAGTAAAAAAGAAGAAGAAAAGAGGTAAAATAATTGTTATTTGTTTTGGTGACTGAAAGGAGAAATTATTCACTCTATCTTTCTGTGTGAGTGACTAATTTGAGATCTCTGATAAATAAGCAAATCACGATGTAAGAAAGGGCACACACCCTTCTTTCTGAGAATGACAATGCAGGCAGGGGATCTCTGCCAGCAACAAAATACACATTCTCCCCTTAATTTCTTCACTTCAGTTTCTGATTTTGGTTCCTTCACCGGAGGGTTGTTTCTCGAGCCCAAAGTTCCCGATTCCTTTCTTCGTTCCGTTTCCTTCAAGATTCACGCCGCCGCTTCTTCCCAATCCAACACTCACCGCCAACGGAGGAGGGTTCCGGCCGGCTGCTTTTTGTCAGTGAGCTTGCCGACTGCAAAGCTCGTCACCGAACCCAAACTGCCAAATGGCGAACACGTGTCCAACCAGGACACCGCCTCCAACGGTGTCGTTCGGCAAAGAAAGGTTAAGGTGCGAGGAGGCAATGCCGTCAACACCACCAAGCATCTCTGGGCTGGTGCTATTGCCGCTATGGTGTCTAGGTATATTTAATTTCACCGATTCACGTTATTTTCCATATGAAAAGAAAAAGAAAAGTTTTTTGTATAATAATTAATGTTTATGTGACATTTATCTTTTCTTTTTGTTTTGTTTTATAAGAACTTGTGTTGCTCCACTTGAAAGACTGAAGTTGGAATACATAGTTCGTGGTGAGAAGAGGAATATATTCGAGCTCATTAGCAAAATTGCAGCTTCTCAAGGGTTGAGAGGCTTTTGGAAAGGGAACCTTGTAAATATTCTGCGAACAGCTCCATTCAAAGCGGTTAATTTTTGTGCCTACGATACTTATAGAAAGCAGTTGCTGAGGTTTTCTGGGAACGAGGAAACTACTAATTTTGAGAGGTTTATTGCTGGTGCTGCTGCTGGGATTACTGCTACCATTATTTGCCTTCCACTAGACACTGTATGTAGCATTTTGAATTATGATTTCGTAGTTCGTTTTCTCTGTTGCATCCCCCAACTGAATAAAATTGCATACATGTGAAAAGTAAAGCACATACAGCTACAAAATTTATGCATTAATAATGATTGAGAGGTCTTTGAATTATTAGTTTTGTATGTGCTCAACCTCTACCAGTAAGTTTCATCAACCAAAATTAATATTGTGATGTTTACCTGTTTATCTTTTCCAATTTTAGTACTGAATAGCAACCTTCCTGTTATCTTATTTAACAATTGTCTGTCTTCAGCCAAACATTTTAAGCTCTTAAGTTTCCTTTTTCATTTTATTTGGTTAAGGAAACATTTGGACTGGATATGGCATCATTACGAATGAATTATATGGAAGGGGAAAATAATCCTGTTAGTAATTTATCGCTATGCTGATGTAACCGTTGATCCCCAACACCAGCCCCCCACCATCAGTTAATCTTAGTCATTCAGTAAAGCCTCATTTTTTTCTTTTCTTCCTGTCTAGCTAGCTGTGTGCCGGAATATTTTTCTGTTATGTGTGAAGTTAAATTAAAACTAGGAGTTTAACCAGCATAAGGAATTTCTTCTCGACAGGGACATATAATTTTGGTATAATTTAAATAGAGTAATAGATAGAACGATGGGTAATATCGCAAATACAAGGTCGTGTTAGAAGCAGAAATTAATCTCATGTCTTCTTCCAAGTAATTTTATAATGGCCCATGTTATATTTCTAACTAGGACTTATAGGAAAATGGTGCAACATGTGGTAAATTAGTCTGTGTGTATTTGGCAATCAGTATGAATGAGTACCTGAATCGTATAATAAAGATAATTAGGTTTTGTAGTTAATAAAAACTAAAGCATTACCATTAAGCTATTTTTCTGTATATTCACTTTGAAAAAAATACTACGGGGTTTTTTACAGATCCGAACCAAGTTGGTTGCACCTGGTGGAGAAGCTTTGGGTGGTGTAATTGGTGCTTTCCAATACATGATTCGAACGGAAGGATTTTTTTCTCTTTACAAGGGTTTAGTACCATCAATTATAAGTATGGCTCCGTCTGGTGCTGTTTTTTATGGTGTATATGATATACTCAAATCAGCTTATCTGCATTCACCGGAAGGAAAGAAGAGAATTCAGAATATGCATAAAGAGGGTCAGGAATTGAGTGCATTTGATCAGCTTGAGTTGGGTCCAGTACGAACATTGTTGAATGGGGCTATTGCTGGTGCATGTGCAGAAGCTGCTACGTACCCATTTGAAGTGGTGAGGAGGCGACTTCAATTGCAAGTTCAGGCTACTAAATTAAGTTCTTTTGCAACATTTGTCAAAATAGTTGAACAGGGAGGCATTCCAGCTCTCTATGCAGGACTTGTTCCCAGCTTATTGCAGGTATTAAATTCACAACCTCTTGGCATGCACTAATTACTATTTTACTGGACATAGTGGATTTCTCTCTAGGAATCAGGATAATTGTCCTCTGGCTGGTTGACAATCCATTCATATTAATAATTCACTAAATTAGAACTGCTCTAGGTTTCTAATGTACTGATCTAGATTACGGGACATAGAGGGTGATGTTTCTGTTTGCTCACATAATCTAAATTCCATTTTTCATTGTACCATGTGATCACAACTGCTTGTATCCTTCTCTAATTCTTTGAACAAAGTAATGTCTTATTTATAAAATGTTTTGACCATTTGTCTTTGCCCCTGTAACACTCCACAGTGTACGTTTTATATAACAAAAAAACAAACGATTTTATCTGTTTATTGTGCAGGTTTAGATTAGGAATCATAATGAAAGCTGACCAAGATAGAAGAGACCATAACAGAAAAATCTATGTTGCTTTAAGATTTCTTTCCTTTGTTAAATTTGGATATTTAATAGATTTTTTTAATTATTTTTATATAGTTAATAAATTAAAACGACTCTTTTGCCATTTTTTCCTTTTTTATCCCGTACTGCTTAAGGTTGTTTTTAATGGATCATACGATTTTGAATAAATTTCATATTTTAATTTCCTATCATCAGGTACTTCCTTCAGCTTCAATAAGTTTCTTTGTCTATGAGTTCATGAAGATTGTTCTGAAAGTGGAGTAGACACGAATAGACTCTCAGGTATATAAAATGATAAGAAGCTGTAGCATGATCACGGGCGAGCAGCTAAAATAGTTACAGAATGGTAACGATAAATTTTAATTGACAATCGAATTTGATGTCTGCTTTTGAGGGTGAAGGCAAAGTTCAGGTCTACCATCCCGTAGGACCGATCACTGTACCCTTACCATGTGTATTACCAATAGAATTTTTGGATTGAATCTTCAGTCAACATACCCAGGCTACAGCTCTACAAAGTGAAAATATATTTATCCAGTCACTCCCAGATATTGACTCGTATTCTCATTAGGTTTACACAATTTTGTTAGTTTTATTCAATCAGGCACAAATTCTTTATCCTTATCAAGGAGTGCACAAGCAAAGTCCATTTACTTTAGGTTGTAAACTGAAACTTTGCTTATCAATTATTCTTGTGCTTTGCTTGCATTATATCATGTATATGTGAGTGCACGTGATTTTGGGTTTTTGATCACAGAGAAAAAATGTTCGGTTAATTTAGGAGAAAAGAAATCTCTTACTTCTTTGCGCGAACCATTGTGAAACTTCTTCACATGTGAGATTGATTGCAGGGTATACGCTCCCATCAAGAAAGCTCAACAATGCTGATGTGGTGGTTTTTAGCCAGTTAGCGGCCATCAAAATGCACTGCAATGTACAGGAGATGAGGTGCTTAGAATTTAGATATTTGTCTTTCTTTATTTAGGTTTTTATGCCCCATTGATTCTTAACTTTGAGGACAAAAGTTCCTCGAGTTAGTACATGAAGGGCACTACCTTATAAGATGGGTGGGACTGTGAAATATGAAGAAGGTAACATTCCGTAATGGTGCCTGAAGAATTTGGAAACGACTGGATTACAAGGCGGTTTAAAGCTGAGTAGCTTTGATATTCTTTAGAGAGGAGCACCTAACAAACGTATTTTCGAACTCCAATTATTACACCCCTCGAGTGGATGATCTATGGCTTCGCAATCTTCATTGTGTGGTTGAAGGCACGTCATAGATATGATTTATTTCTAGTTTATCAAGATGGGCTAAAGAGCTTTTTAGAGAGTGTACACTCCTTGGGATCAGATTTGGATCCAATCCTTTGAACAATCATTAAGTATTCTCGTCATCCTGTGTGTTCATAGTCTTATTGTACACTGCACTCGAGATTTGAGAGTTGTCTACTCTCCTAGAGATCATCAGATTTGGACCAAACTTTTTGAACAATATGTTTGTGGCTTTGTTAGACTTTGTGCTCGGGACTTATACCATCATGGAGATCAGACCTAGATTTAACCATTAGAGTGATTCCTCGATAGCCTCATCAAACTCTACGCTCGAGGGTTGTGTGCCCTCTTAATATGACAAATAGATCTGACTCTGGAGTTATCCTTTAGTAGTCTTATTGTGCTTGAGGGTTGTGTACCTTTTTGGGATTGGACCTGGATCCAATCTCTTGAGCAATCATTCAGGAGCCTTATCGTGCTCTGTATAAGAGGCTTGGGCTATTGACTCTCTGGAACCAACACTTTCCAGATTTGGTATGGAGTTCGACCCAGTTAACTATAATTTGTCCAACTTAGCAAAGACACAAACTCCTAACCCTAAGGGACAAGAATTGTTATTCCCGAGATCTCTGAAAACTCATATGAGGTGCACGAAACCAATCGCAAAAGATAGGTAATACAACATGCCTTGATTCGGGATGCTTAGGATCATCAACAACCCCCACGGGTACATAAATTGGAGTTAAGGAGTCCAGTGTAGGTTAGGGTTTTCTCCTATTCTCCCAGGAAAATAACAAATTGGTGTGTAGTTGCTGAGATGCTAATGAAGATCTAACAAGTTAGAAAAGGGATTGGGACGATATTGTAGATCAAGAATCTATGGTGATCCTTCTTAATAAGAAGGCTGAATGCTACAGAGATTATAATCTGGTGAGCTTTCTTAGTAAGAAGGCTGAATGGGACAAAGGTTATATGTTCATCACGTTGGAGTAAAACAAGTTGGGGTGCTATAGCTAAGATGATTAATTTACTTAGTTGGGGTTACGAAGACAATTTTTTGAATTCAGACAAAATTGGTGTTCGTAGTGAAGGGACGAGCTATGTGGGATGTTTTTGGAACAATGTGTTAGAAATATTTAATATATATAATTTAAAAATAATATTTTGATGGATTATTAATTTTATGGGTAAATATTATATATGGATTAAATGTTTTTAATTTTATTATGAATTACTATTATACTCTTAATCACCCTTTTTTACTCATATATATATATATATATATATATATTATCTATTTGTATGGAATCAATATACAATAAACACATAAGTTTTATGTTTTATATTATCTTTTAAGATATCGGTGTAAATAAGATTTAGAGATTTTTTGTTTGACTCGATCAATTTGACGTATTATTGTATCTGGAAAGAAAAACTTATATAATTTTGTTTTTGTTTTGTCAAGGCATTATCTCTATAAGAATAGAGTTGTGGGAATTTCAACCCAAAATATTTCTATTTCTTTCTACGTACATTTTTATCTTTTTTATCTTGTACTGTTATTCTTTGTTATAAAAGTTGTTAAGTCTAATCAATATTCTGTTATCTATATTTATGTTTTATTATTATTATTATTATTATTTTATTATTTCTAACACAATGTACCAAATCATTGGAGATTCCACTGTTATACACAATTCAGAATATCGTAGTAATATATTTGAATTCTATGATGCAACTAATGAACATATTATGGGATGATGGTCACGCATGTTAAAGAAGGATCAATGGATGTTAGTATTAGTATTAGCACTGTTAGATATAAGACTCTAAGTAAAAAATATTTGAGTTTTAATCAAACAACTTTTTTAAAGTAAAAATAAAGAATTAAGAAGAACAAAATTAGGGGAGCAAGAGTAGGAAAGGAAATTTTTTTTTTCAGATATTTATAATAATTTTAACAAAATCATCAAAACGTTTACTCATGCTCAATTACATATAGGTTTACAATTGAGTAAGCGGATTTAAAATAAGTCAGTGAGATAATTAGAAATTATTTGGATCTCGATCGACATGCATTAGTTTTCCAAGTAAAATTCATGCATTTTATGTTTTCTTAATATTTTTGTTTCTACAACCATTGAATGCAAGGTCTGTGGGTGTGAGGTCACTTTTATTTTTCACATTTAAATCTTGACAAAAAGAAAGATATAATTTATCTTACAATTTTTACACTTTATCTTACTATTTTTACACTTTATCTTACAATTTATGTATTCTTAATATTTAGAAGAGAGTGAATTTTATTTATTTACTATTTCCATTTTTAGTGATATTACTAATAAATTTTATATGGTTGATGGGTATATATTAAGGGGGTTGATGTGTATAGTAGGAACATGTAAAATTTGATCACGATTGGTCCTTTTAGAATAACTGGTGTGTTTGGGAACGAGACAAAATAAAAGTTGAAATATTTATCCCTTGAAATGTTATTGAATCATTAAAGATATTTCTCTGCCAACTTATTTAAGAGAATACGACTCTCATGACTACTGAGAAAGATTTTTGAACATTTGGTTCTATCTATCTAAATTGAGATTTTCGAATTTTGTTTTTCATATACATAGTAAAATAAGAAGTGAGATAAAAATATAATGTAAAATCATACCACATTAAACTAAGATATAAATATCCTTTCAAATTCACAAAATTTACTTTATATTTTTTATAAATATTTAGATTAATTTTGTACTAGCTTAGTCGGAATAAATGAATTTTCCCGTAATTAATAAAAGAATCCAATAACATATAATTTTGAGTAATATTTACTCATTTAAATATCAAGATTACACCTTCAACTATAATAATAAAATTTTTATTTATCATAATTTTTCTTATTACACAATAATAAAAAAAATATTTTTTAATCATATTTATTTGCCATAAGTAAATAAAATAATAAATATTAAAAATAAGCCATAAAATGGAATAAATGAAATCAATAGACAATTGAAGATAAATATAAATAAATAATAAATAGATAATTAAAATGAGGTTTAAGAAAAAAAACTCATTTATTATTATAGGTGTGGTATTCTTTTACGAGAATATCAAGAGAATCCGAATTTCTATTGTGTGTAGTATTCCTCTTATTACCAAATTGTGTTCTTCTTTTCTTTCATGTAGAGATGTGGATTCAGGTTTATATTTACATCCAATTTAATAATCATTACTTCTTATATTAATTGAACTACCGATATGATAAGAAATTTTATTTCCAATTGCTGATTTAGTTTCGTTCGTTAGCACAGATAAAGTGATATAGTTTTCCGGAATATAAAGAAAAGTAGTGCATGCATAAAACTTGTCCATTATTTATAAGGTTATCGGTAACTACACTCTTGTCCTTTTCAATATCTGGTTATTTCTACAAATTATATTGTTTTAAGTAATTAATGTTACAACCTCATGTTGAATTAAAATCCGAAAATATAAAACCTTAATCTTTATATTATTTCTTCTACGATTTTCCTTGAAAACATGAATTAATATAATAGCAAAATAGTAAATGCGAACCTATAAATAAGTTGTCTGATAAAATGAAATAAAAAATATTATATATATATATATATATATATATATATATATATATATTTTATGTGACATTAATTGTTCCATGACAGAGATCAAGTGGACGGATTCACAATCGAATCATGATGTTTGGACTGTTATACTCTTAAATAAACAGAGTTGTGCTCTAATTATTAATTATAGTTTTTAACCTAGTAGGAAGCGTTTGATCCTAATAATTGATATTAATGATCTTATACCAATTTTATTTTTAATTTTAGTGATAATTTTTTTTTTTTAGTAATTTGGTTGCTTAGAATCCTATAAAAGTAAAAGTACATTCATTCTTAAATATAAGTCACTTTTAACTTATTTCCACATACTAATAAGTTAGATGATTTGGTTAATAACATTAAAATTTGTAACCATTTATTGAAACCTACTCTTTGCACCTAAACAATTACCATTAGTTATTCATTCTCTTCGATCTTTCTAAGATCATTTCCATTAAAAGGATTTTTTTTAATATTAATTTATCTTTTTTAAGTTTAACTTATGATATCACTTTTAAGACTTTATAACTTTTATTCCAATACAAAACTCACACTTTATGTTTTATTTAGTTATTAGTAAAAATATATTTTTAAAATAGAAAAATATGTTTTTATTGTTATGATCTAAGTTTTTATTTAATATCAACATTTTAGATTTTAAAACTCACTTTAATTAATAATTTATTTAGTTTTTAATAAAAATATGTATTTTTAAAATAGAAAAAAATGTTTTTATTGTTATGATCTAAGTTTTTACTTGGTATAAAATTTTAGATTTTATATCATGTCATTATACTTTAGTGAGATATTTTATAATATTGAAGTTTTAAATTCTTAATCTATGTAGGATTTCTGCAATGAAGATATCCCAATGGATAGAATAAATTTATTCCGTTTGCTACAACATTTATTAAAAAATAATTAAGGATACTTTAATGAAAGTAATTAATACTATAAAATAGATAATTAAATTTAGAAAAGTATCTTACTTTTTGAAACGGACACTATCGGCTTATGGTTTGTGGGGTGAGGATGAATTGGAGAAAGCTGTCAGCAATGAACGAAATGCCACGTGGCTCCAAAATGTTGACCTAAAGAATTTAGGATTTGGTATGTAAGTGATTTAGCACATTTGCAATGTAAGTAAATGAGAGTTTTATATTTTAATTTTAATTTAACTATTGTATATAATAAAATTTATTATTTTAATAAGTAGAATAAGATTTCTCATTTTAAAAATTAGAGGTTTGTAACAACTGAAAAATATTGTAAGCACTGTTCTAACGAGAAAGTTGTTTCTAACGAACCTGTAGTATCTCCCTCTGTATTTAAAACTCCTCATTAAATGCTTTAAATGTGTTTTAAAAGTAGAACAATCAATTTGACAACCACTAATAACGCTCACTGCGGTCACATAAATGCAATGTGCATGGAAATAATATTAATCCGTTGTATAATAAAAAATATACCTTTCTAGGTTAATATACTATTAGAAGGTTACTGTCCTTCACATCCTAAATCAATTAAAACTCAAACTTCATGAATTTAAGCGATTCGGTTAGAATTATAAAATCATTAATTTCCATTGTTCATGTTTTTAATTAATGGTTATAAAGATTTTGTTATAATTCTGAAGAATGTTATTGAATCATTGACAACCATTACGAGAAATATTGAATTTAATGAGAGATCAAAATTTGTTGGTAACATATGTAATTATCGAGAGAAATTAATGATGAATATTGACATTTGCTTTATTGATAAATATATTTGTTGATAATATATGTCAATAAGGCTGTAATAGTTGTTATCAATATATTCTTGTTGTTGGTAATTGAGTGAAAAAAAAAATGAAATAAAATTTCGAGATTCAAAGGATGTATGAAGCATTTTGTCACTTATTTCACGAAGCGGATAAATATTTTTCTCAAATTAGTTATTCTTAAGCTTGATTTGTCTCCAAATTGATCTTTTCAAATTTGCAATTTTCCATACCCCAGTTGTCGATATCAATTGGCCTTAAAATACCCAACACCAAGTAAGGTATGCGTTGAAGGTTGTTTAGTGTCCACACCCTTGCCCATCGTTAGTATCAGTTGTTGTGTGAGCTTTGGACATTTCTTTTGTTTTATTCAGTGAGGGTTTAAGGAATGATGTATGGTTGTGGTTTACAAGAAAAAGGAGATTGTGTTTTCGTCGCTATCACCCTCTATTGATGATGATCCCTTTGTCATAGTAGCGTTTATCATTTGGACAAGTATGTGATTAATGCTTTAGGAATGTTAAGGTTTTTGTTTCTCCATTTTTCTTGAGCATTGTGAGGTTTTAAGTTTTGTTTAATTTTTGTTAGCCAGGTTTTCCTAACTCTATGTAATACTATTTTGTGTATGTAACCAACCCAGTAACACATAGAGGCCGAGAGATGTAAATTGTGCGTATGTTTGACTTCCTCATGATCATGCTAAGTCTAGAACCTTTTATATAACATGTAGAACTGGAGTATCTTCTTTTTGTCTAAATTTGATCCTCTAATTTGTATTTGGTCTTAAGATTTAGGTACAATAATTTATAGTTTTGAAATGAAGTCTTCTAACTTGGGATGACAGTATATTTCGTGTGTTGGGAGATAATTACTTTTAAGCATTTATGCATTGGTTTTAGGAGTGTCAAAGTAAGCCAACCCAGTTCACACAGGTTGGCTCACCACGGGTTGAACTAAAAGTAGGCCAGTTCAACTTGATTTATTTTTCGGTGAGCCAAAAATTTTGCAACCCGACTCAATTCCTCACGGGATAGTAGGTTAGTGGATTGACTCACTTACAAATATTTTTTTATTTTTTCAATTTAACTTTTTATATTTATTGCAATGAAAGTGAATTGACTCAATTTATTTTTTATAATAGTAGAATCTATGTGTTCACCTAATTTTTGAAATATTATTATAAAGATAGTAGGTAAAAATTAAAGTATCAACATATATAGCTTGACAAATAAATAAATTAAACATTCAAACTATTTAAATATTATTGAACAACATGCTTGTATTTAAAAATATCAAATTGTGAACTTATATAATTATAAGTAGTAAATAATTATAATAAAAAAAATTAAAAATTGTAAAAAAAAAATAGTGTTGTTGTTGATAGGTTGCGGGTCAATCCACTTTCAACTTGGTTCAAACCCGTTTAACCCGTGGGTTAAGTGAGTCGAGTTCGGTTCAACTCACTTTTGGAAAAAAATGAATTTTTCTCAACCCAACTTGACTCAAACCTATGGTGAGCCAGGCTGGCTTACATGTTGGAACCCATTTTGACATCTCTAATTGACATAAAAAGACTTCATTTAAGTCATTAAATGAATGTATAGTCTAAGTCACTCTCGTGAGTGCTTTTTGTAATACCCGGAATCAATGGAGTCAAACTCACTCAAATGAAGGCTTCATCTGAGTCGCTTGAGGGAGAGCATCGTTTGATACCCTCGCTCAAGTGGAAGTAGATTTTCTTAGGTATTGTTTCATTCACTCTTGATACCTTTGCTCATTAAAAATATTATTGTTTCTTAGGTAATATTTAATTTTTTTTTTTGGAGACATAGTGAAAAAAAATCTCTAGCTAAATTTGCTAGGATAAACTGAACGTAGAAAGAATCAAACTAATATAAAATTTTTTGTGTTTGCATGTTCTATCTTTCCTTCATCTTATTTTGTTATGATATAAACAATCCAACACTTGAACATCCAATTACCTTGTGTTAACTAGTTTTCTTTTAGAAATAAGTTTTAAAAAATCAAATCAAGCAAAATTTTAAATACGAATTCGATCTTCCCCTCTTGGTTTGAGAAGATCAGTTATATATTTTTAACATTGGATTCAAAGTGTGAATTTATATAATATCTAATACAAATAACATAATTATTAAGTAATTTTTGAAAATAATGTCATACATGAATCTTATTTAAGTTTAAATTAGAGATGTATAATAATGAAAGTTTAGGAAAACATATAGTGATCATAGTTTGCTATCATGACATCTTGTCGAATTTAAAGCACACAGTTAACTTGATTGGATAAGTCAAGTGTCCATAATAGAAGAGAAGTTGACAGACACATGCGTAGTGGAAGAAGCCTTTGTTCCCATCCATATCAAAATCGATCGCACTTTGCCTCCATTTCAGTACAGTGCGTCTTCATGGTTTAATTGTGACTCGAAAATGTTTCACAAACGACAAAATAACAACCAAAACCTTGTCTTCTTTAAAATTACAAATTAATTCCTTTCGATTTTCTATTTTTAGCATAAAAACGAAGAATCTCTTGGACAATCACTGACGCTGTTTCTGGATTCCACCAAAACCGAAAAAATTAAATCAACGAAAGGGTAAAACTTACATCTAAAATCGGGTTTCAGAAGAATCAGCAGTTGCTTCTGCTAAACAAAGTTGTTAATGATTAACTTGATACATACTCCCACCATTTGTACATAGCACATCCATAAACCACACTATAAACAATCACCCTTAGAGGAGAATGAGCAAACCTGTATCAGCCAACACATTTCTAATCACAAATTACTCAATCAACGTCAACATTCATCTATTCCAATCCTATGACCATAAATAGCACTACTAATTAACCTATCAGAAGTGAAGCAATTGTTTTATAGATAGAATTTGGGTAATCGAAATCCAAAGATAAACAAGAGAAAAAGGGGGCACCTTAGAAATCCAGATCCTTGGGCATGTGGAGAATTGGCCCTTTCCTCAGCAGTTACAGGGTAAGTCCAACGAGAGAAATCACGGTTGAAGTAATCCCAATCGGGAAGAAGAACCGCCGCAATCCCAAGAACTCCGAAGACGTAGGTCACCATCATCTTCTTGAAGGAGTGGGTGAATATGCCAACCGCTAAAATAACCGCCGCCAGCCAGAGAAGGCAGGTTCTGAGAACGGCGTCGTTTGGCATGATGTGGTGCAGGTTCTGGGAACGCAATATGAGTTTTTGAGAGAGGGTGTGGGAGAGAGTTGGGATTAAAATTTTGAAGTTTGTGATGTGATGATGTTGAATAATGGGTCCATAGTCCTCACTCACCACTACACAATGGTGAATGTGGTGAAACTTTGTTAGGCGTATGAGCTTTAAATGCTACCCCAACGCTCCCCCTACTCTTGAGTGCTCTCTTTAATGTCCACGTTGCTTTCGCTCATGCTTGCACTTTCGTCTTCTTCATGCTTACACTTTCTGGGACACATTTCATCACAAAACTCGCTGTTTACTTCAAATGAAACAATTTTTTTGGAAAGGAATCATTCAAAACAAAAGTTGAAAAATAGACATCGTCGGAATCTGTCGATTTTCTAGGAGTAAATAGCAAAATTATTCTCCTTGGATATCAAACATGTTCTTCTTCCTTCCTCCTTTGGTCAATGTTTTGCGCAATGACTCCACCATTTATCCGTGCACGTGCCTCTGCAAGCATCTTTCGTTTTCTTCCTTATTCATCTCAGCTTCATTGATTCTCTTACCACCCTTTAATGAGTCCCGCTGGAAGACATAAAAACAATAATAAGAAATTGCTGATATATGAGGAAACAATAATTCTTACTTTTATTTTCATTTCTCTAGTGTTCACCCGTAAGTAAGTAACGTAGTTAAAATCAAAATTGAAAAAAAATTCATAAAACATGGATAATAGATTTTATTTCCATGGTGTTGCGGCAGGTTGAAATGAATACCGGTTAAAGTCTATATTTAAATTTTAAAATCATAAAATCTTAGTACTGTGCATACGTAATATTTTTTAAACGTAATACTTTTTAAGTGGATATCACAGCAAAATTAATAAAAATATTTCGTTAACAATTTAGTGATATTATTAATTATAATAAATCATTTATATATCAATTTATAAAATAATAAATTTTTATTACTAAAATAGTTATTATTATAAATTTAAAATTATAATTGATCTTTAGATTAATTTCTCCTCGTAAAATTCAAAAATCACATTCAATACCTAAATATTAATAAAAGAATTGATTTTATTTTTATTATTATTATTATTATTATATTTTCATAGTAAAAAATAAAACTTACTATTCATATTACGATCCTACAATCTACAACTTTATAAATTTTCATAATCTTGATTATAATTTAAATTTTAACTATTTTATCCGTACACAAATTACAGGGATTAAAGACCGTGAATAAGGTAAGTTGTTTTTGTATGGCTCAAGTTTCAACAGAAAGCAGGGACACTGATATTTATAATAACCATGGTCTCTAACTTGTGTTGTTCATATGCCGTATAAACTTCTTCAATGTACTCACTGATTCCAAGCAGCAAATTAAGGAAAAACATGAAAAAAAAAAAAAAGAAGAGTGTAATGTTGGAAGGGAAGAAAGATGGCAAACATGACACCTTCCATGAACTAGGAGTAGCGGACCTACGAAGGGACCAAGGGGGGCCATGGCCCCCCCAATTTTTTTTATATTTATATTTATTAATATATAATCTTAAATATATTTTTCAAAAAATTAATATTTGTAATATATTTTATATATTTAATATTTTAATAAATCTGTATACATTTATATTTATA
>Ga0214544_1001876_pt1 | contig 44249 bp, 37 predicted proteins | sample CNSS3metaG_FD_160074 | JGI IMG/M metagenome (GOLD analysis project Ga0214544, IMG submission 160074) | Root nodule microbial communities from cowpea collected in UCLA plant growth center, Los Angeles, California, USA - CNSS3 | ecosystem: Host-associated > Plants > Roots > Nodule | place: USA...
GGAGCAAACCGCAAAATCGAATTGCAAGAAAAGCGCCCTCAGAGAGCGCTTTTCTTGCAACACTGCACCGCAGGAAAGCTGAAATTACAGAGCACTATCAGTGACATACGAATAGTTCACGGACGACTCATGACTCTGGCGGTTATTTGAAAAGGTCGTAGCGTCGCGTGGGAAGCGCTCGCCATCAGTTTCGAGTTGTTGCCTCTTGCCGATGCGCTCGATGAGCTTCTCTGGCGCGGTGATAGTCGAACGCGAACGCCAAGCGAAGCTGTTCGAGGAGGAGACACTCAGACACGGGAGCTGCCCGGATGCCCCAACAGAACCACGGCAGTTCTCTTTCGACAGTGGGCCAGCCGTCCTCTAAAGGTCCACCGTCATCACCGACAACGGCACCCAGTTCACGACACCCGGTGCCGGAGGTCCGCCGCCGTGCTGCTGAATCGGGTAGGAGGGAGCCTTTCGGCGTCCCCCTCCCACACCACCGGTGGCATGTTCCGTAACTCGGGCCGTAGACTCAAGACCCTCAAAGATCTCACTTTGTAGGAGTTTCACCTGCAAGGCATGGGCTTCAAACCCCGAATGCTTCACCCTTGATCCGCCCCATCATGCCGGAACTAAACAAGTGTTTCGCCCGCGCAATCGGACGCAAATCACCGGCGGAGTAGTCTCCGCGTGTGAGAGCGGACCCAGATTCATCTGGATTCCATGCCATGCACAACAGAATTCCACGGCTTTGCTAAAATCACGTCAGTTTCGTGCTGATGCGCCAACGAGGCGAAGACAATGCGAAATCGTTTCTCCCAAGCGCTAGGTTTGGATTGTAAGCCGGGTCGGCAAAGTCATGCGTTCTCCATCGCCTCTTCATATAGTCCACCTCTCGCCGGAATCGCGCCCGTTTCTCAGGGGTATCTTCGTGGCCCCTGCTGGCGGACTCGTGGTGGTAGAGTTCAGCCCATGGCGTCCAGACATTGTTGTAACCTGCCGCGCGCACCTTCATGCACAAATCAATGTCGCTGAAGGCAACGGTCAGCTCGGACTCGTTCAGCCCCCCAACCGCGTCGAAGATCTCGCGCCTTACTACAAGGCAGGCCGCGGTAACAGCGCTGTAGTTCTGCCGCAATTTGAGTCGACAGAAATAACCAGCGTGCTCACCCGGATAGAGCAAATGCCCATGCCCGGCCACACCGCCCAGACCAATCACCACACCAGCGTGCTGAATACGGCCATCTGGATAGTACAGCTTCGCACCCACGCAACCCACACCAGGACGCTGCGCCAGCGCCACCATCTCGGACAGCCAGTCGGGCGCGATCACCTCGACATCGTTATTCACAAGCGCCACGATCTCACCACGGCTTTGCGCAACGGCGGCGTTGTTCAGCGCGGAATAGTTGAAGGGGCGGCCGTCTCGCAGCACGCGCACACGCCGATCGCTGCTCTCGATTTGACCGAACCACTCCAGGGTATCCGATTCGACTGAGCCGTTGTCGACCACGATCAATTCGAAATTGCCATACATAGTCCTATCCAAAATGCTCTCCACCGTCGCGCGCAGCACCTTTAGGTGGTCTCGGGTCGGAATAATAATCGAGACCAGCGGCGTCCCCTCAATCGGCCAAAGCGCGCGATAGCTGAAGGGAATCGGGCCCAGCACAACCGGAATCGATTTACCCGTGGTACGTGCCAGATGCTCTTCCAGAGCGCGCCGCCCCGCTTCGTTGGCGTAGGGTTTCGCCCTATTTGACGCCGCGGTGCTGCCAGGAGTTGCCCGCCACGAATACAGCACCTTGGCAATGTGATGGATCTGGCGATCTTGGACACGCTCGATGCAGCGCAGAAGCATGTCGTAATCCTGCGCACCCTCAAAGCCCGGCCGGAACGCCCCCACCTCGCGCACAAGCGCCGCATCGAAAACGCCCAGATGCGAGATGTAATTAATCCCGTAAAGCAGATCGCGATTCCAATCAGGCTTGAAATGGGCATCGCAACGGGTACCGCCCTCGAGAATCTTATCCTCGTCGGTGTAGATGATCTTGGCATCAGGATGCGCATCGATAACCTGCACCACCAGCACCAGCGCATCCGGGTCCAAGAGATCATCATGATCGAGAAGCGCAATGTAGTCGCCCTTCGCAATCTCGATGGCGCTATTGCTCGCCTGCGAGATATGACCATTCGCTTCACGAAAGACCACGCGCACTCGCGGATCTCGTGCGGCGTAGTTTCGCAGAACGCGGCCCACTTCGGGATCGGTCGAGCAATCATCAGCCAGACACAATTCCCAATTGGCATAGCTTTGCGCCCGAACCGACTCAATCATTTCGACCAGTAGGGACGGATCGGGATTATAAACGGGCACGACTACAGAAATCAGCGGTCCGTTCTGCAAGCGCCGCACAAGTTCGCGCAGCCGGCCGGCCAAGGCCTGACGCTGCTTCCCCCAGCCTCGCACCACGGCCTCATAGGTCATGAAGCCTCGGCCGCTCAGTCTCTGCCGCAGATCGTTTCGCATCGGATCGCGCTTGGCCGCCGAACGGCGAAATCGCTCAGCGGTGCGCGACGGCAGCGGCGGGCTAGCCTTCGCGGCTGCACGCAACATCTTGAAAACCAGCTTGCGTTTTAATTGTTTGAGCGGTCGGATGCGCGCTTCCCGCAGCATCTGTTGCACCAGCTCGGTCTCGCCTTTGCGCTCCTCGATGGCCGCTTCCGCCAGTTCTAACCTTTTTATGACGCTCCGCAGCGTCGCGTCGCGCACATAGCTTTCACCCGCCAAGGCAAAGTATTCGACCGGCCAATAGTGCCCCTCTGCGTGGGTAAGCATCCGCACCAATGGCGCGAGCCCCTCCGCAATTTCTTTGCCCCAGAACAGCACTCCCAGCCCATGCTGATAGGGGAAGTTCAGCGACGGACGCGTAACTGCGAGTTCCGCCCAATACTGCCAAACACCGAACCCGTGATCGCGCACTTCAGTGTCATGGAACAGCACAACCGCGCGGGGCGACAGCTTAGGAATCCAGCTTTCGAAGTCCGCTTTTACGTCGTGGTAAAAATGGCGACCATCAACATGCAGCAGATCAACGGAACTATCCTCGATGTCGTCCAGCGCCTCGGCGAAGGTCTTGCGCAAAAGCCTGCTAAACCTGACGTAGTGCTGATTGTGGGCCACCACGCGATGATAGATCTCTTCGCCGTAAAACCCAGCATGCTCGTCGCCCTGCCATGTATCGACCGCGAAACACTCAGTCGGCAAATCACCCGCGGCCACGGCCTGGCAAAAACAAAAGTAGGAAAAGCCGTAATGCGTGCCCAGTTCCACAATTCGCCGCGGCCGCAACGCGTGAACCAGCCACATCCCAAAGGGACCATGTCGCAGCCACGCACTGTGGGGGTCAAAGAAGTGGGGTTGACTGAGTGGAACGTTCAGAAGATGCATGTCGCTAGCCCTTGTTGCCACCTCGATCACGCTCGCCTCACGCAAGCCGCCGAAGATAGGCGCCGTAATCTCCCTTTCCGGCCTTGTCCGCAATTCGCGCAAATTCTTCTAGTGAGATGAAGCCCATTGCCAGAGCGATTTCCTCGGGGCAGGCAATTTTGAATGCCTGCCGCTTCTCGAGTGTGCGCACAAACTCTGCAGCCTCGAGCAAACTGTCGGGAGTACCAGTGTCGAGCCAAGCGTAACCGCGCCCCAAAACAGCAACCTTCAATTTCCCACGCTCTAGATAAATTCTGTTGACGTCGGTGATTTCATATTCGCCACGCGCCGAAGGTTTGAGATTGGCGGCGATGTCAACAACTTCGGAATCGTAGAAATAGAGTCCCGTGACGGCCCAGGTCGATTTCGGTACCGCAGGCTTCTCCTCGATCGAGAGCGCGTTCATGCCCCCATCGAACTCAACGACGCCATAGCGCTCCGGATCGTTGACATGATAGGCAAAAATGGTCGCTCCTTGCTGGAGGGCGGTCTCTTGCTGCAAAAGTCCCTGCAAGCCGTGGCCGAAATAAATGTTGTCGCCAAGGATCAGGCACGAGGGTGAACCAGCCACGAAGTCAGCACCGATTACATAGGCCTGCGCCAGCCCGTTCGGGATGGGCTGAACAGCATATCGTAAGGAGATCCCCCATTGCGAACCGTCCCCCAGCAATGCCTGAAAGAGAGGCATGTGGTACGGCGTGGAGATGATGAGGATTTCACGGATTCCGGCCAACATTAATGTGGTCAGCGGATAAAAGATCATCGGCTTGTCGTAGACAGGCAAGATTTGCTTTGACATGACAAGCGTCATCGGGTGGAGGCGCGTGCCGCTGCCACCTGCAAGGATAATTCCCTTCACGCATCTTTTCCTTCTGAAAGCAGCGCCCAAACAACCCGGCGCGTGGACTCCTCCCAATTTGGCAGACGGATACCAAAGGTTCGTTCCAGCTTGTCGCAGTGAAGCCTTGAATTTGCTGGGCGGCGAGCCAGTGTGGGATATTCCGCTGCGGATATGTCATCAACTTTGATTTGGCGTCCGGTTACCTCTTCGTAAATGGAAAAGACGAATTTCGCGAAGGCCGCCCAGCTGGCCTCACCCGATCCCGACAGGTGGAATATCCCGCGCAAATCAGCCGATGAGCTCGACAGCATCCGTCTGGCTATCGTCATGACGGCAACGCTGATGTCGTCAGCCGATGTCGGACAGCCGATCTGATCGGCGACGACATTCAATTCGCCATTGGTATCGGCGAGCCGGAGCATCTTCTTCACGAAGTTTTGGCCGTACCGAGAATAGACCCATGAAGTGCGCAGGATCGTATGATTTGGGTTGGCGGCGGCAACCGCAAATTCACCCTCAAGTTTGGACCTGCCATAAATTGAAATCGGGCCTGTGCGGTCTTCCTCGCAGTAAGGCACCGGCTTTGTACCGTCAAACACGTAATCTGTCGAAAGATGAATAACTGGGACACCGAGCTCGGCTGCTGCCTCAGCCAGCGCCTGCACTCCATCGCGGTTCACAGCGAAGGCCTCGTCCGGCTCGCTTTCGGCCTTATCGACGGCGGTATAGGCGGCCAAAGAGACGATGATGTCTGGTGCGGCATCCCTGATCGAGCTTGCGACAGTCGAGCGGCGAGCAAGATCGAAATTCGGCCGCCCCAAAGTAAGTATCTCGACGTCAGGTCGCGCCTGCGCCTTCAAAGCGAGGGCGATTTGTCCGTTTTTGCCGGTGACCGCGAGCCGCATTTGTCAGGCTTTCTCCAGGAGACCGAGGCGCTCACCGGAATAGACCTTGTCGCGCAGCGGTTGCCACCACCAGCCATTTTCCAGATACCATTCCACCGTTTTGCGTATGCCGGTATCGAAATTCTCCTGCGCCTTCCAGCCAAGCTCCGTTTCGAGCTTCGTGGCGTCAACGGCGTAGCGTGCGTCGTGACCCGGCCTGTCGTCCACGAAAGTAATTAGGTCACCATAGTGCGAAGCGTTGGGACTAAGCTCATCGAGGAGCGAGCATATACGGTTGACGACGTCGATATTGCGCAACTCGTTGCGACCCCCGACATTGTATTTCTCACCAGGACGGCCTTCCCTCACGATCAGCCAGAGGGCGCGGGCGTGGTCGTCGACATAGAGCCAATCGCGAATGTTGGAACCCGTCCCGTAGACCGGCAATGGCTTCCTATCCAATGCGTTGAGAATCATCAGCGGAATCAGTTTCTCGGGGAAGTGGAACGGTCCATAGTTGTTGGAGCAATTCGAAATGACCACGGGAAGCCCGTATGTTCGCTGCCATGCGGTTGCAAAATGGTCACTCGCCGCCTTCGAAGCCGAGTAGGGGGAAGATGGGTCGTACGGTGAAACTTCCTCGAACTTACCGCGGTCTCCAAGCGAGCCATAGACCTCGTCGGTCGACACATGCAGCATCTTAAAGATTGCCTTCCGATTTTGGGACAGACTGCTCCAGTATTGCCGCGCTGCCTCCAGCATTGTGAAAGTTCCGTTCACATTCGTCTGGACGAAGTCGTCCGCCCCGGTGATCGAGCGATCTACGTGACTTTCCGCCGCCAGATGAATGACGTAATCCGGCTGAAACGTCTCGAAAGCTTCGTTCATCGCCACTCGGTCGCAGATATCGGCGCGAAGGAACCGATAGTTACGGAGACCTTCGACTGGCTTCAGCGAAGCGAGGTTGCCCGCGTAGGTCAACTTGTCAACGTTCAGGACCTCCGCGTTGATATTCACGAGATACCGAACCAGCGCTGATCCGATAAACCCGGCGCCACCAGTCACCAAAATGCGCATGAACTTCTCGCTGTGGTGCGCAGGTGCAGACTCTTCGCTGCGGATAGCGCGTTCGTTCGGGGTGGCGCGCTGTTATTGAGGTTCAGGAGCCACTCCGTAATCGGCCCGGCGCAGATGTCGTTTGCATTCGTATAAAGCAATTCGGCCGTACTGTATCGGCACGGGGAGATACTCGTCCTTGCCGGGTAGCAGGGTTTACTGGCGTCGGAGGAGTTTCGGCAGTGAAGAGCTGCATGCGAGTTATGTGGCTTGCTGGGGTAGAGCTCCACTTGGTCGGTTAACTCCTCAGGTGATGACTTCCTCCGCGGCACGAGATTTTGCTTGAAGTAATGCATTGCGAAATTTGGATGGAGGCCCATTTTCCCTCTGAATACAGGTAGGTTGGTCGGTCTTGGCCTTCCCACTGCTATTCGGCTGAGCTTTCGAAAAGCTGACGAACACTCTTATTTAGGACATCCTTCGGCGACGGGTATACTGCGGCGAGGTAGTTTTCGGGTGCCTATCTATCGAACCGCTGGATGCTGGCCGGCGGCTGACCGGAATGGCATTGCTGTCTTGGCCCTTGCCAAGTGGATGTCTCCCTCGCCGAGCTCCGAAGCGTGCCGCCGATAATTGAGTCGGTCGTCGTAGCGCACACAGCCGGTGCCTGATAAACCGTGATGCACGGCGTAAAAGGACCGTCACCTCAAGGGTGTGGGGCTGACACCGCCTGTCGCTCGAAGAACTAAGAGGCGTGGCTGCAGAAGCACGGAAGCACGGGTCGTTCTTCGAAGATGAACGGACGGCCGGCGAGTGGGGCGGTCTAATGGCGGGAGTCAGAAAACTACAGCGCTTCGAGCTGTTCATCTGAAAAATGCATTCCGTGACGCCCGCAACAACTGCAATGTCCGTACCGGCCAGAACGGCTTTGGTGGCTTCCCACGCGCAATTCACCGTCGCTGGCGCCGTTACTGCCAGGCTGGCATAACCTGATCTCGATCGCGCAATGGACGCGGGCGACGGCCGCGGAAACGGCGATTGACAGCACTCGCATGAACTGCCGCTTCACAGCTCAAGACCGCGGTCCCCAAGCACCTTCTCCATTGTCTCGCCTTTGATCCTGCGGGCGATGTCGTTAAGGATCTCGACTCCGATTACCCGTTCGGCATCGGCATCACCCGTCAGGCCGTGCTCGGCGAGTTTTTCGTCAAGGCGGCTTCTGAACTCCTCTCCCATCGCTTCGATGAGCTGCTCCTGCATCGCTGCATGGCTTTCGGGGGCGATGCGCCTCATGACTCTTTCCCAAGGTTGCCAGCGCGTTGCCACATATTCGCTGAATCCCCTCGCCTCCAGTTCCCGCACCGAACTCGCGGCTCTGGCAATGTCGTCCTCGGTAACGTGAGAGATGTTCAAGAAGCGCATGTCTGGGGCGACGTGCCGCAGTTCCAGGGTGTCGCGCAGCCGTGTCTGGTAGGCAAGATAGACCTCGATTTCGTCGATGTCGGCCTCCGGATCGGTACGTCGAAGCGAGTTGACCGTCTCGCGCGCGATCCCGTCCAGCGCCTCCAAACGGAACATGACACGGCCGTGCTGGAGCAGTTGGTGGAGCGATCCGTCATAGACCCCGTCCTCTACATCAGCGTTCAGACGTGCGGTCTGCATTCCATTCCAGGTCAAAGTGATGCGATCCTCGCAGCTATGGCTAGCTCCGGAAGCCTGTTCAAAATACTGTGCGCGCAATTGCGGCCTGGCCGCTGCCTGCCGCAGATCTATGGCCACCGCCTGGCGGAACGCATCATTGCCATAGTTCACGGTGGTACGGAGCCGGTCGAGGAAATGTGCATAATCCCGGGCACCTTGCTCGTCGGTGAAGCCCTGCCAAGCGGCCACCGTCTCCGAATCCCCCTCGAGCCAGTCCGCGACCACCTCGTGCAGGGGCCGCGGTTCAAATTCCACCGATCCCATAGGCAAAAAGATCTGCGGGCCGGCATAGTCCGCGGCATGCATGGCTGTCGCCAGGTTTGTTTGTACCCAATGCGGGATCGGATTATTTTCGAGATCAACGCTGGACCAGCGGCCTAACTGCGTCAGCAGGCTTTCAGGCACGCTGGTCAGCTGATTGTCTCTGGCGCCCAGCCATATAAGCTCGGGGGGGATCATCTCGGGCAGGCGGGTTAGCTGGTTGTAGCCAGCACCCAGCCACTCGAGCGCGGCCGGGAGGGGCTCGGGGAGATTGGTCAGCTGGTTGTTTTCGACGTTCAGCCTCTCTAGCCCGGCAGGAAGGTCGGGCAGGCGGGTCAGCTGGTTGCCGCGGGCCTCCAGCTCCAGAAGCGTTCTCGGAAGGGTGTCTGGCAGATCCGTTAGCTCGTTGTTGTTGACGTTCAGGCGCCGGAGCCCGGTCACGAGGGGGACGGACAAGGCGGTCAGGGATAGGGACGACAGATCCAGCGGCTCATCGATATCGCCCGCCTCCCGCCAAGCCCTCGTTCGACTTACCGCTTCTTGCCGAGGACCTTCCCCTGGCCGCTCTTCGGCGGTCGGGGCCACGACCTGGCGCTGCGAGGCGGCGGCGGACGCCTCCGCCTCCGCAGACGCTTCGACCCAACGTGCGGCGGCCGGAGACCCTGGTTCTGAACTTTCTGATTCGGAATTCTCGAAAGGAGTGCCCGCGACAAGTCCGGGCCGTTGTACATTCATCGATATTGTCTCCTCGGTAACGATATGGAGGATTGCGCCGAGTGCTTTGGGAAACCAGTCTCTCAGAATCGACGGTGATCACCGACCAATGCCGAAGCAGGCAATCATGGAGGGCGGCTGCAAAATCCCAGAAGCACCGAATCCTCTATAAGACTTAGCTGTCAATGAACTGACGATTTTCGGAAAGGTCATAATGCGCCGATGGAACCCCATCGTGGTCCTGACTTTTTGGAGTGTAGCATTTTAGAGATGCTCCACACGGTAAGACATGCGCCAGCCGTCGCCTGTTGGAATGCTGCCCAAAAGTCACTCTAGGGGAATCACCTGCCGGCGCCGATTGGTCTGACGATGAGAATATCCGCAGCTCGGACATACGGCCCCTGCTCAAGGGGCGGTATCTGCAAGTGCTCTCGACATGTTTTGCGCGGGATTACCAGGGAAGTCGGCCCCATGTGCACAAGCTTCCGGCTGCACAGCTTGGGGCTGTGATGGCGTTGCGCGTTCCGGCGCGGAACTATGGGGCGGGAGTCCGAGGAACAGGCCGTCTGCCGTTCAGGTAGGTGCTTCCACTATTGGCGACGGCACCCGTGAAAAATGCCCTGAAGAACGGAACGCAGCCGGCACCAACAGCGCTGGCGTGAACGCCAAGTCGAGATACGGAAACCGGAGCAGTCGGCAGACCTCGCGATGGTCCTTCAATCGGCACCGAAAGGATCGTTTCAACAAGCCTTTCATTTAGATCGCCGGGTAACCGCCCACCTACGACGATGCGAGCCGGATCGAAAAATGCTGTTGCGATACGGACGCTTTGCCGAAGCTGTGCGCCAGCGCGCGTGATCCATTCGCTCACGGTCGAGTAAGCGGCCGGAGGTATCGCGCCCATGTCCTCGAAATCTCGAAGATGGAAACCAGCCTTCTTCAGGTTTGCCAGAAGGTCTTGCCCGGACGGCCGAGGCTGGTCGTAGGGATAGAGGACACCCGGCAAGCAGGCATTGCCATGTGCACCGCCATACGGTTTGCCGTCGATTACTGCGCCGCCGCCGACGCCATGACCGATGTGGATAAAGAAAAGGGGATCATGAACGACGTTTTCACTTGCGAACACATATTCTCCGAGTGCCGCTGAAGTCCCGTCGTTCTCGACATGGCAAGGGACATCGAAAGCCTTCTGGAATGCTTCGATTGCACGACCGTCTTCGAACGCCGGAAAGAAGGGATGCGCCTTCAACAGGTTTGAGGCAGTGCCGAAGTTTCCAGGGACGGAAACTCCAATGCCGAGCACGTCACTCTTCAGAATCGACAACTCAGCAAGCATGTCATCGACGGCGGTCTGGGCTGCTTCCGCTACCTCCTCCGGCCTGCCGGTTCGTACCTCCATACTTCTCGTGGCCAAAATCGAGCCGCTAAGATCGATGACGACCACTTCCATGCGGGTGACGGAAAAAGTGACGCCGGCGGCAAAAAACCGCCGCGCCTGGAGCTGCAACAGCCGGCGGGGTTGGCCCTGCGCACCGCTTCGATCCGGTTCCTCCGTGATCAGACCGAGATCCAGCAGGCTCGCAATCAAGCGCGTGACAGTGGCGCCGGTCATCCCGGACAGCTGCGCCAACTCGACGCGAGCCACTCCCTTGTTCTTGAAGATCAGCTCGACAAGCCGTCGTTCGTTGAGCGAGAGTTCCGGAGTTGCAGGCATCAGGGTTCCGTTATCACAGCGTCAAGGAAAGCTATTGCAAACAAAATTAACTTACGCAATGTAATTAAAATGACGCAGAGCGCGCGTAAGAGGACTCATCGCTAAAAGGGGAGAAACACCATGAGGCTTTCAATTGCATTCGCGTCCGCCGCCATTCTCGTGACAGCAGCAGTTCCAGCATTGGCCGACGCTCTGACGATCTACAGCCCCCAGGGCGGTGAGCGCGGGCAATGGATTGCTGAACGGGCCAAGGCCGCGGGCCACGACGTCAACTTATTGAACGCGGGGGGCGGCGAGCTTTACGATCGCCTGGTCGCCGAGAAGAACAACCCGCAAGCGGACGTAGTTCTCGGCATGGTTGACACGTCCATGGCCCTGCTCAAGAAGATAGGTCTGTTCCAGCCCTATTCTCCGTCCTGGGCTACGGACCTTCCGGCGCAATACAAGGATGCGGAAGGCTTGGTCCACAAGTTCTGGCAGACGCCGATCGTGCTTGCCTATTACCCGGACCGACTGTCCGACGCAGAAGTGCCGAAAAGCTGGCTGGACCTGACGAAGGACGAATATGACGGCAAGTATGTCATCGGCTCCACGGCGGCCCAGACGACACGCATGTATCTTGCCGGCATCCTCGTCCGTTTCCTCGACCCCAATGGTGAGGTATCCGATAAGGGGTGGGATTTCCTGAGCAGGTTTTATGCACGGGGCATCGTCGCCAACGATGCGGATTCCCAGCTCGAAGCCTTCAAGTCCGGCCGCGCCTGCATCGACCTCAACTGGCTTGGGGGTGCCTTCAAGCGCGCCAATGACCTCGGCGCGAAAGTCCAGTTGATCGACACCGATGGCGGAACTCCGGTGATTTCCGAAGGTGTGGCGATCATGGCCGGTACCGATCAACTCGACAAGGCCAAGGCCTTCGTCGACTGGTGGGGATCGGCCGATGTGATGGCCGCCTATGCCGCCAAATTCGGCCAGGCTCCCGTCCTGCCGGAAGCGCTCGCAAAGTCACCGGCTATCGTTCAGGAGAACGCTAAGCTCGTGAAGGCGCAGCCGATCGATTGGGATGCCGTCGCACCAAAGCTCGACCGGTGGCTGCAGAAGATCGAGTTGGAAATCCGCTAGCCGGCGGTTGGATCTGACATGGATTGGAGGTCCCGCCATGGCTGACAGCGTTCTATCTCTCAAAAATCTCAACGTCGGCTTCCCTGGCATGACTGTTGTCCGTGACCTGAACCTCGACGTGGCAGATGGGGCCTTCGTCTCGCTTCTTGGGCCGTCGGGAAGCGGAAAATCAACCGTTCTGCGCACCATTGCCGGGTTGCTGCCCGCTTTAGGCGGGCGGATTGTCCTCGAGGGGCTGGAGATTACCGCCCTCCCCCCCGAGCGCCGCAACGTCGGCATCGTCTTTCAAAACTACGCGCTGTTTCCGACAATGACGGCCTTCGAAAACATCGCCTTTGCCCTGCGCGTGGCAAAGAACCGTCAAGAGGAGATTGCAAGGCGCGTGCACGAGGTGGCGGCGATGGCCGCTATCACCGACCAGCTCGACAAGAAGCCGGCGAGCATGTCGGGCGGCCAGCAACAGCGCGTCGCCATTGCTCGCGCGCTCGTGACCGGCTCACGCGTTCTGCTCTTCGACGAGCCCTTGTCCAATCTCGACGCTAAGGTCCGCACCTCGATGCGCAAGGAAATCAAGCGCCTTCAATCGGAACTTGGGTTTACCGCCATCTTCGTCACGCACGATCAGGAGGACGCCCTGACCATGTCGGACGCCATCGTGGTGCTCAATCACGGCAGGATCGAGCAGATCGGCGACGGTCGCACACTCTACCGCAAGCCGGCGACGCCGTTCATTTGCGAGTTTATCGGCATCTCCAACGAGCTTGCTCCACCCCTGGCCGCGCGCCTCCTCGGGCGCGATGTCAAAGGCCGCAGCTTCGTGCGCCATGAAGATGTGGTCCTTGGGGCAGCCGCCGGAATTCCGGCGAGAGTGAACCACGTCGAATTCCTCGGAGCATATAGCCGCGTCGATCTCGAGGTCGAGGGCCATGCGCTTTCGGCGATGCTGATCGGCGACCAGTTTCCGGAGCTCGGCAGCACCGTCTCGCTCGGCATTCGCCCAGGCGCCGCGCATACGTTCCCGGAGGAGAGGCGATGACCCGATCCGCCGGTGTCGAGCGCGTTTTATACTGGTTCGGCTTGATGGCTCTCGCCTGGGCCGTGCTGACTTTCCTCCTCATTCCCATGGTTGCCGCCTTGCACGCCGCACTGTTCCGCCACGGCGGTCTGGCCATGTTTGACGCGATTTCCGAGCTCGCAGGCTCGCGCCGCGTCCGCGCAGCGCTCTGGAACACGCTCTGGATGACGGCGGCGACCACTGTCACCGTCACCATCATCGGCATGTTCCAGGTGGCGGTACTCGAATATTTCCGCGTCCGTGGCCATGGCCTTCTGAAACTTGCATTCTCGACGCCACTGGTCTTTGGCGGCGTCGTTGCGGCCGCCGGCTACAACTTCACCTATGGGCCGAGCGGCGCCGTCACCGCCGCCCTGACTGCGCTCTTCCCGTTGATCCCGCGCGATTGGTTTGTCGGCTGGTTGGGCGTCCTTTTTGCCCACACCTTTCTGATGACCAGCTTCCACTTCCTGTTCCTGCGCGCCGCCATGCGCCGTGTCGACTATTCGACGATCGAGGCGGCCCGCAGCATGGGTGCGTCGGAAGCGACGATCCTGCGGCGGGTCGTGCTGCCGGTGATCATGCCAACCGTGCTCGCCGTTACGCTTCTTACGCTTATCACGGCAATGGGTTCGTTTGCGGCGCCACAGGTGCTGGGCGGCCCCGACTTCCATATGCTGAGCCAGATGGTCCTGACGCTCAACAGCCTGCGCAGGCCGGATATGGCGGCGCTGCTCGCGCTGTTGATGGGATTGGTCCTCATGGCGCTGATACTGCTCTCCCAGTATTTCGAGGCGAAAGGCGCGTACACGGCCGGCGCAAAGACCACGACGCGCATCCAGCTGCGGGCGATACGCCATCCGCTTGCCAGGAGCGTGGTCACCGCCCTCGCCTATCTGCTGGCAGCGATCTACCTAGTGCCGGTCGCGCTCATCGTGCTGTTCTCCTTCGCTCCGGCCACGAACATCGGCATCGAGGTTCTGCCTTCCTCCTTCACGCTGGCGAACTACCTTCGGGTGCTGCGCGGCGGCGCAGCTTTCGTCCCGTTCTTCAATTCGATGCTGTTGAGCTCGATCGCGGTTGCCGTGGGGCTCGCCATCACCCTGTTCGCCGTGCCGATTATGGTGCATAAGCGCGGCTGGCTGCCGCGCGTCCTGGAAATCTGTTTCGTTCTGCCCTGGATCATTCCGACGATCCTGCTTGCCGTCGGCTTGATCGCCGCCTTCGATGCGCCCAATCCGCTCGTCGGCAATACCGTTCTGCTCGGCAGTTACTGGCTCCTGCCGATCGGCTACGCCATCTTCAGCCTGCCACTCATGGTTCGCTTCATGCGCTCGGCCTTCATTGGCATCGATCCGGCCTACGAGGACGCGGCTCGCGGAATGGGCGCCTCCGGGCTTTATCGGTTCCGTCGCGTCGTCCTGCCGCTGGTCGCGCCGACCGCCATTCTGGTTGCCGGCATGAAGTTCAACAATCTGCTGGCCGAATATCCGCTCTCGGCCTTCCTCTATAACGTCGACAACAAGCCCCTGCCGATCGCCATCGTCGATGGCGCAGTCTCGGCCGATCCGGACCAGGCCGCGATCAGCCTGGTCTACGTGACGCTGATCATGGCCTTCTCCCTGGCTGTCATTCTCACAGCCGAGCGCCTGAGCTTCGAACGCACTCCTCAATCGAACAACCTCTGAATGGATATCTCATATGGATACTTGCATGACTGTCTGGCACTGGCCCAAGCATGAGCGCTGGTACGACGAGGGCATCCGCCACTCGCTCGACCTGATCCACGAGGCCGGCTTTACCCATATCAACTGGAATCCCGATTCAGGCAGCTCGTACATGCTTGCCGATGCCGAGATCGAATTCACCCGCCGCATCGTTGCGGAGGCAGGCCTGAAGACTCACTCCGTTCATGCCAGCAACGGCGTCAATCCGGTGAGCGAGCTTGCCCATGCCGGTCCGGTCCCCTTCGCCCGAGAGACGCGCAAGAACATCCTGTCCCGCCATGAATGGCAGCGGCAAAGCGGCGTCGAACTCCTGAAGAACCGGGTCGACCTCGCTGCCACCCTCAGCGCCCCGAATGTCGTGCTTCATGTCGACATCGCCGACGACACGTTCCGCAGCAGCGAAACCGAGCAGGCCTTCTTCGAACCGCTGTTTCGGTCGTTCGACGAGGTCGAAGCCTATTGCATCGAACGCAAAGTGCAGATCGCGGTCGAGACGCTGGTCAAGGCAAGTGCCGAAAACTACCTCAAACTCTACGGTCGTTTGTTTGAGCGCTACGGCAGCGAATTCATGGGGCTCTGCTACGACAGCGGCCACTGGGAGCTGATCGAACCGGGCAAGCTGTCGGTGCTGGAGCATTATGGCAACCGGCTCATCGCCACGCATATACACGACAATTTCGGCGCAAAGGACGACCATCTGCTGCCCTTCGACGGCAGGCTGGGATGGGACGCGATCACGAAAGCCATTGCGGCAACCGAATACGCTACGCCCTTGAATCTCGAAACGCCAATGGACCGATACGTCTTGGCAGAAGCCTCATACTATCAACGGGCCTACCCAATAGCTCTCCGACTTGAAGAGATGATCGCTTCGGAGCGAGATCGGGCGGCAAATTGACAAACGATCTCGAAGCTCGACTGAATCTGATTCGCGACGTTGCTGACAAGGTTGGGGCCTTCGCGCTGACGCGGTTTCACAATCTTTCGCAGGTCGCCATCGAGACCAAGGGCGAGGCCAATTATGTGAGCGCCATCGATCGGCAGGCCGAACGTCTCGCCCGCAGGTTAATAAAGGCTCAATTCCCCGGCGATGCTATCGTCGGCGAGGAAGAAATGGGTGACGCCCAGGATGACTACTGGTTGATCGATCCCGTTGACGGGACGGCGAATTTCTTGTCCGGCATCCCGTTCTGGGCGGTCTCAATCGCTTACGTCCGCGACAATGACCCGGTCCTCGGTGCTGTTGCGCTGCCGGCACTGGATGCTCTGCTGTGGGCGAGGATTGATGGTCCACTCAATGGGACCGGGACCATTTCAGCCGACTCCGGGACGCACCCCGTCGCCTTTGGCATAGGCCGGAATCGGGTGTGGCCGATTGACCACCGGCTCGAAGTCGAGGCGGTGCTCGAGGCACAGGGTCTTCACATTGTCTGCCTTGGAAGCTGTGCGGCCGCGCTTGCGATGGTCGCGTCGGGCCGCCTCGCCGGCTATGTCGAGCACGGCACCAATCTTTGGGATTGCGCCGCCGGACATATCTTGTGCCGCGCGGCAAGAGCGCCTTCGTCCATTCTCTTCGAGGCGAACGGGAAAGTGGCCGCCATTGCCTGCCACCCGCAGCATCTAAGAGAATCGACCAAAGGTGATGCACGATCGGTATCTGCAAAACATATCTTCGACCCCGTGGGCAGTTCGAAATTCCCACCGGGGGAGCGCAGTGCAGATTGATCCGCGTATTGGTTCCGTTGCTGGTCCGGTGCCGGAAAGAGCAAATCCGGTGCGGTTCCACACGCGGGTCTTGCATCTGCTCGCCACAGTGACGACCGTTGCTTTTGCGAGTCGCCGTTCTGCTCTACACTAGTCGGCAACCGAGCAAACTAAAGATCGGCGCGAGGCCAATGCCGTCGGCAATCTCAACAGTGCGAAAGAGTGTCGTCTCCGGGTCCAAGAGGTATGCGACATTCTTCATGTCCCAGCCTTTCTCTATTATCGTAAATGTCATGCGGCAAGCGTCAAACGATTAAGCAGCGGCGTGATCAGCCCACGTCGGATGGTGGCTTCGCTATGCAGCATTTGGCAAGATTAGGAAAATCGATTGTTTGTATGGGGCCTATCCACACCATGGAACGTGCGAGCGAATGCGTTTAGACATCGGCTTGAGTGCGCTTGCGGTATTTATTCGCGAGTTGACTGCGGATTTTGGTGAAGTCGGACAATGCTCCCGAAACGAAGCGGCCACCATTTCGATTTCATACCGACGCGAAGCCGGACAGTATTGGTCTGAACCCTGGGTCTTGCGTACCATATTCATGGTCAGCCCCGAAATCTGTGCCGAGTACCGTGCCCGGCTCGATGCGCCCACGTAGCCGAATGGGCATCTGAAACGCACCATGTCGACCAACGCGCCGTGGGATTGGGCGTGACCCTCAGCGCACCGACACCGCTTGCCGATCATCACGAACTGGCCGAATTCAACTCCGGCGTCCCTGAACTGGATGACTGGCTGCGTCGCCGCGTCCGCGCCAAGCAGGGCGGGTGGTGCATCACGCACCTTCGTTGTCGGTGAGGCAACCGCGTCATCGGCTATTATGCACTCGGTTCCGGTGCGGTAAGCAGCCGGAAGCGCCTGGCCGGTTCCGGCGCATATGCCCGACCCGGTTCGCCGTCCTCAGCCGCCTTGCCATCGACCATGCCTATCAGGGACGCGGCGTCGGCAGGGCATTAGTGCGCGACGCAGGCCTGCGCCTGCTCAATGCTGCTGAAATCCTCGGCATCCGCTGCGTGCTGGTGCATGCGATTTCCAATGACGCGCGAGCCCTCTAGGAGGCGGTCGGCTTCCTGCCTTCGCCATCCGAGCCCACGATGCTGATGGTGGTTGCACGATCTCAACAGCGCGCTGAATCGCTGACACCATCTTTAGGCGTCCCTCACAATTCGGATGCGATTTTTATAATCGTCATTGGATGTGGCGAGCCCCTTTGCCGGATTCAGCGCGGCCGCCGAAACTTCCCGCCCCGCGATGGTTGCCATGGCCGGTTGTCGGCAATCCCGGGGGCCAGGTAAATTTTTGCCTCACCACAATCCACCAGTCCTTTTCAGGACGCGAGTATTCTCGTGGAGGCGCTCCGCTACTCGGGATGTCTTTGCCAAGTCCCTATAGACAAGGAGCCGGCATAGGGCGCACTCTTAAGGATCGCCGTCACCGCCGATTCTGTCGCAGCCTGACAGCGCGGGATCCTTATGGCGGTCACGGCGAGGCAGCACCAGGCCGCGGTCATGCACTGCAGCTGACTATCCTACATGACGCGGTCATCCCCGCTGCCTCCAGCAGCACCCCAGAACCCATGGAATTGCATCCCGAAGAAATGCCCCTTCGTCAGCTACTCGTCAGCCAGCGACTCTATCTAGCAGGTTGCGCATTCTCGACTTGATTGGAGGTGGAGTATGGCGGGCATTGCCCGACCTGGCAAATCGCACGTTGGGGCTGCAGGAGCCGACAGCACGTGGGGATCGAGGTTCGAGCCTGGAGTCCGGTCCGGCCCGGCCCCGAGAAGGCAGGCAATCATTCGACTCCGTCGTGGAGCGGATGCGCTCCCGGCCTCAAGATAAAACGGCACCGCTCGTGAGCCAGCCACCAACTTCGGGTGTGGCAGCCCCAATGCTCGATGAGCTCGTGGCCGGCGCGGGCTCCCTCGAACAGATCGACAACGGAGTCCGACGGAAATTCGATCGGGAGCGTCGTGCCCCCGACGTCCTTCCAGGCGCATACGATCAGCGCTCCTGACCCTTCGTCTTCGAAAGTAAGTACAGATGAACTTCGTCTCAATGAATCGGGTGCGTCAACAAACGGATAGCGTGGAAGCGCAAGATGCCTCTCCGGCCGACTCGTCGGCAGAGGCGGCGGCCTTTCAGCGGCAGCTGAGCGAGGTCGCTGTCCCGTCCGCTCCCGTGCTCATGCAGGTCCGCGCCCATCAAGCGGATGCATCGCGATCTGAGCCGAGGCAGACCTGGGCCGCGACTGCGCAGCACAGCGGGCCGCCTGCGAACCAGCAGAATCTGCTTTTGGAGACGATGGACGGACGCAGCTCCTCGCCGCCTCTCGAGACAATCGCGCACCATCAACAGACAGCGGATGCCGGAGGATCCTTTCGTGACTTGAACTTGCCCCGCCACGACCATTGGGTTCCGGACGAGCTGACTGGTGCGGTTGATAGCAGCGATCGCCTCGCAGACGGGGTCCTCATCGACGAGGAGCGTGACGCAGCGCAGCCGAATGAAATCGGCAATTCGCGGAGTCGCGTGCGAATGCAGTTCTGTGCCAATGGGGTTAGTGCATCATCATTGGACCCACAGGCCAGCGGGCACGAAGAAATCCGAGCTCTACATGCGGGAGAGGATGAGGCGGTGCTGGGCGCCTCAGCGGTGCAGACCGCTCAGTCAAATGGGGTGTTGGTAGGTCGCACCAAGGAGCCGCTTTATGCCAAAGATGCGCTCCTTATTTCGGGGCTTAAGGAGGCGCTCCTCAGGGGTGGAGCCGCCGAGAGCACCGCCACGAGCAACGTCGGTTATCTGCTCAGCTTGGGCCGCTGGCTCTTTGCAAACGACAAGCCGGGCATTGCTGATCGGCTTCATGACGAGTCGATGGACAAGGATGCCGAGGAGTTCATAACAAAACGAGGGACGGCAAACGTCCGTTGGGCACTAGCTCATCTGCGGACCTCTCAGTCGACGGGAGGAGTCGTACCGACCGCAGGCCGCGCTGACCTGACTCCTTATCCCGAGGATGGGACTCTCATCAAAAAGTACAAAAAACAAGCAGTGACGGCAGGGACGTCAAGTACCGCCAAAACCTATGCAACGGTTCTCACGGATTTCAGCCACTACCTGCGTACGAACAACAAGCCGGGCCTTGCTGCCCGGCTCCACGAGGAGACATGGAATGAGGACGAACCGCTGAATGAAGAGATCAAGCGCTACAAGGACGCCGGTGGTCACAAAAGTATCGGCGCGGCACTTGTTCATCTCCGTGAGGGAGCAAGAAATCTCAACGGTCCCCCTTTTCATTCCGAAGACGCGCCCTTGATTGCCGGACTTCAAGACGCACTCGTTAAGGCGGGGTACAAGGAGATCACCGCTAAGACGAATTATGTCCGTCCTCTTCGCAGATTCAGCCGGTGGCTCTTTGCAAACAACAAGCCGGGAATCGCTGCCCGGCTTAACGACGAGTCGCTGGGCAGCGACGCTGCGATGTTCGATAAAAGTCGAAAGCGGCTCGTTCTTACCGCACTAGATCGTCTCCGGGCCTCCCAGTCGGCGGACGGAGTCGCGTCAATCACTGACCGGGCAGGGGGCATTGAGGCCAAGGCTAAGCAGGGCGGGTCGCAGCCGGCTTTCAGTTGGCCAGCGGCACTCTCTGAGGGGGACGATCAGGATTTATTTCTTGGGACGGTCGATGAAGCCGGTGCATCGTCGTGTCTTCCTGATGAAGACGCGTCTCTTATTGAGGGGCTGGCGCCGCCACTCATCAAGGCTGGGGCCTCCGAGCGCACCGTCAGGCGCAATGTACTTTGTCTTCGCAGATTGGGGCACTGGCTCGTAAAGAACGAAAAGCCGGGCATTGCTGGCCGGCTTTACGACAAGTCGCTGGACGAGGATGCCCAGGAGTTCTGCAAGCAGGAGGGGCAGGCCGTCGCTACGCCACTGGATCATCTTCGAGCCTCCCAATCGCCGGGCGGCATCGCACCGTTTGCAAGCCGGGTTGAGCTGAATCCCTATCCCCAAGATGCGGATCTCATCAAAAGGTACAAGAAAGAAGCACCGCCAGGCGCGGCCAATACCGCCAGGACCTATGCAACTATTCTTATCGATGTCAGTGATTACCTCCGTGAAAACGATAAGCCCGGCATTGCTGATCGACTTGGCCATGACTCCCTGGATGAAGATGTCAGCCGGTATAAGGAGGCGAACTCCGGTGACCGCAGAAAAGCCGGGGCCGCACTGGCTCATCTCCTGAAGTCGCCGGCGGGTGCTAGAGCGATGGAACTCCGGCGTCATATTCGCCCCGTTCAGTCACCGCGGCATGGCCTGGCATTGGATCCTGTAGAGGTCCTTCGTCCCTTGAACTGGCGCCATCATGATCACGAACTGACGGATGAACGTCACAAGAACACCCTCGTGCCAGGCGAGCAGATTCTCATCAGCGATGAGCATGATACAGGGGAGTTGATTTCAGCGAAGAGGCAGAAGACGCTAAGCAATTCGCAGGGCGTCCCCGTTGAGCGGCAGCTGATGCAGACCTCCTCCCATCAACTGGGCGCGTCATCATCGCAGAGGCAAGCTCCGATGCCGTCGCACGCGCTCGAATACGCCCCAGCGGCACATCCGATAGCGAGGCATGTCCGAGACACCGCTCGGCAGCACAACGCAGTGCGTGACGCCGTCAGTTGGCTATTGGTCCTCTCGAAGGGTCACGCTCAGAATCAGCCTTCGGTGATGGTCGAAGGCAGCCAAGCATGGTCCGTCTTGGTGCCGCCTGAGCAACTCCAAGGGGCAGTACACCCCAGGCCGCAGGAACCCGCCTGGCCCACCTCAACCTGGTTACCGCAGATGCCGCTCGACTTTGATTGGAGCATGTGGCCGAGCTCGGAAACTGCGCCATCCTTGTCTGTCCCAGCTCAGCTTCCGTCCAGATCGTATCAGTTGCGTGATGATGCTACCTTTCCGAGCACACTAAACAAGTTTGCGCCCGGGAGCCTCCCCTCGCCGGACGAGTTGATCGGCAAGCAGCTTCCTGCCGAAGACGCGGAGCTCTTGGCAAAGTTCCGGTTAGACGCCGAGCAGCGCAAGATCACCCCAGGGGCGATCAAAAACAGTGTTTCCGGGGTTCCTCATCCCGAAGACGCCTCCCTCATCAAGGCCGCGCTCGGCCAAGTCTTGAACGATTGTAGAAACCCGACTGCGGAGCTCAGGCAGTCTGTAGAGAAGCAGGCTACACGTCTTCGTGCGCTGAGTGCGTGGCTTAAAGCAAATGGCAGGGGGACCATAACCGGGCGACTTAACGGCTCTAGCAAGGAGCAGTTAGCGCTGGACAACGATGTGGTAGCGTTCCAACGCACTGGAGGCAGAGTGGTCGGTGCCGATTTGTCGCATCTTCGCAGCTACTTAAAACTCATCGAGGCGAATAGAGAGCTGGGGCTGCAAGCCCGTGAGTGGCCGAGTTCGCCGGCCGCGCAGGGCGATCGGCATTCCGGCTCGGCGCAGCATCTTCCCTCAACGCCAGCCAGCCCGAGCACGGGAGTTTGGGCTTGGTTGGGTGAACAGATGCAAGAACCAGCATCACCATCCAGGCCCTCGTCACATGCTAAGGGCAGGCTGGAGCCATCTGTTGAGCTGAATGCGCCGACCGAATTGCGCGACGATGCTCACTTCGCGCCAGCGCATCCTGCCAGGGCTCGCTCAGACACCCACAGCGGCCTAGAGTCTTTTGTTGATCTGAATGCGCCAACGCCGTCCGAGTTGCGGGACGAGGTTGATTCTGCGCCGGTGTTTCCGAGCACATCCTCCAATGCTCAGATCGGGGCGTTGGGTCCGACAGCCTCGTCGCACGACCGCAACGGGCGGGTGCTCGGCGGTATGGAATGGCTGGGCGACGAGCATATCCTCAGGGATTACGCGCTCCTGAGGCAGGAGTTGCAGCGGGACAATCCGGATCTCGCCGCCCGGACGCAGTTCGTGGATCCCCTGATAGCCCTTTATCAACTGCGATTCGGCGAGGAGAGCGACATGCTCGTCGCATGGCAGCGCATCATCTACGATCGTCATGATAACGACACCGCCGACTTCCTGTTCCTGCCGGTGAACGATGCTCCGGCTCCCAATCGCCGCGGCAGCCATTGGTCGCTGCTGTTCGTTGACCGCCGCGAACGGGCAAGGCCGATTGCCTATCATTACGACTCCATCATCGGACACAACGACCTGCCGGCAGCACAGCTCGCACAACGGTTGGGCGCCCCCTTGGAGTCGGCCCGCATGGCCCAGCAGCAGAACAGTTATGATTGCGGCGTGTTCGTGGTGGACGGCACGCGGGCGCTGGTTAGCACATTGGCGCAAGAAGAGCGACCAGCGCACGAGCCGCTGCACCTCGACAACCTCGTCGCCGATCGGCAGGGACTTTTGGTCCGACTGAGGACTTATGCCGGCTTGGACTGATGGGTTAGCGTCGTCTTAACACTTGTGGCACGGCATGAACCCGAACCTGCCGACCGATTTCACGATGCCCCGCTATAAGCGTCATCGTTTTCCTGTTATGCATGATGCGGCTGAAGAGGGCTGGCTGTCATCGGCGCATCCTGCGGGCCAAAGCGGAGCGTTCAGTCGACGCCTTGTAGAACACAGTTGGCGAAATCGTCAAACTCTTTGGGTCACAGGAATGCGCCGACTACTTCGCAGCCGCTGGATATGCGCCCGATTAAAGAGGACGTGCTCTAGCGCACTGCGACTATGCTGCACTCGAACCGATCCGGTCTGGCCCCGGAGTTTGCTCATCATTGGATCGATCTCCTTGCCTTGAATCTTTTCAACCGTTGTTGAGGCAAGGCCAAAGTTTTGCTTGCTACGACCTAACGATTGATATTGGTGCTGATCCTATGCTGAGCGACAGAGCTCAGTTCGGTGGCGGATTGCCAGGACTACCTGTACCGCAAGGAGTACTAATTTGACCGGAAAGGTACTGGCCGCTATTGCAGGGCAGCATGTTCACGTCGAGAAAATAACTTCCCCTCAGCGAGTTCTGGTAAGCTATAACTTCCTTCATCGACAAGGGCGCTGAGAATACCGTCGCTCCCTCAAAGCCGGGCAGTGCCTCTATCGGCTCGGTCGTCGGCGGGGTTTGTCCGGGCGCACCAGCAGCGCCAATAAGCCATGGCCCGACCGATCCGAAAGTGACGGACTTCGGCCGATCGGTCGGCGTACCAGTGTCGAAGGGAAAATGCGGGAAGCCACTGTCAAGCACGGCCTCATCCCACTGGTAAGCGGTAAATGCCAGAAAATAGGTGTACGGCGCGAAACGGTCGATGCGAACTTTGCCGTCTGGAGTGAAGGTGTAATAGATCCACTCGGTTCCGGAGAAGTCGCCTGTTGGTCCCAGGAGATACATATCCCACGGCTTCTGCCAATATGCGGTTTGCGCCTTATTACCTTGAAGCAAGCTTTTGGCAAAAGACCACTTTTGCCCACTTGAGCTGGGCTTGACGCCTAAAGCGAATGACAAGTAAGCGCCGTTGGAATTGGAACTTAATAGCGACAGTGTGCTACCGCCATTGGGAACCGTATTATCGCGGGTCTTTTCGACCAAAAGGACAGTGAAACCCGTGGCCGGGCTGATCGAGGCAATTTCTCTTGTCTCGATTGACGAGCAACGCGGAAAATTAAATGAAGTCTTATTCGTATAAAAGTCAAATACCTGCTTTGTATTATCAGGCACCCTATAATCCGCCTTCGCCGCAGAGTCGTGTATATACAGCTTTGGATAGTCGCCGAAAACAGGCACGACCTTGGGGGTGAGTGTCTGAGACACCTTTGCCGAGGCGCTTTTAAGGCAATCAGTCTGATCGGCGCATGCGCCAGCTTGGCTTGCGCCAGCAACAAGACAAGCCATTATAGAGAATGGTAGGGAGATTGTCTTTCCAGCTATCATTGGAAGAATCCTCTTGGTAGGTCTTGTCTTAGCGGCTCAGTTTGCTGGTGTTGCGGCGCCCTAACTGGCGCAGCATGTCGGCAACCACGTCGGGCCAGTCAGTGGTGATCAGATTCGTACGGTTGACGATCGCCATTTCCGGCTCGCCGCGATAGTCCGGCACCATACCTCCGTGGGCGATCGATTTGGGATCGGTGCTATGCTCGAAACAACACTTTCCCGCGCTGTTGGCGACGCCCTCCGGATAATAGTTGCTTTCATGATAGGTGGCGAAGCCCTGCTTTTGATCGACATAGTCGAGATACGCCTGAAGACCGTCACCCTTGTAGAATTGGTTCATTTCAAACTGAACGGGGAACGGCGCCACGTTCCACTGATCGTAAATTGTATCCTGGTGAGGATCATAGTTGGAATCCTTAACGTTCTGGTCGTCCGGGTTTTCAACTATGATTAACCCGCCTATGACATTGGGATCGTAGGTGGTCCGATTCAGAAACGTGCCAATGTCCACCGCATCCTTGGCCTTCAGCTTGAACACCACAGCCTTGCTCAGCTGCGGGTTCTTTCTGGCCGCAAGGATATCAAGGCAACGCTGCATGAGCTCGATGGGATCAGTGGAATCCCGATCGTCCACCGCCCCCTTCACATCGACGATCATCACATAACCATGCCCATCATCTGTGACGTATTGGGCGAGCAGATCAAGCGCCGCGGAAAACGTCAGGAACTTGGCCTTGCGCCCTTGCGAGTCCACGAACACGCGCCCATGACGGTCGCGTAGATCGGCTTGGTGTACTTGCGAGTAGTTCTGATTGTACAGGAAGCCGGTTCCAGTGGACTCCCGCTCAATCCTATAATCGTGAGATAGAATGACTTCCTTATCGGCGGTAAACCGGGCATCGACCTCCACGGTCTCAATCTGTGAATTCCAGGCATCTTGCAAGGCGTAGGCTGAGTTCTCGGGATATACCTCCCAAGATCCGCGATGCGCAGATAGTAGAACCAAGTCCTGTTCAGGTTTTGGCAATCTAAACATGTTTCTCGTGATGGCGCCGACCAGATATGGTGATGGGCTCACTGGAAGTACTGCCTCTGCCCTGACATTTGACGAACAACACAAGGCAAAAATTGACGTAGAAATCAGTGTTACTCGCATGTTCAATCCCCGATGAAAATAACGTGACACGCCTGTCATGGGCGCCGTACCAGGCGCTCTCATCACGCACGGCCGGCTAATCCAGCGACGATCTGCCGCTGCCGTCCGCTGTCAACAATCCTCGCAGCAAGTTCCGTGCCGGATTGGCGCGCGCCCTTGCGCCGCACCATTTGTCGGCGCCGCGGTCCGGACCTAGCGAAATCCTGGCCGGACACCAACATTCTTGTCCGGCTTCGGACAAGAGGTTCGGACAATTTGTTGCAATGAAGATTAATTTGCGCAATGTAATTAAGTGACATGGAGGCCCACGCAAGAGCGGTGTATCTTCAAACTTGGGAGAAGCTCATGAAACTGTCACTCGTCCTTGCATTCCGCGGCTATCGCGATTGCTGCGGCATTTTTGGGGAGAGCCGGCGCGCTGACCATCAACAGTGCTCAAGGCGGCGGACGCGCGCGCTGTGGCAGCCGGCGCTACGTATAGCTTCGGACTATCCTGCGCAGGCAGAGGGGATCTTCTCGTGGAAAGGTCGGCTTGCTCCCGGAAGCCAACGCGGATTTCCTGCCACTGAGGCCCGAACTCGAACTGAACTCCACGTGGAATAAGTGGCGGAAGGTTGTCTCGCCGGATAGGGGAGGCATCGGGCTTCACTGCGCTTGCCATCCCTCATCAAGAAGTCGGTAGGAGTGTGTGGCCGCCTGTGAGCCATCCTTTCGCCGGCGATGGTCTTGTTACGGTTTCCGAGGCCGATGGTACGTAGTGCATAATCTGGCGGTTGGATTTGGGAAACCATGCTCTCACCCATCGAAAAATCGTGCCTTCGTTGGGCGGCCGAAGGTAGATCTATCGCCGAGATCGCGCTGATTCAGGGAAAACGTATCCCTGAAGTCAAACAAAGCCTTGCTCGTGCGCTCGAGGCGCTTGGAGCAAACTCGATAGAGGAAGCGCTCAGAAAGGCCAACCTCTCAACCTCCAAATAGGAATTAAGATCTCACCTCGAGTGGAGGTGATTTTTCCCGCCACGGTGGGAGATTAGCGCAAACCTCATGCTTGGGGGTGCCGGTCAATCCCGCTCTCTTATGATGGCGTCCTGCGCGGTTCCGGATCCTCCTCAATCAACCCTTGGAAGGTCCACCTAGCCAGGTTGCGGCCGCTTGGCTTGCCTTCGCAGTGATTGCGCCCGGCTCCGGGCGTTTTTAGGAGCCATCGAGCGGAAATTGGTCCGCTCCCGATGGAACCTGTTCAATTATCGCACGATCTTTCCCACGCCTTTCAATCCCGTGACCGTCTTTGAGCTCGGCGAGTAAGGCGTCCTGCTCTCCGCCGAGCGCAAGCGACGCCCAGGAGGTCGTGCATAAGTTCTGTCCGTGGGCGGTCCATGAGCCGCCCCGAGTCTCTGCGCTGCACCGGCTGCCGTTTTAGCCCGCACGCGCGGCTTTGAGATCGCAGGCCTGAAAAAGGCCGATATGATCGCCATAATGGCCGAAGCCGGCCAGCAGCACGAGCCGTCCCATGGCGAGCGCTGAAAGGGCTTGCCTTTTTCTGACTTTTCTGTATTATTCAGATTAGTCAGAACGAGGCAAGTTCCATGACCACCAAGACTGTTTCCACCGTCGAATTTATTCGGCATTTCGGGCGCTATCATGATGAGGCTATGCGCGAGCCCATCACCCTTACCAAACACGGCCGCGCTTCTGTCGTTGTCATGCCGGCGGATCTTTTCGAGCGCATCACCAAGGGGGCGGATCCGCGCAGGGTCTACCGGACCAGCGAAACGCCGCAAGAACTCAGCGACATGCTCCTGTCCGAACTGGACAAGCGCTTGGCTCACGTTTCCGATGAGCCGCAGAATGACTAAGAAATTCGATGACGGCCAGATTGTCGAATACGAATATTTGTGGGATTGGCAGGCTCAGGAAGGCCGCACAAACGCAGAAAAGGGGCGTCCCGTCTGCCTGGCAATGGTGATCAAGGACAGCGAGCAGGGCATAACGCACCTGATCATCCTGCCGATTTCGGGAACGCCGCCCCATCCTGATCAGGACGCCTTGGTCATCCCGCCTCTGGAGCTGCGCAGAGCGGGTTTGTCGGACTTCAAATCTGGCTGGATAACCGTCAGCGAGTACAACTATGATGTGCTTGAACGGTCCTTCTACTTTGACCTTAAGCAGAAGCCGCGAGGCCGGTTCAGCGGCCCGTTCATGGACCAGATTCTGATCCGCTTTCGCCGCCATCTGGCGCAAAGGCGCGGTCGCATCGACAGGACGAAGTGAGGGAAGAAGATCGCGGATTTTGCAGGGCGCCCGGGAGGCTCTTGCTTATGCCAAGGGTGAGGCCGAAACAGTGGAGTATGGTGTTCATATTCCGGCAAGAGGTTGACGCTCGCGCCATACGACAGGGCCGATCCAATGTTGACGCGCCTGTATCCTCCTCACCGTCATCAAGAAGGAGCCGTAGGCGGCAGAGCGGGCGCTCTCCGCGCCTAAAGCTGATGCCGAAAGAGGAGACTTGCCATGGCACTTGCCGTTAAGCCGAAGGCACCGGCCATCACCCCGGAGGAAATGGAGCGCCGCCGCAAGATGGTGCGCAGCGCTTTCCGCTCGAACGCCATGGAAGGCCTTCGGCCGAACCCGGCCTGCCAGCCGGTTTTCGATGCCTTCATTGCCGGCGAGATCGAGCTTGATGAAATGATGCCGCGGGTGAAGGCCATTCTCGGCATCAAATAGATGTCGTTCACGCTCGCCGACGGCATCACCCTCAAGAACAAGGTCGGGGCCGAGACACACGAGGCGGTATCGCCCAGGACATCAGGCAGAACCCAGAGGCCCTCGGCGCGCTCAACGGCATTCGCAGCCTTTTCGGCCGCGAAGACGCCGCGCGCGAAAAGGCCCTCACCGCCGTTCCGCTCGCCGTCGCGGCGCTCCATGACTATGGCCAGGTGCGCGACTCCTTGATCGCGGACCTCACCCGCGATGAAGAGCGCTTCCGCGCTCTCATGCGCGAGCCGGTCAACGATCCGTCGCCGGCGGCCCGCGAGCTCGCGGCCCGGATCGAAAAAGCACCCACCCATGATCTTGGCGCGCTCGCGGCCGCTGAGGCCCCATCCAAACAATCAATTTACGCCGCGTCGCGTGTTCAGTAACACGGCGAAGATGCCGAATGCCCAGACGACCTTGACGGGAGCAACGCGAATAGAGAAGACAACTTCCTGCGGCTGCCCTTTTTACCGGTCAAGCGGTGCGCGAACTGGCGCTGGCGCTGCGCGGCCTTCGCCTGGTATGCTCATTGTTTTCCTTGAAGAGGGGAAAGGAGGCGCTGAAGCTTGATCCCCCTCCAGGCCGCCGCAATGTCCACGAATCGACGATCGTCTCCGTCTTCAAGACGCTGCGGACGCTGATCCGCTGGATGGAGGTGCAAGGATACCGGCGCTTTGCCGATCTCGACCGTGATGGCTGCGACCGGTTCCTGGCGGCGATGGCGCAACGTCCGGGCAGCAAGCGGGGCAAGATGCTGAAGGCCACGACGCTGCAAACTTACGTCAATCTGCTGACGCGCCTGTGCGAAGTTCCCGGAAGTGGCAATCGCCGATCCATTCCCGGCGACCGCGCCGCCGTTCGCTCGGCGTGACCGGGGCTGGCTTCCCTATACGCCGGATGCGGTCGCCGTGCCGTTGACCTCGGCGGCGCTGCGGCTGATCGAACAGCCGGCGGACGATGTCATCGCTTTGCAAACGCACGCGCAGGCTGCCTATGACGACGCCCTTGCCAGGGGGATCAGCCAGACGAAGGCCGGCTTCATCGTGACCGACGCAATTGCGCCGTTCGTCTTCTCGACGCTGCCCGGGGAGGAATCCCCTTGGCATGAAGCGCCTGTCACCAAGCAGGTGCGGTATCTTGCCGCTCGCTTCTACGATGCCTGCTTCGTCGTGATCGCTTATCTGGTGGGCGCCCGGGTCTCGGAGATCCTCGGCCTTCAGGTCGGCTGCATCGAACAGCATTCCTCCACTGGTAGTCCTCCCCGAGGGCTGCTCAAGGAGCCGTCCGTGCACTCGAAGCCGAGCTGCGCGCCGTGCGCGGCGCCGAGATTGCCGAACTACGCGGCCTTCCGCACGCTCGCCCAGCACATCCAAGTGCTGACGTTGCAGGGCGCCGAGCGGGATGCCGCCATCGAGGGTCTGCAGCAGGAGCTGGCCCGATCTGGTAACGCCCGGGTTGTCCCCCTGAAGCGGTCGCCGCGAGACGACGGCGGCTGAGAGCGGCGCATCATCCGGGCCGTTCCGGGCGCCGATCATGGTCGGCACCTCCTTCAACTCGCCCCTCGAGGCAGGGCTCGGGTGTGGCAGACGCTGCCAGCCCATCAACCCTGTTCCGCACCAGCACCGAGAACAGGGTGTGACGGGCCGGCCTCCCGCGTCTGCCCCTGCCGCCTCGCCCTCGACGGGAGGGCGAGCTGAAGGAGGCACCCATGACCACAGATCGCAACCGCGAGACCCCGACCGATATCTACGAGCGCGTCACCAGCCAGATCATCGCCGCCATCGAAGCCGGCGCCGGCGACTACTGCATGCCCTGGCATCACGACGGATCGGCCATCACCACGCCCGTCAACGTCGCCTCAAGCAAGGCTTATCGCGGCGTCAACATCCTCTCGCTCTGGGCTGCGGCCCACGCGGCCGGCTATCCCGCCGGCATCTGGGGCACTTACCGCCAATGGCAGGCGCTCGACGCCCAGGTTCGCAAGGGCGAACGCGGCCATCTGGTCGTGTTCTGGAAGACCACCGATCGTGATGCGGTGGACGCCCAACACGGCGACGAGGATCGTGACGAGCCCGCCCGGCGTCTGTTCGCCCGCGGCTACACGGTCTTCAACTGCTCTCAGGTCGACGGCTACACGCCGCCGGAGATGCCAGCGCTGCCCGAGGCCGAACGGATCGAGCGGGCCGAACGCTTCTGTGCGGCACTTGGCATCGACGTCCGCCATGGTGGATCACAGGCCTACTACCGTCCGTCCACGGATCACGTCCAGATGCCCGAGTTCGCCTACTTCCGTGACGCCGTCGCCTATTATGCCGTGCTGCTCCACGAATGCGGCCACGCTTCCGGCGCCAAGCATCGCCTCGGCCGCGATCTTTCCGGACGCTTTGGATCGGCCGCCTACGCCATGGAGGAATGCACGGTCGAGCTGTTGAGCGCGATGGTCTGCGCCGATCTCAACCTCAGCGTCGAGCCGCGCCCCGACCATGCCCGCTACATCGCCTCCTGGCTCGAGGTGCTGCGCTCCGATAAGCGCGCCATCTTCACCGCCGCGAGCAAGGCGCAGGAGATCGCCGACTGGATGCACGCGAAACAGCCTGACGTTCGCCAGCACGATACCCGGGGCGCCGCGTAGGCGCCTCGACCTGTACAGACGCTTCATTGATCTCCGGATCGTGCTATACATCTCGAATGGAGTAAACAGCATGTGCACCGAACAACATTCCGTTCCTAGTCGTTTCTAAGTGACCGTCGAGTTTCTGAACGATGATACTGTCTATGGTGGCCAGATCACGCAAGACTGTCTCATTTCAGCCATCGTCGGATAAGGCCCGGAAAACCGGGCTATACCCACGATGACGATCCTCTGAGACAGCTTGACTGTTCAGATAATGTGCCGAGCTTGGCAGTTGCTTCCTATGCGCCGACCTCGGCATTGCTCCGAACTCGAGCCGCGGCTAGATCACACGTCCTACCTTTAGTCCTGGCTCACCGTCCTATCAGGAGACAAGCGGGCGATCTTCCACGCCGCGGCGCATGCCCAGCCGTTGCCTATCTTCACGATCTTCAGCCGACTGAGAGCCACGACCGACAGGCGGCTTGAATAGACTAAAACAGCTCCCGCGTCTTGCGTGATCAGGACTGGCCGCCGCCAACGGCGGTGGCCGGCTCTCCCACCGGCTCAGTCTTCACCAGCAGATCTTCGTCCGTTCGCAGGTCCAACTTGCCCCAGATCGACGTTTTTCGTGGCCAGGATTTCGGCTTGCGGGACGGCTTGATTTCGACGGTGAACGGCTTTGTCTGCTTGCGCATGGGTCCTCTTGGGCGAACGAATCGTGCGGCAACGAGATCCCGCGTATGGATCCACGCAACTGGCCCCCGTGCGGATCACGGAAATGTTCTCCCAAACGACCAGGCATCCGGAGCGGTTCCACCCATGAATCGTTTGAACAGATGCGATCGCACGGTACGAGAACCTCCATCGCCACGCTCCTTTGCCTCATTGTTGTCCGCGCTCCCTTCGCGGGCTCGATGAGGCATGTCTGACCGGAGACCCGCTTCGCTCGATCGTCTTCCCGCAACGGCCCTCCAGAACTTTATTCCCCTGACGGCTCGGCCGTCATTCCTCGCGGAACAACAAAGTTCTTCCTGCCCGCCCTCCACAATGTTCCGGCCTTTTCAGGTGCGGACCGATCGTCCCCGGTCTTTGCGACAGCCATCGAGGCCGCGAAGGGCGCGGCTCGAAACAACGAAAGGAACATGACAATGGCTACCATCGGCACCTTCACCTCTACCGAAAACGGCTTCACCGGCTCGATCCGCACCCTCGCCCTCAACGTCAAGGCTCGCATCGCCCGCATCGAAAATCCTTCGGACAAGGGCCCGCACTTCCGCATCTACTCAGGCGCCGTCGAACTGGGCGCCGCCTGGCAGAAGCGCTCTGAGCAGGACCGTGACTACCTCTCGGTCAAGCTCGACGACCCGAGCTTTCCGGCTCCGATCTACGCGACGCTGACGGAAGTCGAGGGCGAAGATGGCTTCCAGCTCATCTGGTCGCGCCCGAACCGGGACTGATATTCTCGGGTTAAAGCCCCGCTACCAGGCGGGGCTTTAACCGATGAAACACACAGCATTTACAGTAATGCTGTAAATGCTGGATTTGCGACGGTTCCGATGTTATAGTGCAGTCGGCAAACACATCCGGAGATCAACATGTCCCGCACCGGTGGTTCCTATTCGACAAGCGATCTTTCCAGGAAGTCCGGCGATATCATCGCCGAGGCGTTGCGCCATCCGGTCACGATCACCCAACGCAACAAGCCGCGCCTCGTCCTTCTTAACATCGATGACTACGAACGGCTGATGCGGCAATCCGATGCCCGTTCAGTCGGCACACTCGAAACCATGCCGGGCGAGCTGCTCAACGAGTTCGAGGCGGCGGTGGACGCCTATGCGGAAACCGACGAGACCAACCGATGAGCAGCTATGATGGCATCCAGACCGCGACGGTCATCCGTTATCCCTATTTATGGGCGCGGCAAGCCCGAAAAGGGGAGACAGAGGGGCGCAAGGATCGGCCAGTCGCCGTGGGCGTGAGGCTTGCCCGACCTGACGGCGACCTGGTTCTGTTTTTCCCGATCACCACCAAGCAGCCCGAACAGGCTCGCTTCGCGGCTGAAATTCCGGCCATCGAGACGCGGCGGGCCGGCCTCGATGCGGACCAGCGCCTCTGGATCATCCTCGATGAATTCAACACCGATATCGTTGGCCGCTCCTTTTACATCGAGCCCGAGCCTCCGATCGGGCGGTTCAGCAAAGCGTTCTTCCTTCCCCTTCTCCGCAAGTTCATCGCGCGCCGCAAGTCGCTCACCGAGATCAGCCGGATCAGGTAGCACACCCGGAGATTCGTACCCGGGGCGAATTGCGGGTGGGGCCGGACGTCCCCTCCGGCCGGGAGGAACCCATAAGCAGTGGTGGCGCGCCATTCCGATGTCTTCGATGAGCTTGTGGCGATCATTGCGGGTTGGTGTTGGATCGACGGCTGCTCGGTTCGATCGGGCCGGCAAATCATCGATGGCAGGCGATGAGGCATATGTGCCAGTGCTATTCGGCTCGGCCTGGTGCGCCCTTGGAACGGCCATGACGGTGGCCGGAGGACAGCGGGTCTCCGCCGTGTCGGGGTGATGCCGTCTGCTGACGGAGGTCCATCGCCTTGTTCCTCCCACCGCTTTCACTGACGCGTCCCTTCGCGGGCTCGATGAGGCATGTCTGACCGGAGACCCGCTTCGCCTCGATCGTCTTCCCGCAACGGCCCTCCAGAACTTTATTCCCCTGACGGCTCGGCCGTTATTCCTCGCGGAACAACAAAGTTCTTCCTGTCCGCCCTCCACAATGTTCCGGCCTTTTCAGGTGCGGACCGATCGTCCCCGGTCTTTGCGACAGCCATCGAGGCCGCCAAGGGCGCGGCTCGAAACAACGAAAGGAACATGACAATGGCTACCATCGGCACCTTCACCTCTACCGAAAACGGCTTCACCGGCTCGATCCGCACCCTCGCCCTCAACGTCAAGGCTCGCATCGCCCGCATCGAAAATCCCTCGGACAACGGCCCGCACTTCCGCATGTACGCAGGCGCCGTCGAACTGGGCGCCGCCTGGCAGAAGCGCTCCGAGCAGGACCGTGACTACCTCTCGGTCAAGCTCGACGACCCGAGCTTTCCGGCTCCGATCTACGCGACGCTGACGGAAGTCGAAGGCGAAGACGGCTTGCAGCTCATCTGGTCGCGCCCGAACCGGGACTGAGGAGCCACCGCCCGCCAAGGCGGGGCCAACCACCATCCTAGAAGCCGGAAGCAGGCATTGAACCGTTTCCGGCTTTTTGCTGCCACACGAGAGGTAGGGTCTGATCAGATATCGCCATTTTATCGTGGTGAAAGAGCAGCCTCAAGGACGCGGTTTCCCCAAAATGCTCGCGCATTTCGGCTCCCCCACCCGCCGCGATGCGGGCGCTTCGCCCTCCTTGACCCCGCCCTCTCCTCACGCCCGCGGTCGTCATCCTTCTCAAACATCAGGAGATGACACGATGACCATCGAACAGCACATCGACGAACTGCGCGCCGAGCTGCGGAACGCCGTCGACGCTAACGAGCGTCGGCAGATCGAGGTCGAACTTGAACTCGCCCGCGCTGAACGCGAGGTGATCTTGGCCGAGCAGGACGGCCGTGTAAGCGCCGAGCCTCCGTTCTGGCGGAGGTTTATCTCCATGTCCCTGAGGCTGCCAGCCGGATCGACCGGCCGCGCGGCTGCGAGGGATTTCACCCCTGGACGTCCCCGCCGGCTCGCGCCGGGAACGGTCTCCCTTTATGGGTCCGCGGGTCTCTTCTCTCTGACGTCCTATTTTACTCCAGCAAATCCGGCGTCAAGGACGGCGCGGTCCCCGCCAATTTTTTCCGCCGCTGCGTTGCACTGCGCTTCAGAAAAAATCGGTTCCCCCGCTTGCAAGTCGCGTTCCGCGATCGCTGACCCCTCTTTGCCACGGAGTGGCCGACCTCCGTCATCAAGATGAAGGAGATCACATATGACAACTGATCAGAACCTTACCCTCGCTGCCACGCTTTCCGGTTTCCGGCTCATCGTCCTCGCGAATCGCTTCGGCTGCGATACCGACTTGTCGCGAGAGCTCCATGATCGTCTGGTCGAAGGACTCGAGGCGGCAACTGCTCGCGTCCGGACCATCATGGCATTGGAGCGGAACGTTCTCACCGGAGAGGACGAATTCGCCGAATATCAGCTGGTGGGGGAAGTCGAGATTTTCGGGCGTTTTCCATCAATCTCCTAGACGATCTCGAGATCGACTTCGACACCCATGAGTACCGCATCAATGGCGGCGGCTGGATAAACGCTCTGACGGCAGACTATAGCGGTACCGACCTCGACTACCCGGAGCTGGCCACGCTTACCGAAGAAGAACTCGGCTCGCTGGCACCGATCATCAAGGATATCACGCGGGAAACCGGAATCGCCGTACATGCGGCGCGCGCCATCGACGCTCGATGCGCCGGATCCTGATCGGGATCCTTGTGGCGCAGTTTCGTTTGAGATTGCACACGCACTCTCCGGCCAACGCAACCTGCCACCGCCAGAATTTTCCCCGCCGCGTTGCGGCTCCTCGCGGAGCCAAAATTCAGGCGGGGGCAGGTCCTTCACGTCGTTTCGGCCTTTCAGGTGCGTCCCTCCCCGGTCTGCCGCTTGTCCCCGCGATGACCGCATTTCGAAAGGAGATCCACACGCAACAGCTCGCTCAATTCCTCGCTGCCACCGGGCGCCGGCTTCGCGTCGTCGGCAAGGTGATCAGCCACTTCTTCCGCAAGGGAAAGCTCGGCCTGAAGCTGGCCATCAAGATCCCGTTCTTTGTCGAGATCGAAGTGTCCTTCGAGACCGACTGGAACCGGCGCCGATGAGGCGCTCGGCGTCCGCTTCGGCGGGCCATTCTTACGTCGGCAAGGAAGGTCGCGGACGATAGCCGCGTTTTCGTTTCTGTCGAAGCAGATCGAGAAACAGCCGGACCGCTTCCTCTTCCCGACCGAAATGATGGACCATCATCTGTCCCTTGGTTCCAATGCGACCCCACTTGCGAAGCAGGCAGATGTCTCCGAACAGGTTCGGTTCGATCAACATGGCATAGTAGCGGGCCATATTCCTCGAGGGATCCGAGCGTTCGACATAGAGGCGGTAGGGTTGCGAGATCATGACGTCAGAATCGCTGATCCGGGTAGTCGCGTCCAACGACACTTATGAATCGATAGCCATGGATCGATTCATATCGGTGATGATTTGCGAGGGGGCGTGAGGCTTGGGCGAGACGCCTTCGGCGCACGGCTCTACTCGCTTCGCTCACGGAGCCCGCACGCGGTCTCCGCCCTGGCGGGGCCGCCGCTCCTCTCGCGAGCTCTCAGTTACACCATCGGTGTCTCTCGCCGTGCCAGCGCCTGGCAAGGCCCTCATGAACGAGCGTGGTGCCCAGCGATCGCCCCGCTCGTGTCACCGTACGGGGCTTGCGCCCATACTTGTCCTCATCTCGTAAGCCGGGGCGAAAGCGAGAACGTCCCCCGCGTTGAGCAGGGCGAGAAGGCGTGCTTTCGCCTCCTCCCCCTTTATCCGTTCGGCCCGCACGCGGAGGGCTCAACTCAGGTGTGTCGATATCGGCAATGCGGATTTTCTCCCCTTCGAACCAGAACGTATCGCCATCGACGACGCAGTTGATGTGACGGCCATCACCGCAGATCGAAAACTATGTTGAGGCTCCTGCGGCTGCCCTGTCTCCCGCCCCCCGCACGACGAGAATTCCCGAAATCCCGCCCTTTGGGCGGCGCTATGCTGATTTCTCCGATACTCTTCATTGTCCTGGATCAGCCGTGCTCGTTGCCCTGCGCGCCGGCTCGATCACGGAGGCGGCAGACGTTTTTCCAATCTTGTGAAATCTGTTCGTGCCAACGCAAGCCTTCATGTCTTCACGCCGGAACCAGATCGCTCGTCCGCAGCGAAGCGGCGGGTTGCCGGCGGTGAATACGATCTGCTCGTCTGCCCGCATGCGCAGAACCTCATGCGCCTGGATCAGCGGCCGCGCCGCCAGCTGCTTCGAGCGCGTTCGCGACGATCCCTTAGATTGGAAACTGCGGCTGACCTGATCGATCTCGACCGTTGTCATGCCGCAGCGCTTCGAAATGTAGTCTGCCGTGTCCGGATCGTTGATCGCGGCGAAAGAGATCCAGCTCGCGCTCTCGAACCATTTGCTCGCCGCGTCGCGGCCACCATAGGTCTCGCGCATCTGGCCGATCGACTGGTAGATCATCGTCAGCGTGATGCCATACTTGCGTCCGGCGTCGCGAGCGGTTTCCAGGATGCGCATGTAGCCGAGACGCGCGACCTCATCGAGGAGGAAGAGCGCCCTGCTCTTCAGCTCGCCATCGCGATTGTAGATCGCGTTTAGAAACGAGCCGATGATCACACGGGCAAGACCGGAATGCGTCTCCAATGTCTTCAGGTCGATGTTGATGAAGACATCGGTGTCGCCTGCCGCAAGCGCGTCGGTCGAGAAGGTCGAACCCGACACGAGTGCGCCATAGTTCGGATAGGACAGCCAGTGGGTTTCTTTGACGGCATTGGCGTAAACGCCGGAAAAGGTTTCCGGTGTCATGTTGACGAAGGCGGCGACGTTCTCCTTCACGAAGTCCGAGTTCGAGTGGTCGTAGATCGACTGCAGCCGCTCGCGTAGTTTCGGTTCAGGCTCGGAGAGATTGGCGCGAACCTGCCGCAAGGTCTGGTTCTCACTGTCGGTATGGCCGGACAGGCAGACGTCAGCGATCAGTGCGGTCAACAGCTGCAGCGCCGATGCCCGGAAGAAGTCGTCGCGCACGCCGCGCGGACCGCCGCTGTCGCTCATGATCCACGAGGCGACGGAGGCGATGTCTTCCTCCTTCGTTCCGCCGAAGCGGCCAATCCAGTCGAGCGCGTTGAATCCGGTTTCCGGTTCCTTCGGATCGAGAATGCGGATGAACCGCGCCGCATCCTTCCGATGCCTATAGACCATGGGCGCCACTTCGCTGGAAGGGTCGAGGACGACAAGCGCCCCGCCCCATTTGAGTGCGGTGGGAATCGTCACCGACGTCGTCTTGAAGCCGCCGGAACCCGCGAACACGATCCCGTGGGAGGATGCGAACGACCCGTCGAAGCAAAGGAGCGGCGACTTGCCGCCAGCGCCCCAGGTTTCGGAATCATCGGCGCGAAACGACCGCGCCGCCGTGCTGTCCTTGTCGACGCGGTAGCGCTCGCCGATGACAATCCCGCCGGTATCGGGAAAGAGCTTTGCCGCTTCCTGCATCTTCATCCAGTCGGCCTCACCATGCAGCGCCCTTGGTCCGCGGATGCGTTTCGGCTCGGCGCGTGCGAGGGCGGCATTGCCGAACAGCGCGACGCGCAGCGCGAAACATCCCGCCATCAGCGCGGCCGTCGCGCCGATCATTGTTGCAGGGTCGAGGTACGAGGCGATGGACTTGCCCGCCGGCACCTGCCCCGCGAAGGCGGCAAGACGTGCCGCCTCGCGTATCACCGCGATCAGGATCGCTGCCGCGGCTCCGGCCAGAGCGCCCCAGCCTGAGAACTTAATGGCTGCTGAGCCGGCGCTCGCGAACAGGAAGATCACGCCGATCGCCGCGGCGGCGATATAGGGCAAAACAATACCGGCACGCCCGAGGATCAGCCTTGTGGCATCCGTCTCCCCGAAGCCTGCGAGCCATTGCTCGACCCCGGTCATTCCGATGACGGCCAGCACCATCAGCATGGCAGGGATGGCGACGAGAGCAAGCTTATTCGCCGTCATTCCCGAAGGCCTCCGCGCCGATTGCGATCAACCGCGCTCGCTCGCCTTCGTCAGACTTCAGTCGGCGGTTGAGTTCGATCAGGGCCCCCAGCAGAAGCGCGCGCTTCTCATATCGCAAGCCCGCCTTTGCGATCAGGCCGCCGAGTTCGATCTTTTCCCGCGTGTCCTTCTTGCGGGCATCGGATGTCGTCGTCCTCGCCATCCGCTCAAGCCTCGCCATTGATGCCCTGAGCCGCGCCAGACGCGACCGCCGCGGTTGACGCGCCGGTGCTGGCGTCTCCATCCTCCTTTTTCCCTCTGATCGAAGCGCCCTTTGCTCCCCCTTGGCCTCCGCGAAATCGGTTCGCCAGGTCCTCGAATGCTGCCAGCAAGTCCGTTTCGTCGATCTCGATTTCTCCGAGACCTGCCTTGAGGGCAACCCGGCCGATCCGCTCGGCTTCACGGGTTTCGGCGACCTTGAGCTGTTCCTGCAGTTTGGCGATTTCGTCGCGAATTTTCGAGGAAGGTTTCTTCATTCCGTCCGTCTCCCTGGCTGAGAAAGCTTGTCTTTCGAAGCCAGTGTTTCGGAAGAGAGTGCGGAACGCACTACTGTGAATCCTACAATCGCCAAGGGCGATGCTTTGGTGAATGATCCCGGCCGCTCGACAGAGCGGTATCCAAAGGGCGCAATTATACGTCGCTGACGCGACGTTCTTGCATTCGGCCCTGGCGGGGCCGCCGCTCCTGTCGAGCCCGTTGATTTTGTTCGAGGAGCTTTTTCGCCGTGGCGGTACCCCATTTCTCCGTTAGCGTCGTCGCCCGCGGCTCCGGCCGCAGCGCCGTGCTGTCGGCGGCTTATCGCCACTGCGCGAAGATGGAATACGAGCGGGAAGCTCGGACGATCGACTATCGCGCCAAGCAGGGTCTGCTGCATGAGGAGTTCGTGATCCCGGCAGACGCACCCGAATGGTTGCGGTCGATGATTGCCGATCGCTCGGTCTCCGGCACGTCAGAAGCCTTCTGGAACAAGGTCGAGGATTTCGAGAAGCGCGCCGACGCCCAGCTCGCCAAGGACGTCACGATCGCGCTGCCGATCGAGCTGACGTCCGAGCAGAACATCGTGTTAGTCCGTGACTTCGTCGAGCGGCATGTCGCCGCTAAGGGCATGGTGGCGGATTGGGTCTATCACGATGCACCAGGCAACCCACATGTCCATCTGATGACGACGCTCAGACCGCTCACCGAGGATGGGTTCGGCGCCAAGAAGATCGCGGTACTTGGGCCGGATGGCAATCCACTCCGCAACGATGCCGGCAAGATCGTCTACGAGCTTTGGGCCGGAGGCCTTAACGACTTCAACGCCTTTCGCGATGGCTGGTTTGCCTGTCAGAGCCGGCATCTGGCTTTGGCAGGCCTCGACATTCGCGTCGATGGTCGTTCCTTCGAAAGGCAGGGTGTCGAGCTTACGCCGACCATTCATCTCGGGGTCGGCACCAAGGCAGTCGAGCGGAAATCGGCGATGGACGAACAGGCGGCTTCGCTCGAGCGGCTGGAACTGCAGGAGGAACGGCGAAGCGAGAACGCCCAGCGCATTCAGCGCCGGCCGGAGATCGTTCTCGATCTGATCACGCGCGAGAAGAGCGTCTTCGACGAACGCGACGTGGCGAAGATCCTGCATCGCTATATCAACGACCCCGCTCTGTTCCAGAGTCTGATGGCGCGCATCCTGCAGAGCCCGGAGACTCTCCGTCTTGAACGCGAGCGCATCGAATTCGCGAGGGGCATGCGGGCGCCGGCAAAATACACGACGCGCGATCTGATACGGCTGGAAGCGGAGATGGGATCCCGCGCGATCTGGCTGTCGAGACAATCCTCGCATGGCGTCCGGGAAGCCGTGCTGCAGGCGACTTTCGCGCGCCATTCGCGCCTGTCGGAGGAGCAGAAGGCGGCGATCGAGCATGTCGCGGGTGCCGAGCGGATCGCCGCCGTCATCGGCCGCGCCGGTGCGGGCAAGACGACGATGATGAAGGCCGCGCGCGAGGCGTGGGAAGCGGCCGGTTACTCGGTCGTCGGTGGCGCGCTTGCGGGCAAGGCCGCCGAAGGTTTGGAGAAGGAAGCGGGTATCGCGTCGCGCACGCTTTCGTCTTGGGAGCTGCGCTGGAATGAGGGTCGAAACCAGCTCGACGCCAAGACGATCTTCGTCCTCGATGAAGCCGGCATGGTGTCCTCTCGGCAAATGGCATTGTTGGTCGAAGCGGCGACCAGGGCCGGCGCCAAGCTGGTGCTGGTCGGCGATCCGGAGCAGCTTCAGCCGATCGAAGCCGGGGCGGCCTTCCGCGCCATTGCCGATCGCATCGGCTATGCCGAACTCGAAACCATCTATCGACAGTGCGAACAGTGGATGCGCGATGCGTCGCTCGACCTCGCGCGCGGCAACGTCGGCAAGGCCGTCGATGCCTATCGCACGAGTGGCAGGATAATGGGATCTGTGCTCAAGGCTCAAGCGGTCGAGAACCTCATCGAGGACTGGGACCGGGACTGCGATCCGGCGAAGACCACGTTGATCCTCGCCCACCTTCGGCGGGACGTGCGAATGCTCAACGAGATGGCGCGCGCCAAGCTCGTCGAGCGTGGCATCGTCGATGACGGTTTCTCATTCAAGACAGAGCATGGAAACCGCCGCTTCGCGCCGGGCGATCAGATCGTTTTCCTCAAGAATGAAGGATCGCTTGGCGTCAAGAACGGCATGCTCGCCAAAGTCGTCGAAGCCGCTCAGAACCGCATCGTCGCTGAGATCGGCGAAGGCGAGCATCGCCGCCGGGTCATGGTCGAGCAAAGATTCTACAACAATCTCGACCATGGCTACGCCACGACGATCCACAAAAGCCAGGGCGCCACCGTTGATCGCGTGAAGGTGCTCGCTTCGCTCTCCCTCGATCGGCATCTGACCTATGTGGCGATGACGCGCCATCGCGAAGATCTCGGCGTCTATTACGGTGCCCGATCTTTCGCGAAATCCGGTGGCCTGATCTCGATCCTGTCGCGGAAGAATTCGAAGGAAACCACGCTCGATTACGAGACAGCAACCTTCTACCGGCAGGCCCTCCGTTTTGCCGAAGCCCGCGGCCTGCACCTCGTCACCGTCGCCCGAACGATTGCCCGAGATCGCGTCGAATGGACGATCCGGCAGAAACAGAGATTGGCCGATCTGACTCACCGCCTCATCGCCATCGGCGCGCGGCTCGGTCTCGCCGTCGACGCCAAATCAATCATCGCGCAAAACCTCAAGGAGACCAGGCCCATGGTTGCCCGTATCGCCTCATTCCCAAAAACGGTGGAGCAAGCAGTCGCCGACAAACTCGAAGCCGATCCCGGTTTGAAGAAGCAGTGGGACGACGTGTCGACCCGCTTCCATCTCGTCTATGTGCAGCCAGAAGCCGCGTTCAAGGCCGCCAATGTCGACGCGATCGTGAAGGACGAGACCGCAGCGAAGTCGACGTTATCGAAGATCAGCAGTCAGCCGGAAAGCTATGGCGCGCTCAAGGGGAAAACCGGTGTGCTCGCAAGCCGCGCCGACAAGCAGGACCGCGAACGCGCGGAACGTAACGCTCCGGCCCTCGCCCAGAGCCTCAGCGACTACATGCGCCAGCGTAGCCAGCTTGAACAACGCTATCACGCGGAGGAACTCGCGGCCCGCCGCAAGCTCTCGGTCGATATCCCGGCGCTGTCTCCGAATGCGCGCCAGACGCTTGAACGATTGCGTGACGCCATCGACCGCAATGATCTTTCCGCGGCAATGGAGTTCGCTCTCGCCGATAAAATGGTGAAGGCCGAGCTGGAAGGGTTTGCCAAGGCGGTCACCGAACGTTTTGGGGAGCGCACCTTTCTTCCCTTGGCAGCCAAGGACACGAACGGGGAGACCTTCAGGACGATCACCGCCGGCATGACCCCCGGCCAGAAGGCGGAGGTCCAGTCCGCCTGGAATACGATGCGTGCGGTGCAGCAACTCAGTGCCCATGAGCGAACAACCGAAGCCCTTAAGCCCGAGACGCTGCGGCAGACCAAGAGCCAGGGGCTGTCGCTGAAATGAACGTTCCTCTCATTGCGACAGCGCGCATGACGCGCGCAAGTAAGCCATTGCTGCTTGTCTTGGCGACGATCACTGCGGCGCTTCTCGGTGCGATCTCGGTCGCCTGGTTTGGCAACTATCGGATCAATCTGACGCCGAGCGAACCGCTTGGTCTCTGGCGTGTCGTCAAGCTCGCTCGCCCAGCCGCCGTTGACGATCTCGTCTTCATTTGTCCGCCTCAAACCACGGCCATGCATGAGGCGCGAATGCGTGGGTATCTGCGCTCTGGCCTATGTCCGGGCGGCATGGCCCCACTTATCAAGACGGTCATCGCGGTTGCAGGACAAAAGGTCGAAGTGAGCGCCAGTGTAAACGTGGACGACCGTCCGGTTCCCTCCTCCGACATAGCGCAGCGAGACGGACAGGGACGACCAATGGTGCGGTTTCCGGGCGGGATCGTACCGGCAGATTCCGTCTTCCTGCACTCGGCTTTCGCAGGTTCTTATGACTCCCGTTATTTCGGCCCCTTCCCAGCTTCCGGCATCCTCGGCCTGGCGCAAGAGGTGCTGACCTATGCGCCGTGATCGCCTCCAGCCGGCAATCCTGACCGTCGCGGCAATCGTCGTCGGAACTGTCGGATGGAGCGGTCATGTCCTGCTCCTTCCGGTCGCACCCGCATTCCCGATCCTCTGGTCACGGGCGCCAACGAGGTCGGTGGCGGCGCTTGTCTCGGCCGGATACTTCCTGGCGGCGTCGCGCCGTCTGCCGGAGGGGGTAGCGGCCTTTTACGCGACCGATCTCTGGCCGGGGCTGGCTCTATGGCTGTGCGGCTCAGTGAGCTTCGTCACCGTGCACGCTTTGCTCTGGACGAAGCGCTCCGGCTTTCGTCCGCTTTGCTATTTCCTGGGGATCGCCCTTATGGTGCTTCCACCCTTCGGCATCACCGGCTGGGCACATCCTGTGACGGCTGCCGGTGTCCTGTTTCCCGGATGGGGATGGTGGGGACTGCTTGCGACGACGGCCGGCCTCATGGGCCTCGTAACCCGCATGTGGCCGGCCGTCGCGATCGCCCTTACAGGCCTTTGGCTCTGGTCCGCCGCTAACTGGACCGATGCGAAAATACCTGATGGCTGGCAAGGCGTCGATCTCGAACTGGGGGCGTCGCTGGGTCGCGACGCCAGCATTCAGCGCCACCGTGATCTGATTGCCACGCTGACGGACCGTGCATCCGGCGGCATCAGAAATATCGTTTTGCCGGAAAGCGCCCTGGGCTTCTGGACACCGACAGTCGAACGGCTCTGGGTCAAGGCTCTGCAAAGCACGGATATTTCCGTGGTCGCTGGTGCGGCCATGGTTGATGCGGAGGGATATGACAATGTGCTCATCGCTCTCTCTGCCGCCGGCGGCAGGGTCCTCTATCGCGAGCGAATGCCGGTCCCAGGCTCGATGTGGCAGCCATGGCGGTCGTGGTTCACAGAGACCGGTGGCGCGCGGGCGCATTTCTTTGCGAATCCATTTGCGACTGTGGGCGATCGCCGGGTTGCGCCAATCATCTGCTACGAGCAGCTCGTTATCTGGCCGGTACTGCAGTCAATGCTCCACGACCCAGACCTGATCGTTGCAGTTGGAAACGGATGGTGGACCAAGGGGACATCCATCGTCGCGATGCAGCGCGCGAGC
>Ga0214544_1001878_pt1 | contig 44243 bp, 21 predicted proteins | sample CNSS3metaG_FD_160074 | JGI IMG/M metagenome (GOLD analysis project Ga0214544, IMG submission 160074) | Root nodule microbial communities from cowpea collected in UCLA plant growth center, Los Angeles, California, USA - CNSS3 | ecosystem: Host-associated > Plants > Roots > Nodule | place: USA...
CAAACTTAATTTGTAGGTGTTAATGATTTAAATTACAATATTATTATATATTTATACATTTAAAATATATAATCTAAAAAATTAATCTTTTTAATTATTTTTATTTTATTTTATTTTTTTAAAACGGACCAACGGGTCAGGACGGGTTGGCCCATACTTTGGCCCGTTAAGTTGACGGGCTGGACGGGACGAGCCAGAACGGGCTAACGGGTTGAAATCTTCAACCCAGCCCGTTCCTTTTAGCACGGGCTGACGGGCTAGCCCGTTGGGCCCAGCCCGTTTTGCCACCCTAGGCTCTATTATGTTTTATTGTGTGAGAATCTTAAATCTTAACTATCCTTAATTATTTTACATCTATTCCAAAATTAATGCTTTATTATATTTTATTGTGTGATCTAAATCTTAACCACGCTTAATTATTTTATATCTATTCCATAAAATATCCTTACCTTCATAGAATCTCGCATAAAATATCCTTACTTCATAAAATGTATAATTAGCCTCCTCTGTGTACATAATTTAAAACATTACTTATAAAATCTAAATAAGATATCTCCTAATGATTTTGTATAACTCAATACTCATTTTATACATACGGATAAAGACATCATAATACATACAATTACCATTTAATAACCATTTAATTATATCTTAACCCATTAATATGATCCATGCAATTAGATTTCACTAAACAAAATAATTATAATAATATAATATAATATTTATATAAATTAAGAAAAAAAAAACGTAAACCACGATGTGAGTTGACATTGTTTATGCAAAAATGTTTTATCCATATTTTATGTTATTTCTTCTCGATAAATATTTTAAGAGCAAAAAGTTTGATTTGTAAGAATATCAACAAGAAATGGTAAGACTCTAAAAAGTTCACATACTTATACACTAAAAAAAGAAAAATCAACAGTAAAATCATTTTTCCTTCGTATAGTGGTAAATGGTCATGTAACCATAAGAATAAGAAAAATATTTATTTTTTAATCTTAGTACAAATTTAACTCAATTCATGAAAAAGGCTAATAGAAAAACAATATATGAAAGAGATGTAAACATGAGAGAGAAAGAAAAAACTTTTAATTAAAAAAAGAAAAGAAAAGTAGACGAATAGTGAGAGGTAGGAACCATTTTGTTATATTGAATCTTAATTATAGGATTGATATATTATTTTATTATATATTTTAATTTTTTTGTTAATATTAGATTATTTTAGTTATCTTAATATTTTATCCATATTATACTTGTTCTCTCTCTGAACAATCTCATACTTAAAATATTGATTACTTGGTAAAATAAATTAGATTTTGTCACAATTAACGAATTAGAACATATATAATTAGTAAATTAAAACATTTTATTATTTTTCATTTGAAATAATTACTACTCATTATAACTCTATCGAATTTCTCAAATTACTTTGAGAGATTTGAGATTTTGAGTTTAATAAATATTTTTATTATATAAAGATTTAGAAACAGTTTCAAGTGCTACCACAACATAAAAGGACATAAAATTAGTTTTATAACACTTATATGATATCTTGAATCTTGTCTAACTGTAGCTAGTTTTAAACTTCATAAATTTATAGTTTATATTGTTTCCTGATTTTTAATATTTTTATTTCTTGTGAATAATATTTCCATTAGTATAAGAAATGATTGACACATGTATAATAAATATTAGATATAATTACTGATTTAGTATCCCAATTTTTTGGTTAAATTCAATTTAGTACCCATATTTTTGGTTTGTTCAATTTAGTACCCAACTATCTAAAGATATTCAATTTGATTTTTTCCGTTAAGTTAGAATTAACACCATGTTCGTACAGGACACGTATCAAGCCATATAATTTTTATTTTTTTTTTAAAAAATTATTTTTTTAAAAGAATATTTTTTTTCAAAAATTTTTTAAACTATCACGTGTCAGTTTATCATCGTGTCACGTGGCAGCTTACAATCATGACACATAACAATGATAATAATTGTTTTCAATTTAGTACCCAATTTAAATTTTTGGTACCCAATTTTTTAAAATGATCAAATTTCATTTTCTCCAATTTGAAACCAAATTAGTAAATAAGCTTAATTACAACTTATATATACATGTTAAAATAATTGTTTTGAATTTATACATCAAATCACTACACCTAAATATTCAAATTATTTTATTTTTTACAAGTGTAAAAAATTAAAAAATAAAATAATTTAAGTATTTAGGTGAAATGATTGATGTATATATTAGAAAAAAGTTATTATAACATGTATATATAAGTTGTAATTAAGCTTATTTACTAATTTGGTCTTAAATTGGAGATGACGAAATTGAATCATTTTAAAAAATTGGGTACTAAATTGAACCAAAAATTTAATTGTGATACTAAATTAAAAATAACTATTACCATTATAACGTGTCATGATTGTAAGCTATCACGTGACACGATGATAAACTGACATAGTTTTTAAATTTTAAAAAAAAGTATTTTTTTTTAAAATAATTTAAAAAAATTAAAAATTTCATGGCCTGACACATTTCCTATACAGATACGGAGTTAACTCCAACTTAACGGAGATGATCCTTAGATAATTAAGATACTAAATTGAACAAACCAAAAGTATGAATACCAAATTGAACTTGACGTAAAGTTAGGACACGAAATGGGTAATTATACCTAAATATTAATACAAGAAACATATTTCCTTAAAATAATTTGTTTGCGTAAAATTGAATTCCAATGAAAAAAATTCTATTTAGAAAAATATCAGTTCTCTTAAATTGTTATCTATTTGTCCAAACAAATTCAATTTGTCAACAGAATTGAATACACCTTTTGTAGTCAATTTGTCAGGTCAGTTACGCAAATTTCTAACAAACTTCTATTTTTTAGATAAATCCAATTAGTTAAGCGAAATAAGAATAAAAGAAGTAAACTTATTTAATTTATAAAAAAACATATTAAAACAAATAAAAATATATTTTAACTGAACAATATTAAAAAGACTCAGTGCATAAAAGTAAAACTTTTATTTAAAAACTAATACTAAATACTTTTTATATTTGAAAATTAAAACGATAGAAAAATTAGAACAATTTAATGCATAAATTTTGAACTCAAAATGATTACTTTTTGAAAGCTAGCTAACTCTAAACCTGTGTAAACAATAATCTAAATGATTGCATAAAATAAATGATAGTAAGTTAAAAAGAAAAGTGATTTTATTCCTTATATTCTTTACTAAAAGTGAGTTGAAACATTCAATTAAGTTAAGAATTGTGATACAAAAGAAAAACCAGAAAGTAGATCTTCATTTGTCACCTTAGATCTAACCTCCATATCCACATCGCTTTCGTCTCCAACCGCACCACTCGCTAACCTTTCTCTTTCTTCATTACTCATATGTGGTGCCAAATTTTTTTAACCCAATTGCAGAACATCCATGAATTATCACTTAAACCAAGAAAAAGATACCCATTTTTGGAAACGTTCGAATAAATAATAAAATATTTACATTGATAAAGAAATCTATGGCTAAATTCCACATTAACAAGATTCAAAATCCAATCATATGAACATTTATTTTGATGATTCATTTATTTACCTATGTTCAATCCATGCATAGCTAGAATGGTAGATCTATGAGACTCTAAGCAGTGAATGCAACACATGGACCCACCAACCCTAATCTCTTTTTCTCCATTATCACTCTCTTGCAAAGCACACTATCATTCCCCATAGTGGCCACTACACTTCACCCAGAAACAACACGTCTTTTTAATGTGCTCTAACAACACACACACACACTTTAATCTAGATTCTTCTTGGGGTTTTTCTTTTTCTTTTGGTTTTGGTTTTGATTTTGGTTTGTTCTTCATCTTTCACTCTCTTATTCATCTTTCACTCTCTTAATTACATGAATCACATTCACACAATGTTCTTCATCTTCTTCCTATGCCTTCAATTTCAGAACTCCATTATCACTTGCTATTCCAATATTCAACGCTGCAATGATGAATGAAATCACTTTTTTGACCCGAAAACAGTTTCAACTTCCACATTACATTCTCCATGCATTATCATTTCAACTCTAACAAAACCCGAAAGATCTTCTACTTTCTTTCGTTTTTCTTCGTATTCTTCTTCATCCATGCATAATGACACAGAAGAAAAAGATGGATCTGAAACCGAAACCCTCAAACAAATCATCGATCCGTTTTCTTCTTTTCCACATATAGCAACTGTGAAACCTAATTTCTCCAGTCTTCCGATGAAGCGCACAGTTCGGCCTCTCTTCGCGCTCCTCCTCCTCCTGGTCTTCGCCGCCACGCTCACCTCACGCGCGGTCCTCCGCCGCGGCATCCTCTCCATCGAGCTCGAGTACCGCGTCCGGATCCGCAACCCTCCGCCGCCGCAGCTCAACGACACGCTCCTCCACCACGCGGCAGTTGAAATCGGCGAGGAGAAGTTCAAGCAGGAGATCCAGAGCCTCCTCGATGGAAACTTCGGCAGCCATGCGCGCCACCGTACATTCGTCTCCTGGCGTAGATTTATTCACCACGACCGCGGCGGCGGAGCCGCCGCCAATATCCCGGTGACGCTGCGGTCGCCCCTTTTCTACCGGTACTGGCTCGACTTCCGGAAGGTTCTGCATGATTGGTTCAGGAAGCGACGATTCCAACCCGGTATCATGTCCGAGTTGACTCGATCGATTAAGTTTCCAATTGATTCGCACAACAAAGTAGTAACCAATGGCAAAAATAGATATTCTTCTTGTGCTGTTGTTGGGAACAGTGGGATTTTGCTGAATAGGGATTATGGAAGTGAAATTGATGCACATGAAGTTGTGATAAGGTTGAACAATGCTAGGGTTGATCACTTTGAGAAGAAGGTTGGGAAGAAAACTAGCATTTCATTTATGAATAGTAACATTCTACATTTGTGTGCTAGAAGGGCTGGGTGTTTTTGTCACCCTTATGGTGACCATGTTCCGATTGTCATGTATATTTGCCAGGCCGTGCATTTCTTGGATTACACTTTCTGCAATGCTTCTCACAAGGCTCCTTTATTGGTCACTGATCCTAGGTTTGATGTGTTGTGTGCGAGGATTGTGAAGTATTATTCCTTGAAGAGGTTCGTGGAGGAGAGTGGGAAGAGCTTGGAGAAGTGGGGTGAGTATCACGATGGGGCTCTTTTTCATTACTCTTCTGGGATGCAGGCTGTGATGCTGGCTTTGGGTATTTGTGATAGGGTTAGCATTTTTGGGTTTGGAAAATCGGCTTCTGCCAAGCATCATTACCACACTAACCAGAAGGCTGAGCTTCATTTGCATGATTATGAGGCTGAGTATGCGTTTTATAGGGACCTTGTTGATGGACACAGGCCGATACCCTTCCTCGAGGACAGGTTTAAGGTTCCTCCTGTTGTCATGTATCATTGATGGATGTCGAACTGCTTCTGCAAGTGGTAGAGGGCATCTGTTAGTTGCTGTTCTGTTATTGTAATATTGTGAGATGCACATATAGTGGAAAGCAAAATACTGATTCAAGATATGTTTTTGCGTCGTACTGTCCCATATGAAGCCTCAAGGCAACCACACCAAGTGTAAATTTTGGTTAGATCAATACAGCTTTGACCAGTAAATGATGATTAAGCATGTCCATATATAATTTGTGTTTGTTCAGGACTCTCTTCTTGGACTCTCTTTAATTGGGTAACTTTGTTTTTCCGGTTTTTCCGGTTGTGATCGCTTGCTAACTAAAATTCTGGAGTGCATGCCTTCGAATTGGACCAAAATGATTTTCTCGCATCTGTATAAAACATCATGGCCTTTAAAGTAAAACAAGTGATTTGGTAAAAGATGCTGACTATATTAAGGAATAGGCATACTCGCTAACAGGGATCATCTGCCTGTTTTATCTTTGACTTTGCCCCGTCCTTTGCGCAGAAAGGTTACAAGCACTAAAATGGTATTTTAACAACTTCGCAAAATACTGGCTGATGAAGCAAAATTATCATTAATTGGCATGCCCCTTAAGGTTTAGTGTGAAATTGCTGTTATTTTACATTTTATAACTCATTTAAAATTATAAATATGCAGGGCGTCTGGTCACTTGGGTGCATTTCTCGTCGTACGTTTCATACAAGCTTACTGTCTGGCCAAATGCTATTTGGAGGTACAAATTTATAAGAATATCCATGTGGGTTTTGTGACTATAATGCTGTAGACTAGATCCCTTTTTTTAATCATAATTGTTGATTATGACAGTCAAGTTATACAAAGGACACAGTTATACCATTTCTTCTACTCATGATCTGATTCAAACCGACTGAAGAGTAGTCGACTAAGATTTAACGACATACTGTAGGATGTAAATTGTAATTCCACTCTATTGCCGTCATGAGTAGAACAAAATATTTACTTACCCTAAGTTACTGGTCATTGACTTACATCAAAATGTGACACAACATACAGCCGATTTTCATAGAGCTGATTTTGTCACATGTAAATATACATCAAAATGACATAGATAAGATCTTTCCCTAACTAGATAAACCACGGGGTACACCTTTCAGCCAAGATGGTAGCTTTCAACTTGCGAATTGCAAAAAAGCTTTCCTTTCGACCTCTCTGTTACTCGGCCGTGTCAATCTCCACCCCTTTCTCTTCATACTTCACTCCCACCAAGTAACTTATGCGTGCCTGGTAAGCAAAAAGTTCACAGATGTAAGAATGTTTTAGGATTGTTAATCTGGTCCACTCTTTTGAACAAAACGGGTACTATACCTGCTTAGGATCGTAGACAGCATACTCGTTATATTCCAGGGGGCTATCTTGATGATCTGAGGCGACTAGTTTACCGCAAGGAACTTTTATATCATCTTTCCAAACAAAGTGTTCTGATTCATCTGTTTTCTTCTTCCCCAGTCCCTTCACTCCAAGCTTCTTTTCCTCCAAAGATGAAGTATCCTGTGTCAATGATGTTGAAAACAAAATAATTCTTCCGAGTTGGTGATGTCAAAAACAAATTAATAAATGCTCCTAGTGAATGGAGATAACAAGTCCATTTTGGATACCTCGGGTGGGCTTTTAAACTCGGTAATCTCGTTCCCCAGGGAAGCGATGGCCAAAACCAAGAACCCTTCTGGCCTGTCCACAGCAGTAAAACCATATCGTGCAGCCTCTGCTGCAGCATCGGAGCAGACTATAGCTTTGCCAAACTGTTGCCAGAAGTACGTAACAAGGGATGAGTGAATGCTCCCAAACATTAAATTTGAATAAAGATTTTTATTTCTAATACCATATAACCCGGAACCGGTAGTGAGCATATTGCTTCCGAGAATCCTATTTTCAAGTGCCTCAAAAGGTTTGAGCTTCGTGTTCCTTGCATAATAGAATTTGTACAGTAAGAACAACCAACCTAATAAAGTAAGACTTAGTTTTTCCCACTTCCAATTTTGAGGAAATGCTTGCGTATCTTACCACACCATAAAAGAACTTTATTTGGCAGTTTAACTATGTCTTCATAGGAAGGGCAGCCACCTGTTTGCACCGAAAAAATGTTTTCCACTGACACCCCGTAATCCTGAAGTTCATTGGAAGTGAACAGAAGAAGATATGCGAATGGTTACGTTAAACACACAATGCAAAAGTTGGAATCTTACAATTTCACCAACTTTAACTGGCTCATAAGTATTTTCAAGATATTTCACAATCATCTGATAATCATTCGAACTTTTGTCCAGGGGAGTAATTGAGCAACCCAATTTCTTGTATGTCTCTGATAATGGATCATCGATGGTTGAGCCAGTCATGTCTCCTATGAGGTGAGAAGCGAGGGTTATGTCTCTCGCCCCCTCCAAGGCAGCTGCAGCCTAGGAAAATAAGAGATTGCTCGTTTTAGTTAGTGGTCGAATTGAACCAATCAAGGTAGTGACCAAATGTGCTTACATGGTCTGCAATCTCTTGATAATCTCTAAAATTGAAAGGCCTTGTGGAATGCATAAGAGTGAACCATCTTTGGCTAAAATCAGTCCAAACAGCCTCAGCCTTGGGCCCAGTTTCTTTCAATGATTTCACCTTTTCTATGAATTCTAAGAGAACGTCCTCACCTGATAAGGTTCAATTGTCAGTAACGTTTCTTGAGTGACATTAGAGAAGTAGGAAAAAACAGTGGCTCATGTACATACATCTTTTCAGATGAAGATTTGTTACCATTCCTATTGGAAGGTCCGGAGAGTCGTAACCCATCTCCATCAATGCATACCTGAAAACAGTGTAGGTTATTTAGAAACTTCGTAATCATCCCATGCATTATAATTATCAGATACTGTGGTTACTTGTATATCTCCTGGCTGCATAAAACTTTCATAAAATTTGCAACCAAAGGCTCAAGTTTACAGTGTGTTGCTGCTATCCCCAGCTGCCGAAGACCTAATGCTCCGTGTCTAACTTCAACTCCATCATCCTGTTCAATTTCGTAGTACTGTGTTAGCTAAAAGAGGAGGAATGGGCAAATAATTTAGGAGAGAATAAATATGTATTGTACCATGTCAATGGGATAGAACTTCAATGGCTTCTTCTGGAACTTCTTCTCTCTTTCCCAAGGTTCAAACTCATTTCCTGTTATTTCCTCGAAGAGTCTCGCAAACTCTTTCAGACAACTGCCTTCGTTGTCCCACTCTTCTAATCGCTCCTCTGCATTTGGATCATCGCCAACTCTCCCTTTCTTAAAGTACAAATGCAAACGATTTTCTGGAACAACGATCAGTTGCATGATACAGTAGCTGCCACAAATTAACACCAACAAATTAGGTAATGTTATCCTATATATGTCGATATGAACTAGAAGTGATTTTAGTGTTCATAATAGTACTCGTTCAGTCCGCGTCCTTGGTCGCAAAGGGAGAAGGCACAGTTGTATAATATCCCATCTTTTTCAAATATCTTTCCCCCTTGTTCCTGCAACTTGGTATCTTTGTAGACCCCTCTCTTCCCATAAAGTTTGAGCTGTTTGGGACAAATTTAATCAAACACAAAAGGGTGCTCGATATGTTATTCATGAATTTAATTTAATAAAAAAAATTGAGTGTGCAAGAGGAAATTAATTACTTCTGCTGAGAGTGATTCAATAGCCTCCTCCCCAGGATCCTGTTTGTCCCAGGGAATTCCCTTGCCATCCACAGAAAGATCAGAGACAAGATCATAAGCTTCCAAAGGCTGTGGTTCTTGCTTTTCAATGCTGTCAAGCAGCCAAGCCTCTCTAACCACTGGTATACCTCTCTCCCTACAGTAAAATACCTCATAATCAACTAAGAATGCTCTATCGTATTACTATTAATGCGGCACATTAGCCACTCTATAACTCTGGGTTTTATGAACTCTTATTTGTGTGATCATTTTTCTAACGGCAATCCAATGGTGTTCATAACATGTAACCAAACAAAACAAAGATATTATCACACTCATAAATAAGGATTAAGACAAAGGAATCTTAAACTACGCTCACATGGCTTCTGCAAGTTTGGACGTGCCACCACGTTCTCGCTCAGCAGGTGAAGCTACCAAACAAGTAGCCCCTGCAAAATTTAACAAGCCAGGTTATGGTTACTCCTGGCAACGAAAGGATGACAAAATCAGTTCTTATATTATATTACCGAGTATAGAGTTTGCCACTTTCCCTCCATGCTTTTCAATAGCTGTTTTCCAATGATACTTGATAGCAAAAAACAGAATGTCAAAATCCAATTGATAGAGGGTATAAATGCAACAACAATGAGAGTGGTACATACATGTGTCCGAGTAAGACGACCCATCAGAGATATCATCATCCCGGTAAAGGGTTTTTCAGCTAAGCCTAGATCCCTGTGAGGTCTCTGACTTGGGTCCTGATACTTCTTTAGCAACTGTGGCAAAGACATAGGAAACAAGCCAACAAAAAGAACAAAATCTTAGGTTACAAGCAACAAAATTGAAACACAAAAAGAAGGAAAAACAAAATGAAAAGTAAGGAGAATGTCACATCTGAAGGCACCGAGTTCTGAACAGAATCAGGTAGCTTAACGGGTTCCTGTTTCCTTGGAGGGTTTCTGGTGCTGAAAATGCAACTAGCCCACTCACTATAGAACCCTCTGCAGACATAGCGTCTGCCATCAAACTCCAAACTCCCATTGCAAACAGAGCACTTGTCCAATGGACCATAAAACAGCAAGTCTTGGCTGTTCAAAAATGCGGTGAGTGTATTTAACGAGTCATTACATTAAACATGAAAATCCACTTTGAAGAAATAGTCTAATCTAAACCAGAACCAACCATCTTCGTGTAATTTCGAGATCAGGGCCAGAAGAATCAAGGCCATTAGCCTCTAGAATCTCTTTCATTTGCTCCAAAGGAAGGTGCTCCTTTGTGGCTTTGCAAAACTCATCATATTCTTCGGCAACATCAGCCACAGTTTTTCCGTTGACATGACCATCTTCATTTTCCACCTTGGCCTTCTTAGGAGAATGCTCCACTTCATGTGCCTTGGACTCAGCTTTCTGCTTCCTTGTCATAACCTTCTCTTCTTCCCCAGGTGCATGGACATGGGGCCTCGTTTCCTGAACCTTCAAAATTTCCAAAAGCACCTTAACTACTTAAACCCCAAAAAAAAAAGAACCACACTAACAACACATCAAACTTACAAAACAAAACCACTCGATCTTATTCATGGAAAAGAAAGAACTCCATCTCAGGTAAAGTTACACTGAAAACAAGAACAAACCTTCATCTTGGTGCTTAATCCAACTGAATAACGAAAAACTCTCTAGTTTTCTCACGATGAACGAAAGACAAGAACGTAGTTTAGAATCTCAAAACTCGCATGTGGTCTGCTCTAAATAAGCTTTGATTTCTCTTAACCTGAACATGATAATATGTTGGAGCTGAGACAACAACAGCCCTGCAATGCCACGTACATTGAGTTCGCAGTTCTCACAAGAAAATAAAATCTCTTGTCGTCACCACAACATGCCACGTTTGCTAGTTATTTACACGTAGCCAACTGTTTACATTCAAGGCCATACAACGGTGACATGTGGTAAAACCATGCTACTGTGTTTCTTGTTTGATTCCTTATTAATTATTCTTTTGTTCCAATCCTTTATCTGACTCTGGTCACCCCTGCATGCACCATTCGGTTGGATTGGCGTCAGAAAACGGTGCATTATATTCGAGGAAGAAGATAAACATCTCTTCTTTTGTTTTCTTCTTTCCCCAAAAGATAAAGCAGTTGATATTTGCTTCAAGTCTCATGGATAGGAAAAGTTAACGTGCACACAAATTAAAATAAGCACATAGCTGAACTTCATTTTTGAATGAGTATCTTTTTCTAACAAATATAAACTTGTAATGTTTTTCATCGCTGAGAAATATCTCTATTAAAGGCTAAAAAGTATCATATATGTTGGTGTTAGTGACAGATAGAGGATTTATTTCGAATCAACTGGAAATTAATTCGAGTTTCTTTATTTAATTACTTTATTGAACTTAGTTCTTAAGTTCAAATAAATTGAAGAGGTTAAAAACTATTCAAATGTGTTTCTTCCCGTATCTCTATATCTATATCTGTACATTGAAAAATTATTATATATGATTATTGTATTCACTCAAATGAACAGCACAAATATTATAACCATTGGACCGAGCCAACATCTATATATAAAGTAAAGTGCATCATCCATAGATATGCTCAATCTCAGGCTCATGCTGAAGAAAAACTGAAAACATAGAGCAAGAATAAACCAAAAAATCTAAATACAAGAGAAGATGGCAGGGTCATTGACTATGTCATTTTATTTTCAATTAAAGAAGATTGAAATTCTTGTATGAACATAATTGACTATAAAATATTTAATTGATTACCGATTTCTTCTGGGGAAAGAGGATAGAGAAGAGAATTGTGACCCTTTGATTAGAGATGATGATGATACACTGCACACCCCACATACACTTTAAATGCAGTGTCAACATTAATTGAATTGACTTGAGTGCAATAATCATCACCACCGCTTCAGCAATTTATCTAACCTTCACCACTTCAAATATTGTGCAGCAATCATGTCCATTGTTGTTATCTCTACATCTTCCTAAAATAATAAATAAAAAAAACTATCTTCTCCTTCCTTTCGGTCAACCATTTATTGAGATGCATCACAAAATTGCGAAATGTATGTATTCACTGAAAATTTCAATGATTCGCTACATAACCAAATACCACAATAATTAAAAAGAGGGTTTTTTACTCATATTAGTGTAATTTTAACTACAAAAGTAAATTTAAAACTAACTTTAACTCCTTTTACATTGTGTTCATTTTATGTGAGGGTATTTACCGTTTAGAAAGATAAGAGAGAAATGATTTTAAAGTGATCGGTGGAATTTAAGAGAAAGAAAGGAACAAAAAGATTTTATTATTTTTCCATCTTTTCTCATTGCCAAGATTTAAAGGTAATTGTGTAACATTACCATTATATTCTTGATTTTTTTTTCTTAATTCAATAATAATGTATATATAATTTTTAAAATTATGCTTATAATAATAATTAATATCCAAATTTTTAAATTATTTATTAAAAAAATTTGAATATATAAATATATTATATTTTGTTATGTTTTAATCTTTTTTAAATTTATTTATTAAATATTTTTTATAAAATAAATTTAACTCATTTAAATATAATTTTAGATTACTTTCAACATTAAGGACAATTTAGTAATTATTTTTAATTAAACTTAATTTTTAATCTATCACACTAATCAAATCATTGACAAACTTTCCTTCTAAATTCACTTATTTTAATCTTTAAATCCCTTATGTTGCATTTGGATTGAAGTGTGGATTTGGAGAAGTAAATTTGCGTTGATTTGAGTTTATTTGTAAGTAAAGCTGGAGTTGTTTAGATTAAAGAAAAGAAGAAATGATTTGAGTGGATATGAGTGGAAAGTTTATAAAAGTTTGTGTATGATAATGATTGATAAAATTTAATAAATTATAATTTTTAATAGAATAAATTGTATGATTACCATTTTACCTTTCAATATAAATAAAAGAAATAATATTAAAATAAAATTAAAAATATTATTTAAAGTTAGAAAATATAATTTATTAATATCATTAATAATTTTAAAAAATTATTATTATTTTTAATAATAACCTGAAATAATTTGTAACATATACTGTTTAATTTATATCTCAACATTATTATATATGTTACCTTAATAATATATTCTATTATTATAACAACATATAATTAATATATAAACGATTATATATAAAATAAATCAATTTTTATATAAAGTACAACGTGAATGAAGCAATATGCAGGATATAATGGAAAATGTATCCTTTATTCATGCAAATCTTCGCAAAATAAGACGATGGGATTTAGGAGTTATTTCACAAATTTGTTGTTTCTTATATGCTTCACAAATCAACGAATTTTAACCATCCGTTTAAAGGAACACAATGTTAGAATTTTGAAATGAAGTTGTGTTGGTCCTGACCTTTTCTTTTTCTTTTGTTATTTTTGTTTTGTTAAACCGACATGATTTTAGTGTAATTTGATTTAAAGTTGAAAGTTGTGTAGAGTTAATATGATTTCATTCGATATAATTTGATTTGTACTAGTTGTGTAGAGTATCATGATTTTACTTGATTTTATATTATATTGAAATTATGGTCATAGTTCAAAATTAAAACAAAAATAATAAAACAAAATAATAACTTCTTAATAAAATTGTATCTTATAAGTGCAAGTAATTTATATGCATAAAGTTTTTAAAATCTGTTACATTCATGATTCTTATTTAAAATTACACTAATATGATGAAAAAAATTAAAAAAAAGTCTCATGTCTTTATTAATTAATATTAAAGTTATAACACACAATATGAAAGTATAAAGTATTTAGAGGTTTGCATTAAGGAATTAGTGTGAAAATACAAAGAAGAATATGATATTCTTTGTTTAAATTTTTTTAATGAAAGGATAAAATTAGTAGAAAAAACTATAGATGTCAATGAGTTTTAATCCGTGAGCTAACCTAGCTTATCACGGGTTCGAGCCAGGTTGGGTTGAAAAAAATTTAGTTTTTTTAAAAGCGGATTGAACTCAACCCGACTTACTTAACCCATGGGTTAAACAGATTGACCTACTTAACCTATCAACATTCTTTTCTAATTTTTTTCTAATTTTTTTAAATAATTATTTACTATCCCTAATTATATAGGTTCACGATTTCATATTTTTAAATGCTAGAATGTTGCTCAGTTTGAATGTTTAATTAATTTGATTGTCAAGTTATATACGTTAGTACTTTAATTTTTAACTATCATCTTTATAGTAAATTACTCAATCAACTATCTTATAAACAAATTTTTCTAAACTAGCATGACAAAAATATATATATTTTTTATTTATATTTTGTTGAATATCATGACAGAAAATGTGAATATTAGTCATGTTTTCTTTGACTATATGGACACTTTCTTGGAAATAATTCATCATATATTGGTGGTGAGCCTAATGAAGATATTGACTCTTGATTTTACTGTGACTGTCATCTTATGAACTGCTTAAAAAATTATTTAAATATATGAATACCTAAAAATAAATACATAAAAAAAATTATGTGACTCAACCTACTAACCTGTGGTGGATTGAGTTGCAAAAAAATTTATTCACCATAAAGTGAGTCGAGTTGGATTCACTCATTTTTCAACCTTGTTCGTGGTGAGTCAATATGTGTGAGTCAGATTAATTTACTTTGTAATGTCCAGAAAAAACCACATGAACGAGAAATAACAATTTATTTATTTTTAATAAAGTATAAGGTTTAATTATATTTTATTTTTAAAAAGTATTAAATTATTATTTATGCTATAAAAACTATTTATTTTTTACTTTTCCCTGTTATTCATTAATCTAAATAATTATATAATTTTTTATCTTGTTTTCTCATTCTCTCTCACTCGACTAAATTCTATTTTATTTTTCACATATCTACACTATACTATCTTCTATTTCAAAGTTTATCAAAATTGTGCTACAATACACCGTAAAGTATTTTCTTCTCTCTCAAAATCCTACACTCCTTTCCACTCTCTCGAACATTAATTATTTTTTATCCTCCAAATTCCTAATTTTCTGTGTGAGGTTTTAGAGTTTTTTTTTTCCTTTTTTATTGAGTTAGTTTCGGAAAGTTTTACACGTGTGGGACTAATGATCTTGCATGTGGTCCTTTTAGGATAAAGATGAATAAATCTTTTAGTGTAAGATCATAAAAGTATGATATATCATTTATTAGAGTTTAACTTCCAAAAGTAAGCAAAAGTAAATTTTATTATAAGCAATTTGTTTATTTTAAAAAAAATAAATTTAAATAAATTATCTAAAAATAATGAGATAAGTATTTTAATTTTAAAAAAATGACTATTTAAAAGCTAAAATAAAAAAAATTGTATATATATATATATAAAAATCCTATTTATTAATAGAATAGATAAACATTGAAATATCTATTAGATATGTATAAAACATGAGAAGAAAAAATATTAAGAAGACATATTTGATGAATATATAAAATACAATGTCTCATCATATGAAGGGAAAAGTAAAACCTAATAAAACAGAATATTTGATAATAATAAAAGAGAATCAAATATATGATATCTCTATCTAGAGCTATCAAAATGGGTAACTCGGTCCGACCCGGCTCGACCCACCATGGGTTGATGATTTAGTGAGTCAACCCAACCTGGCTCACTTTTTAGCGAGCCAACAAAATTCGAACTTGGCCCAGTCCATCATGGGTGGACAGGTTAAACGGGTTGGCTCACGGGTTCACTTAATTAAATAAAATATAATTTTTTTTTCAGTCAAAACTAAATTCTAATTTTAATTAAAATCTAAATAAACTTTAATATAATCCAAATACAAACCAAAATAAAAAAATACAAATTATTTATGTGTTGGCTAAGAAAACAACCTAACACAAATGTAAAGCCCAATTTAATAAAAAATACTTGTGTGACTCTTTTATTTGCGGGTTGTTGACCAACCTGGCTCACCATGGATTCAACCCGGATGAACCGGGTTCTAGATGAGCCGGGTCTAAAATCAACTCGTATTGAAATTTGTAAAAAAATTTCAACCCAACCTGACCTGAACCCATGGTGAGCCGAATTGACTTGCAGGTTCCAACCCATTTTAACAACTCTATCTCTATAAATATAAATAATAACAGAAAATATATAATATCTTTATCAATATCTTATTTATAAAAAAAACAATTAAAAAATTGAAATCTCGAGCTTACTAAATCATCAAGACATTGTTTGAGAAAACAAACATTATTAAAATATATATATATATATATATATATATATATATATATGAGAAGAAATTAAGAAAGAAAACAATTTCCTCCTAGGTAGGTATATATGTGTGTATGTATATTAAGTGAAAAGTATTATAAGATGGATGAAACTATAAACCTACTTTTGATATTGATAGATGATGAAAGGACATTGGATGAGAGAGATAGTTTGATTCGGCAACATAATTCAACATTAACTTAACCTAACTACCATAAGTCACTTAAGGGAAAGTGTAACTTTTAAATATCAAATATTACAAAACAATATTTATAATTTCTCTTTTAAGATTATTGTGTGATTGTGATCTTTCCCTTCTCCAACGTTTTCTTACCCCGACAAAACTTAGTGGAGGTCCCTTATTTTCAAGACCAAATACACATTTTATCTTTTTTATTTTATTTTATAAAGCTCCTACTTTTTCCTTTGGTCAAGCCTACCTCAAAAACCCTCAATTTTCAAACTCTATTTCTCTCCCTTTAATTATCTCCCTCACGTGTCAAGAAATTTTTTATTTTTCTCTATAAAACAAAAGGGGTCCTTCAAACTCATCATCCCTTTGTCAAATACACATATGCATCATGATCACCATTTTTCGATTTTTTCTTTCACCAAATAATAATAAATTAATCAAGAACAAGACCAAGATTCACACCAATTAATTATATCTATTTTTTCTTTTTTTAAATATGGAATTGATCTCTATCTACGTGCGGGGGTGGATCATTTGTAGCCATCATGCCTCCAAAATGGACTCTCACAGTAGAATAAAATTAGAGCAGGTATATTACTTTGAAAAAAAATATTTTTTTTTCACAATATTTAAAAATTTATTGAATGTAATTTTTTAAACTTAATTCACTTTCAATTTTATTAAATAAATAATGTAACATCCTCAATTAAATTGACATCGACATTATTTGAAAAATGATCACTTTTTAGTGACTCAATATCAATCTAATGGTAAAAACTACATTAGTTCTTTTTAAATAAAATAATGATTGAATTAAAAACAAAAAAAAATTGAAAAGTCACATTAAATAATTTTCTCCGACAAAAAATCTATTAAGTATAAAAAAAAAATTAACAGTACTTAATTTCACATAGATGTGAGTTTGGTTCTTGTAGTAACCTTCATTAGCTTTCACCACCACTCTAAAATTCATGAGTATTTTGTGATTTTGTTTTTCCATTGTAGTAAATTATTAGGGGTAAAGGGGAATGTTAAGGGAAAAAAGGATGATGCATTATAGATAAGCACTTTCCGGTGTTCCTTAAATGAAGGGCAGTTAATAATTACTCTCCTAAGAAAGGTGCAAACATTGTACAAAACCTTTATGGATTAGGACAATGTTACCTTCTCTATAATAATTCAATGTTTTCTTTTCTCAAAATGCTTGCTTCATCACATCATCTATAACGGTATATATTTATATACATAATAAATTGTTATTTATATAAATAATTAGAATGATATTCTTATAACTTGAGACTATATCTTTTAACTAGTTTTAAAATATAAAAAAGTAAAAAAATAAAAAAAAAATGAAAAATACTCAAAAAGATAGCACTTTAAATTGTGAAAAAAAAAATTAAAATTTAGTTGTTAAAAATTATTTTTGATCAGAATTATAGTAACTTTAAACTGGTCATGATGACAAGTAAATAGAATAAAACTAAATACGTATGAGCTTTCATTTAATTGAAAAGGTATGTTCTTGATATCATTTTCATTCTTTTAATTTTAAACTTTGATTTGGTCATTTTATTTTTGTCATTTTTCAATAAACAACTTCATCAAATTCAAATTGCATTGTATGTACTCAGATGTCTTAATCTGGCTTCATATTTAGTATTGTTTAAGGATGAAACTGTAGTTTCTTCAAAAGATGATGATACTGCCATAGGAAAATAATGGCATGACTCTTATTTCTTGATTTTCATTACTGTATATTTAGTGTGGACCATTGATCAATGCACCACTGTCTTTTTCTTTAAAAGAATCAATGATCTACACTAGTAAAAAAAAATAAAAGTCTTAATATCATTTTTCACTAAGAGATTACAGAGAAGACTAGGAGAAAATTCTGCAACCGGTTATCCAAATATAACAGCAAATTCATAACAAATATTTAAACAAGATTTTACATGTCTTATAATGAGGGTTACCATTGAGTAATGAAGCGGATAAATTTCCTCCATATTGAAAGTTACAGAAAACTAAACATGATCATCACATAACACTTCTCTCTGTGACTACATATATGCGAAGAAAATTCATCAACTTCATCACTTGAGGCACCATCTTATTATTATCTAACCAAAAGCATGCAAATTCAGTTCAAACCTCTCTACTCATATAGTACTTCATCACCACCCTGCAAGTGCTCGGTAACAAACCTTTCCCTGAGCCTTCATGTCTCAGCCATTGTTGAGAACTTTTTGTTACTGAGCACAAGGGTACGTACTCACCAAACTCTCTCTATTACATTAATTTCTCTGCAACTTTTTTGTAATAATGTTAATCAGATCATGCATGATGATGATGATGATGATGATGATGAGCATTGGCATCATCTTCATCAGAGGCAGTGATGCATTCCTTCTCATCCTCAAAAGCTTGGAAGGGAGGGTGAGGGTTGTGTCCCTTCCCAAAGGACCTGATATGGTCCTTCAGTGATCTTTTGTGCTTGAAGTCTGAGCCACAAGTGCAGTACCACAACTTCCCACAGTTCTTCTCGTGAGTCCTCCAATCACCTTTCACTGCAAATGTTTTCCCACATTTTCTGCACATAAACGGCTTTGTGCCGTGCTTCCTTTTGTAGTGCGTTTGGAGGGTTCTGAAGTCCTTCAATGGCTTCGCCCTCGGATGGTTTATGTTGTTCTTGCAACCCTGCGCGCAGCAGTAACATGGCAACCTTAACATTGCTGCTGGTTGTGTTCCTTTCAGTGAGTCTGGTCCTTTCCTATATTCTGATCCATGACCCCACATATGCATCTGCAAATCAACAAAAATTAACTTTAGATCAATGATTATGATTAAAGTTTCACATCGACGAGATATAAGATGAACTTATAATACATAAATTATCATGATCGAAGATTTCACAGTGATCAGACATAAGACATAAAACGTGTTCATATTATGTAAATGAATACAAACATTATTTTTATAGTATATAAATGGATGTAAACATCTTTGTAAGTGTCTGTTTATTTAAAATTTTTAAGAATAATGATATTTTGACTACTAAATTTTGATAATTTTATCTTATAACATGAGATGTCATATTTTAAGTGGTTTTTAAATATAGAGAAATGAGTAAATGCAAAAATGAATAACACTTAAGAGATGACATCTCTCGTTTGTAAGAGAAAGTTGTCAGAAAATCATTTTTTGTTTAGTTCAAAAGTTTCGTTTATATTTCGTGTTTCAAGAAAAATGTGAAGCCTACTATATTTGACCAAGTGTCGTCCTTTATATGGCCTAACATGGCCATTGTTGCAAATAATCATTAATCTTCAGTGATGGGTCTAACATGTATTTCATTTTTGTATCTATACATATATATACATACACAATGTAATTAAAACTAAAAATTAAAATGTTTGAGTAGTTAATTTCTTTCTCAATCTTGGCTTAAGCCTGGTAGTTATATATATGGATGAAGATTAAGCAACGGAAAGGAAGTAAAAGCATATGCATGCATATGAAGATTATTATTATTACAATATTCCCGTTTGAAATGAATTCTGAGATGAAAAAGAAGCCTTTAATTTAAAAGTGAAGGGAAAAAGGTTAGAGGGACATCACGTACGCGCCACCTAGTGCATTTTTTTCTTAAAGCATGCTAATTAAAGTTAAATTATGCGACTATTTAATCTCTTTTTAATGATTTTCATCATTGTCATTATCATGTAAAGCATCTACTTCAGTTTGGTATGGATAAAATGCAGCGAGAATTCAAATTCAGTAGGTATATATATATATATATATGCACACAAGCCATGGAATTTTAAAACTACTCAATGCTGTACAAAGTTAAAGAGCAGTTGTGGAAAAACAAAACAATCATTGACTCTGCTCATGAGTTTGGTTTCGATGAAATGCATGTATATATGTTACAAGAAATTTCTTCTGAAAGTGATCGTGATATTTTTAAGTATGATAGCATGATCATAGTGGCAACAATTATTTATAGAACAGAAACAACTCTTTCATCATAAATTTTTTCTGAATATACCTAGCTACCTAGCTAACATAACACCATTGAAATGCTACACATGAAGAATAATAATACTAAGAATAAAAGTTAATATTTTTGTCTTTTAGTACCAAAGGACATAATAATTAATTGTATTCAGTGCTTTTTTTTCTGAAAATAAAATCCGAGGTAATTTTTGAGGTGATGATCAAATCTGAAACAAAGTTTGTCGCAAGTGGGGTACTTGACAGTACTAATTAATAAGCTTGCATTTCTCCGCCCAATAAATCTTGAAAACTCATTAGAGAAATCACACAAGTTAATCAGTATATGTTTAGTTTTAATCGAAACAAATCGTAATTAATTATCATGATCATGTTTGTTTAAGGTAGATCAGGCACGTGCAACTATGATCTTATCAGAGATCTTGAACCCTTTACTTCACACCCTACAAGTAGATCCTAAAACCTCTCCACAGATATGAAAAAAACTAAAATGGATCAAAAACTTTGAACTTGTAGTACTGTTCATACTCCATCTTTATAAAAGCTTCTTCATTATTTGTGTTCTTCACAAACTTTACTGAGTATCTTTTGTCTCTAATTAATTTCCTTTTTCTTGGTAAATCAAGTTTCAAAATTGAGTATGTGAGAAGTTGAATTTAACTAACCTGCATGTTGTTATACCTATTGAAGGTTTTGCTGCATATGGAGCAAGCAAACTGCATCGGACCAACGAGGATCTGAGCAGGAGTTGGAATCCAGAACCTTCTTTCTTGGTTGAAGGAGCAGCCATGGAAGCTTCTCTTGGAGGGTTCTTCTTCTTCTTCTTCCTTGACATGGAAAATCATCTTCTCATCATCATCATCATCAACAACAACCTGATCATGATGCCTTTTAGCACTGTCAGGCAAACCAATGTGCAAAGCCACAGTCACTTGTTCAAGCTTTTCCTCTTTCACCTCAAAACTTTGCAGATGATGATGTTCTTCATCTTTTGAGGCCTTTTCAGTTAAAATGGGCAAGAATTGGATGGTTTCATGAGTGAAGGAAAAAGAAGAAGAAGAAGAAGAAGAAGAAGAAGAAGATGGTTTGAGCCACTCAATGAAAGTAGGAGCATGAAGGTATAGATTCTTATTGTTCTCCACATTGCACTCCATCAAACCCTTGTTGGATTCAGAGAATTTTCTTCTTCTTCTGAAAAGGGTTATGTTATGTTGTTATGTGTGTGTGTGTATGTTCAGACTTTATGGTAGAAAGCCTGCACTTATAATATGGTTTGATTAAGGAATGGAGGCTTTGTTTGTCTTTATGGACTTTTTTTTTTTTCTTTTCTTTTTTTTTTTTAACCCTTACTTTTTCTTTTTTTTCCCTTCTTGTCCTTTTATTGTTTGTTTCTTTTAGGGTGAGACTAATTGGAGGTGCTGAAAATGACATGCAAAAAATAAAACTCACTCATTTATTAGAAAGAATCCTATAATAGTCTCAACTTTGAATTCTAATCAATGCTAGTCGTCAGATTGGGAAAGATATTCCTTGGTCATCAATTTTAGAAACATCATATATAAGCTCTTCAATAAGTTTACCAAGGAATTCAAATTAACTCAAAAAATCCAATAATATTGAATTCCTTCAATAAATGCACTTTCAAGTAACTACTTAAAACTTAATAAATAAATATAAGGATTCGGCTTATTTAGAGTTATTCAATTATTATGATAATTTATTCTTATCAAGTAATGATTTAAATTGCTTTATATTTATCCTCTAATTAGATAAATTACTTATTTTAGAGAATATTAAATCTTAAAAAAGGAATCCAAACAAATGGGTAGACCTCATAACATTTTCAAAATATAACGAGTGTTACTTTCATTTAATATCTTATGTATTCTACTAAACAAATGTTAATTATATAAAAAAAAAAAGCATTTTTACCCAAATGAAATTTTGGGACACGATATTGTCATATTTTCTAAAACAAGTAATATTCCATTTATTTATTTCAAGCTAGAAACTTTGAACTTTGATTTTTTTCATCATGAAGGTATAGACTTATATACGTATCGTGTATTTAACTCTTCTTTGTATAGATATATATATATATAGCGTTTCGTCTTATTTCCAAGAGTTAAAGATTGTGTAGGAGATAAAAATATTAAAAAAAAAACATTTAATTTTTCTATAAACTAAAATTAATTTACATAAAATTAAAAAAAAAAAGTTATATAAATTTGTTTGTATATATAATTTTTTAGGAAAAAGTAATCGAAATCCGATTGGTATAATGTGAAGGGTATTTGTGTTTACGAAAGATTTAGTGCAACGTGTTTATGAGAAGTATGCATAGAGTTTGTGAAACATTGACCTTAAGGAAGTGATATGAAATTAATGTAGGATAAATGCGAATACGGCATTAACTGGTCAATACCTAAACGAAGAAAAATACTAAAAATGACGAACAAAAGGAAACAAGGACCTTGACATAGTGTTATCTAGTGCTTATAAATATGTGCATCGTGTTCCTTCATTTCAATAAGTCAATAATTTAAGGACAGAAAATATGGTGCCTCATTCATCGTGGCTGCACCAACTTACAATTTTTTTTCAATCCACAAAACTATAGTCTTCTGACCCAATCCAAGTTTAAACTCAAGTTCGTCAGACAGTGATTATTAGAATTAACCGGTGCGTTCCTGAAATATTGTCTGTTTTGAAAGCTAGAGTTTTGTTATAGTTTTATCTTTAAAAAACACATTTAAAAATGTAGAGTAATAAGAATATTTGAACTGCACTTGATTCGACTCCTAAATAATATGAAATATTATTTAGAGATATATTATTGTATTCTTTTGTTTTAATTCTTTGTTTTTTCAATTAGAAACAAATTCCAATGTTTAATACCATCTTCTAAAATGAAACCAAAAGCTTCTTTTTGGATATATCTTATTAAAACCGTACCTTTTATATTCTAATTAAAAAAACGAACAGGATGTAGAATCATTGAATCTTGTATTGAATGTGCAACAATATTCTTTAGCATCATCATACGAAATTATCATTAAAAATTGATTATGGTACTTTTCTATTCAGTTAAATATAGGATTAGTAATACTCGTATCCAATAATATATTGTGATAGTTGTTTTTTAACCGTCATCATATATATAATACCACGACGACTTTGTTATCGTTCACTGTAAAATCAGTTTTATCACATTCTACCGACAGATATAATATTTTTTTAATGATTGTTAATAAATTTTACACACAAATAAAAAATTTATAAATAATTATTAATGGGTAATTATTAGAAAAAAATTGTAAGTAATTATTTATTAGTAAACATATAAATAATCATTGAAAATTTTGGTTATCAATAAAATTCGTTATTCATTGTTAAATATTACGATTTTTTTATCTGTGATAAATATTGTGATTTTACTTTTATTTTTCCTCTTTCTCTTCTTCTTCTTTTTTATTTTTATTTTCTCTTCATATTTTATTTCTCATTGTTAATCTAACATAACCCGCAGTTGTTTCGCCACTATGTCGTTGCGTTTTATTGTCACTTTATTCTCATCTTTCTTCTTTTCCTTTTCCTCTTCCTCTTCCTTCTTTTCTTCTCCTCCATCTCCATTTATTTTATAAATATATTTTATTAGATTTGACAAAAAATTTGATAACTATGAAACTAACAAATTAAAAAAAAAATTGCTAAGGAATATTTAAAAAAATCAATTATCAACAAATTTTAAAAGAAAAATCATTACTAACGAATTTGATCATGAAATGTCGAAGTCAAAGCAAGAATTTTGATGTACATTTCATCGGAAATATTTGTCGATAATAAAAATTATAATTTACAAATGAATTTTTATCGATGAATCTATTACTTACAAAATTTTTCGTTAATAATTAAAATTTTAATTTATCGAAAGATCTTATTTAAAATTCTAAATTTTGTCAGTAAAATTTGTTGATAAATCTTGTTTTACCAAAATACTTATTTTCGTCAGAAAAATTTTATAGGTAACTAAGCAAATTCTTCCCATGATTATTATAGGATAGAAATAATGAAAATTAAAAAATTATTATTATCATACGATTTTAATTCTATATAAAATTTTGTTTTCACATTTCTTCTTTTTTATTTCCCCTCTTCTCGGTCCGTTGTTTTCTGCATTTATAATTATTGTGATTTTTGTCCTTGTAGTCATGGCCTTTATGTAGTTATGTCACCATTCATTACTTTCACCATTTATTTCTGTATGTATTGTCCTAACTCATCTTGATTTTAACAGAAAATCCTCATCTCTAGATGAGTATGAATATGAATAATAATAAACTTTTTTGAATTTAATGTGGATAAGTATTTACATATTTTTCTTGTCTTTGTCTTTATATTCGTTATTGTTTTAAATTTCTAAAACAACCATATTGTTTATTAGGCAACCTAACAAACTTATTTTTACTATTTTCTTTTGTTTAGTTTTGTTTTAGTTGTAAAACTCTTATTTCTTTTTTTTTCTTTTTGTTGTGTCACATGACTTTTCATTCTTGTTATCAACTATTATTCGACTTATTCAATATTTACAAAGTCCACTCAAATCTTTGAGGTACTCCCTGTCCTTATAACCTTGATTTCACATTTTTATTTTTTGTAATTTTATTCAAATGATATATTGTATTTCAAGAAAACTAAACTTCACTTTCATTAAATTAAATAGTTGTTAAGCCACACATTTCATTATTTCATTTCTTTTTTATTTATTTTTTCACATATTTGATCCTCAATTTCAAGTTTCCAGTCGTATAAACCCTTAAAATATATGTCATTTAGAAATTAATTAAATCTTTAATAATATCATGTTTTTTTGTTGTAATTTTTATTTCTTTTGTTAAAAAAAATTAATCAATATTTGAAACAAGTGAAGTATACCTTATATGTTATAGATATGAGGATAAAATAAAAATTTTATACTCGTTGACATCAAGTTAAATTTAACCTTAGTAAATTTGAATGTGATGTTTAATAAAAAAATAAATAAATCTATTTATTTACTCATGGTTGGTTTTCTTTTTTTAATTTAATTTGACATAGATAAAAGTTTGATTTGTCTAAAAGACTAATTTCTTGCATTTGTAAATATGACAAAGTTTAAGAATAATTAAATTAAAATTTGGGTACATTTTATATAAGAAATAAAGTTTGAGAAGATCAAATGCTCTTTTCTTTAATAATTATATAATTATGCTTATATGTAAATATACGAGAAGACATAACTATTTGTTAAAATTTATTGAAATCTAAAATTTATGGTTGGATAAAATTTTTCGTGTTATTCTACCTAATGATAACACGATAACTAATACCTTAATGCCTTAAAGACAAGAGTTCGAAAACTTCGCTATATTTGTTGGCACAACGTTATTTGATCGATTTGGCTTGTAAAAAATGTCATAGAGACAGTTTCAATATGACTTGTATGAGATAAGCTATTTTAAAGTTTAAATCAATTTATTTTATTGGTGAACCAATGAATTAATAATGACCTCTAACCCAAAATTCTAAAACAATAAGTTTTTTAGTTTTCATTTTTATATGATATTTTTACATTGGTATTTTTTTTCTCGAACATAAACATTTCAAGTCACGAGTACTTATATAGTTAATCACATCAATCTTCGGTTCTGATATCACTCTTGGATCTTTTTTAGAAATGATCATTAGGTTTATGAGTCTTCATCCTTATATGGTGTCCTTCACATTGGTACTTTTTCTTCAAGCGGAAGCATTTCAAGTCACGAGTTCAACCCATAAATAAGCGATTGATACCACTTCTAATCCAAAACCTTAAGGTAATGAGTTTATGAGTTTTCATTCTTATATGGTGATCAACTTTTTCATTTTTACTCAATGTGAGACTTAGACTTACACTTGGATTCCCAACACTTAAGAAGAAAAATCAGAATCTTATTATGTTAAGATTTTGGATTGAAAATGATGTTAATTACTTATATAAATTAAACATTTTTTATTGGTATTGTATTTTCTAAGTGAATTTTTTGAAAGACTCGTATAACAATTCGACATGTATTTAATAAATTAAATTAGACTATATATTTTTGTAAATAATACTATATATATAATATTTAATGTTTTCATACTAATAATAATAATTAAACATGAAGTCAATAATGATATACCAATGTTTTCATACTAATAACGTTTGACTCTCTAGGTAATATGTGACATGCACATTCCAACAACATATATAAAGAGAGGGGTTGCGTATGACTATGTATGAAGACACTTGGCAAATTTTCCGTTTTACAAAACTCAAATCTATAGCTATGAAGAAACGTACAAAAAAAAAGGGGAATTTGTACGTAATTTGTATTTTAAAGGCAAACGGAAGAAGTTATTAGTGATTAGGTGTGTGGAAGCAATTAAATGGTTTTTACCGACAAAATGCTCACTCATGCATATCTTTATGCTTACCTCTCATTTTATAACTCCTTTTTGTTTATGATCCAACCATATCGTCACTCTCATCTTCTATCATTATCATCATTCCTATCTTTTTCTTTTCTTTTCCACTATTTCAATCTTTATTTTTAACTTTTTCTTCCATTTTTATATTATTTCAGTATCTCACTTTCATCGATAAATAAGGTTCTACGTTCTTCCCCAGGTTACATAAACGTGTGAAAAGCTAATTAAAAAATTACATGTATGTATACAAGAGATTTAAATAAGTTTTAAGTATTTCGTCAATTTAAGTATTAAAATAATTTATATATTAATGTTACGAGGTGGAGTTTAAATTTAAATCAATTTCACAAATTTATAAAGTGAGGATTATATTATCTATATATTGTGAATTAATTTTATTTTTAGTCAATGCAAAACTTTTAACGATTAATTTATACTTATATAAAAAAAATTGGATGGGATGAAGGTCTCACGGTTCAAGATCCGTAATTGTTCACATATTAAGAAATTCTATGACTAATTTAAAGTACTAATATGATTAATTTAGGAAGACAAGTGAGATTTATAATAAGATCACTAAAATAATTACGAAGTTTCGCATCTTTTAAAACTTAAGTGAAATAACATATTTAAGTTAACGAAAATAATAATATAATAGAGATTTAATTAGAAAATATAAAAAATTTAATTACTTGATCAATCAATATTTTTAATCAAAAATCAATTAAAATTATATAAATTATGAGAGAGATAAAACTTAATTAAAAAATACAATAACATATATATATAAATAAAATAGAGACTAATTAAAAAGTTGGTGCAAGACTAAATTAGCAAAATGTTAAAGGATTAAAGTAACTTTTACAAAAAGTGAAGAGACTAAAAAAGAAAAACTAAATATAAGGATGTCATGTCTCATGTACACGTGATAATCCACATAAGTTGTCATCAGTTTGATATAATTTGGATTTTGGATTCTTTAATGAATTTTATTTTGTTGATCCTTTACTGTGTTAATTTTCATATTTTAAAATATTTTAAAATATATTTAAAATATATTTAAAATATTAATACAATGTGTTTTTAATATTCAACAAATAATAATATAAAAAAATTAATTAATAACGAATCTAAACTCACTTTAATAAAACTAAAAATATTAGCAGAACAAAATATTTAAAAACTAAGATCAGTAAAACATTAAAAATAAAACAATTCCAGAAATTCAGGATTAAAAGCATACATAAACATCACAGTAATTCTCATTAATCAAAATTTCACCACAGATTTGTCTCATGGATGTGCAGGTATGTATGCAGTTGCAATTGTTCAAAGAAAAGCCATTTAGTCATCAAATCTGCATTAATGTGGTCAACATCAATCGTTAGTTAGGGTTGTATATTATTCATGAACTCGTGTTATTTTTTAATCTCTTTTTTTATATTTTCAAATCTTTGACTATTTTAGAATTTAAAATTTTTTTATATTATGAAACATTTTTTTGTGATGATGAAAGAAGAATTAGCATTTCAAATTATACTTTATATACAATGGAGTAGTTAATAGGATAAATTACCTTAATTTTGATGTGCATTTCCAACAAATTATTAGTACTATTTTAGTTATCCATTTATTGATGGATTTTAAAAATTGAATTATTGACAAATTTATAAACAAATTTTGAAAACTTGAATTATTAAACGATTAACCGGTAAGTTTTAAAAAAAATCAATTATTAACAAATTTATTGATAAATCTTTTAAAAAAATTCATTCCTAATAAATTTATCAACGAATTTTTTACAAACATAGTTAAAATCTAAAACAAGAACTTTAGCAACTTATATATCATTGAGTAATAAAAATTATAAATTATCGATAAATTTACCGATAAATCTATTTTGGACAGATATTTTATCAATAATAAAAAAATTAATTTACCGAATTTTTCAAAAAAAATTTATCTAACAGTTTTTAATAACAAATACTTTTATTAATAATTTAAAATTTAAAATTTAGTAATAAAATTTGTCAACAATATCTATTTTACGGATAAATTTGTTTTATTTATAAAATTCTGTCATTAATTTAACTTTTTCTCATAGTGGTGGAAAGTGTATTTAAAGTTTCACTCCTTATTTTTAAATAATTTATTTTAGAGAGGTTATTATTTTATTAGATCATTAAGCCTGGTGACATTCTTAGTTTTGAAGAGATGGAACTTGATATTTTCATTTTTTTTATACCCAATTTTTACCTACATTCGTTTGTTAAAATAATAATAATAAATATAAATAAAATTTTATAATAAATAATAATTTATAGGATTGTAATTTTAATATAAAAGAAAAATAACAACGTCAAACTATCATCACTTGACTTGAATATAATTATGTATGTCATTCAGGCTTTTTCTAATAGGATTCTTATTCTTGGAGTTTTTGGGATGGATCAAATATGCAAATTAATATGAAATTAAAGTTCTGTACACATTCATAGAGAATGCCATCGATGTGTGGATAATTTAATTAATTTTAAGATTTTTAATAATCAGGATTTTACTTGGTTTAATATTTTGACAATGGTATCTTAACCTTTAAATATATATGAGATTTCAACCAAACAAAATATACAATTCGTAGTTGGTCAGTAAACACTTGCAAGAATAATCTCATTTTAATTTTATTATTAGTTATCATTGAAAGTCTCACATCGATTAGAGATAAAATCAATTTACAATATATAAGTGATTGCGATCTTCATCTTACAAGTCGATTTTGTAGGATTGAATTAGATTTAAAGTTTACTTTTAATATAATATTAAAATTAAATTAAAGACTATCTTAATAAACTTTCTTAAATATTTTGTTCAACGATATCGTAAAAAGAAAACAAATTGGTTATATGTAGGTGCAGGGGTGTGTTATTAAAGTTATTATTACTGTTATGAGTGTGTGAAGATTCTGACAAGGAAGTGTTGGATGAATACGCATACTAGGCACGGTAATAGGTTACCTTGATACCTCTCTTTTCTTTGTTTCTTTCTTTTTGTTGTTGTTTTTTTTCCTTTATGTTTTTGTGGCTATGTTCTAGTGACACTCCCGTGACACCACCACCTTTTGAATCATTTTCTCACCTTTTTCCAAATTTAGTTTATTTGAAGGGTAGTGATAGTGGAGGACAAGCTTTTTCAAGATTATGATATATCCAAATTTTTACCTTTTTATTTTCCTTTTTCTTCTTCATCTTCTTCTTCTTCTTCTTCTTCTTATCATCATCTTCTTAACCCTCCTCATGCACCTTTCCTTTCTCCAAAGATTATAAGTGCCAAAATATCTCACTTTTTCTTTCATTCTTTGCCCAAGAATCATGAAAGAGGTTTTTCATTACCAAGTCATGAACCCCCAACACAGTCATTTCAACTTTATTTACCTAACTCCTCCACTAATGCCAAAAAGAAACAATTTTTAAGAGTTTTTACCTAATCTCTCTACCGGCCAACTAATTAGCAAAGAGATAAATATATATATATATATATATATATATATATATATATATATATATATATAATCAATTTTTGCTTTGTAATTATTCTCATAATGTTTTAGGAATCCTCATTTTCTTAATATGTTTGCAGAAGATTAGATGTAAGGAAATTATTACAATCATGAAATGGTACGTTTATGGGGTTTAAGAAAATAATAAAAATTTATGTGGTGAGTTTTATAATGTTGTGATGTGAAATATGTAATATTGATCCTTATTTATGTGACTATTGACATCATAAAATTTATGATGATGTGAGTGGTGTAAACTTGTTTTAATTTAATCAGTAATGATGTCAACTATAAATTAGGTGTGGCTTTGTTCCATTTTAAGTAGTAGTTACAATAAATATTCAGAAAAAAAATGTCTTGATATCCATAATAATTTTACTTGATTTTAATAAGATTTATCTTGTATAATATAATTATAATATCTTAAAAATAATAAAAATAATCTATATTAAATGTGGAAACAATTGGAAACCAAAGTAGAATAATTTATAAACAAATGTTGACGTTTTATCCCTCCAATCCATTAAAAAGTTATCGTTTTATCACCTTATTCAACCATTTAAATTCTATTACAACATGCATATGTACATATTACAAAATGCGAATATGTATGTATCTAAAATAAAAGATATAAAACCAAAATATTTTGAATTATCTATAAATATTTTTCTAGCTTCAGAACTTGTAAAATCATACGATTCTTAGTTAAAAAGTGGTGATATAAGGATGACAATTACAAACAAAAGTTAAAGTGTGAGCTAACTATTTGATTAATCATAATCGACATATGATTATACACAAAGTAGTATTAGTTTGAACAAAGATATCACAATATATAGTATGTCCGGAAGTATTATGCCACTATGATATATACTTTTTCATCATTATATAGTAACATCCATACTTTTTCTTAATTATATAGTAACATTCAGTGACGGATCTTGATAAAAAATTTGAACGGACCAAAATAATATATTCAAAATTTATATACTTAATTAATCATTAATATAACAAAAGTATATGTAATTGAGTATTGAATTTTTCCTTAGAAAAATGATAGTCTTTAAGTTGTATTTGATATAGAATCTATTTTAAATATATTTTTCTAATTTCATCTCTTTCATTTATTCACTTATTGGATACTTCCATATTTAAGAACGTTTTACTGATATAAGTTCCAAATCATCTATTTCACTTATTGGATAACATTTTCTGGTTAAGATTCAAAGAATTAGTATAAAATTATAACCTATAATTTTTGAATCTTAAGAAATTATTCTTCTAATTCAACCATTGGATAGTATCATGTTTGCAAATATGTAAAGAAGTAAATATGTATTATTTTTATCTTTTCAAGGATATCTCCCTCTTTACTCACTTTAAAAAAATAATCTATTATTTTATTTTTCATCAATATACTTATTAAAAAAAGTTTAAGACTAAAAATAATTTAACAAAATTTAATCAAAAATTGAGAGATGTAATTATTAAAAAATATTATATGATAATCAAGCAAAATGTAAGCGATGGTTATGAAAAAACATATCATATATAACTTTTCCTTCTATATAAATAAAAATATAAATATACAAAAAACCAATGACATGAAAAAAATATTAATTATTAAACTAATATTTCACTATCAACAAATAAAAGAGAATTATCTTTTTATCTTAAAATAATGAAAGAAAAAAATGAGAGCAGAATGAATGAATTTACGTTTAACTTCCTTTAAAAAACACAAAAGAAAACATGCAAAAATAAAAGATGAATAAAATATTGAAAAACTTAAAAGATAATGAGAGATAACATACAAAGTATGTCAATAAGTTTTTTTTTTCTTTATTATATTTAATTTTATATTTTATTATTTATTAACATTAACTATTATACTTTATAAAAATAAAAATCTATCTAATTTAATTTCCATATCAATACAATATTATATATATATATATATATATATATATATATATATATATATATATATATTATTATAAAATTATATATTAAAAAAAAAAAAAAAAATAGAGATATATTATAAAAAAAAAAAAAAAAAAAAAAAAAAAAAAATATAAAAAATAATAAAAAAAAAAATAAAAAAAAATAAATATATATATATATATATATATATATATATATATATATATATTAAATTATAATAATATATTTTAAAAAAATAAAAAAAAATTGGGATATACTTTAAAAAAAATTAAAAAATTTTGGGGGATCATGGTCCCTAAAGACACACTAAAATTTGTCATTGTCGGTAGGAGTATAAAATATAAAATGTATTTCACATAACAAATATATAATAATAATATTTATCTTATTTATTTATTATTAACTTAATAAACTTGTGTTATTTATTTATTATTAAATTATGTTACCCATGAATTTCTCAACGTATTTAAAAAAATCAATCATAAACAAATTCAAAAACAAAAATATTACAGACGAATTTAACAACGAAATGACCATGAATTAAAACATGAAATTTGACACTTATTTCACCAATAAAATTTGTGAAACATTACAAATTATCAATGAATTTTATTACACACTTTTTTATAACTTATTTTCTTTAATGTAATTTCCCTAATACAAATGAATACAATAATATTAAGTAAGAAACTTAAGTGCAAATAAGATTTTAAGTAATATATAATAGAGATTATTAAAATTTTGAATTGAAAGTATTAAGAAGTGTAACTTAAATTTAATTTAACTCAACGAAATCAATTTGTCCGGTAAAATTTGGATTCACTCATATATTATAAAATTATTTTATATCTAATTGACATGAATCTTATATTTAATTGACGTCAAAACATATACATTTTGAGTATGAAACTAGATATTTATGAGTAGTTTAATAACGGGTGACATGATAAATCCAATAAACAATAAGTTTTATTATTATATACTTTAGCGACTATAATACTATATTAAAAAATGAACTTTAGCCTACCTCAACATTATAAAATTAACATGTAAAATGAAGTTTATATTCACTTATATATTGTAACTTTGTCTTATGTCTGATCGATGTGAAATCTTAAAAAAAAAATATTATAATTTCTTATCTATATTTGTTTATGATCTATTGGTATTAAATCTCTTCATTATTATTATACCTAAGAATGAATCCAAACCAATAAAAGAATGTGTCAATGTAAAAGGGAAGAAATAATGTTTATGCAAGACTTGTGAGTATTAGAACGTAGCCCATAGAACTGAGTCCACGCGCACAATCATCCCTAAACGTTTTCTTCTTCTTCGAGTCACCAAGCACATCATTAACATTCATTCTTAGCTTGTTAAGCCGAAATTATTGAATTCCAAATATTTGAATTACTCACACAAAAACACTCACATTCTAGAAATCGAAAACGAAGAAGAAGCCTTGTTGTTTCGTGACAGTTGATTCAAGTGTGTAAGGTATTGTTGGTTTGTTCAAAATAGTTGTCCGCAATCAAAGGGTAGAACATAGTCTTATAATGGAGGAGATAGAAACAAAGTGTGTAGCCTCGACTAAAAAATCTTCAAACTTTTCTTCTTCAACCACGTAATGATTATCGACAGAGTTTTCAATCTAATCTTCCACAGATTAATTACTACAATTAACACACACATCTTTCTTCAGCTAATTAAAGTTAACCCTAAAGTCACACCCATCACTATATTTTTGTGTTTGAATCATTCCTCTCTCTTTTTTTTTTATCATAAAGGAACGTTTGGTTTAAGTTGTTCTCCGTCATTTCTGAGAATATGTTTCATTTGTACTGTGTTCTTATGAGATTTTCGATAAATTTTATATCTAATTTAAGTTCACAAAACTGATTTGTATAGTGAAGTTTGCACTCATTTTTATATTATGAAATTGTTTTATATTTAGTCAATGTGAAACTTCCAACGTATTTAGTCTATCGATAAAAATATAACTTCTAAAAACATTATTATGTCATGAACCAAGTGATCCTCCTTCTTTGTCCCTTTGTACAATTAGGTTTAAATGAAAAAGTTCATACTAGCTAGATCATATAGCTATGAAATATACATACTTTTTTATTCTCTTACGAATTTTATTAAACCTTTTTTTTAATATTTTATTAAGGCATTAAGTACAAGCAACACTACAATATATGTGTTATAAAAAATATCTGATGCAACAATATCTACCAAAGACAATTTGTCTTGCATACATGGTATTGAATTTTACCGAGTCTCTTGATTCATTTTGAAATTCTTCGACTTTATAGATCAACAAATAGTTTATCAAAACTTTATGTAAAAAAATAGTAATATTATAAACCTATCTTTATCATGGTTTTTTCAGAACTTTGAATTGGAATGACAATTTTCTCGGGAAAGGGAAATATGAAAACAAAAGTTGCTACTCGTTGTGAAGAAATAACTCTTTAAATTAAAATTTTAAGGTTCAATTATGATTATAAAGTTACTTTTATAATTCTTTTGCAATATTATTATAAAAAAGTGGGTTCAAGTTTCACTTATGAGATTTTTAATCTATTCCTCGTTCCAGACATGTATCAAAAATTTAAATATGAGTTATTTTTCTATCACAACCATTAGTCTTACATTGTTTAGAAATTAAGACTTAATATAATTTAAATATTTTCTTTTCTTTTTATCTACTGAAACATCTTTTAAGGACAAAATCGTTACGAAACACATATTCTAAAGCGAATAATAATTTAGATGTAGAAAGATTGACCCAAGAATAATACGTGAAACAAAAACTTAAAAATATTAAGTATTAAGATTTTATATTAAAAGTGATATAGAATATTTTTTACATAGTTTCGTATTTCATTTGTGACAAACATTCCTGTTGGTGATAAATTTTCCATCTTTATGACTAATTGACAACACAATAAACTTAAACCTTATTTATTATTTGTTTAACATTTCGATAGGTGTGAATTTATTTTATTTTTTTAATTTTATACCAAAAGTCCAAAGAGTTATTAATGTAAGTTAAAATACGTATTGGTTGGTATAACATTTTGTGTTTGAAATGTAGTTAAGGTTATATTAATGTGAAAAGTTAAAATGTTGGATGGTAGTGGAAGTTGACATCATAACCTTACATCATTGGTGGTAGGTCAGGACTTAAATTAATTAGTGGCATACTTTTATTAAATTCCAAAATTATAATAACAAAAAGCAAATTATTCACTTAGATTGGGAGCAGTTTCTACGTTACAGACCTTGACTCAACTATCATCAACATATGGCAGTTTCGAGCCGTTGGGATAGTGAATGGGAGAATACCAACCAGAGAACGAATAATTTCAATGGAAAGACCACAACTTTACAAATTAATCAAACCCTCTATTTTATTTTCTTCTTCAGATATATGAATCGGATATATTTTTTTTTATTGTAAGTGAAGAAATTGAATAAGAATATGAATAGGAAAACATAAATTTAAGAATAAATTATCGGAGATTCTACATCAACAAAATTAATATAAGTAGGTGCAATTCTTATTTTAAAAGTCAGTTTAATAGGATTTAGTTAAATTTAAAATTTATTTTTTAACATAATATCAGAATTACGAGTTAAAGTCTATTTTAGAGACATTTATTGTTTGTTGGACTTACCGTGTTACTCATTATCGGATCACCCCACCCATGTCCAATCACACGTTTAAGACGTATATATTTCAGAGAGAAGTGTATAATGGAGATTCTACATAGACTATAGATAAGATAAATTCATAGTATACAAGTGAGTACAACTTTAACCTTACAAACCAATTTAATAAAATTAAGTTAAATGTAAAATATTCAAATTTTAGGTGAAACTTTTAATTTTCTAAACTTAAGTAACGGAATTACATTTTATAAATTTAATTTATCTAAACAAAATATATTTTAGTATAAAACAATTTTCAGTTTTGTTTCTGGAAAATGATTTTTTTAAAAAAAAGAATCTTCTAAACATAGTATTAAAGTATTTATTAATTAGTGTCACTACCTTGAATTTTGATTCCACGTTTTGGTCATTCTCCAAATCACAAAACTTGATGACTTCAAAACCTTCATCATTGCTATATGAACCTTTCAAGTAACTACCGTTTTGAGAAAAAAACGAAAATGAAAGAAAAGTGAAATGATTTATAACTTAGTGTGAAATGGGAAGTGTCTTGAACTGCTTCACCAACCCAATCACTTTCTCTTTACGCGGAAATTTTCCAAAGTCATCGCATAATTTTATGTAACCCTTTTCCCTATCAAAATGCTAATGCACAAAACACTCAATTTAAGGACTTAATCACATTTTATATCTCTCAGATTAATTAAAAAAACAAATAAAAATGTTTAGAAACTAAAAATAAAATACAAATGTACTTAAAAAAATATTAATAAATCAAATGGCTTGGATTCATAGGGGAAAAAAGTTATATGTGTGGAGCACATACACTGAGATTAGTGAAGACGCGTTCAAATTCTCATTTTCAATTTTTTGTGTGCTCATAATTCAACTTGTATAATGGTCAAGACAAAAATAGGGTTCATAGTTTGTCAAATGGTATGTGACCAAACCTTTTTGTAGCTTTTGACCGATAGACTTTGTATGAGAATTTGTAAATTAGGTTAAACGACTTAAATTCCTTTTGGTTATTGAAACTGAAAATTGTAACAATTTATATATTTTTCACTAAGAAAAAAAGTGGAGCACAAGAATGTCATACGTTTGTTGAACATAAAGTGCTTATGTGATTGGTTGGAAAACTTCTTAACACAAATTGTTGGAAATTGGAGGATTAGAGAAGTGACAAGTGATATATGTGACACATTTCATTTGACATAGTTAATTTATAGGATATAAATAGGGTAATTTTTATTTTATTAATCAATTTTATGAAGATAAGTTATAATTTTTTTTTTTCAATTTGGTATCAAAATCTATTATAACAAAGTTTATTGAGTCTATTATATCATTTATTATCAGGTCATTACCGAATTATTTACAAATATTTAGTTTCATATGCAAGATATTCATGCATCATGAAGGTGGGGTAAAAAACTTTACGTTTACTGGATATAAGATTAATTTACATGATATAAGTAAGTATAATTTTCATCTTATTACAAGTTAATATTGTGAATATGCATGAGTTAGACTTAAACTCACTCTCTAGTATGATATTAAAGTCTATTTTATTGAAGTTTATTGAGCCTATTAAATCGGATCTTCTACAAAATATCTAGTCTCACACAAAACATACATATGTCTTGACACGAGAAAAGATAAATATCAAAATATAGTATATAATGACAAATAATATTCACCTTGTACATGATAAATTAAGCTTAAAGTCACCAAATAATCAGAAACAATACATGTAAGAGACCAATACATTTTCTTTAATCTACGGAATCTTCTTTCTTACGTGGGTTAGGAATGATAATGTATTGGTCTATTACGTGGGTTAGGAATGATAATGTATTGGTCTATGAAATGTTCATGGTTCAATGGTATAGAATCTAATACTTTTAAAAATTCTTAGAATTGTGAACTTATAATCGTGTGGAAATGTCAAAATGAAAATAAAACATTTATATGTTAATAGTTAAACTTTCTCCGTTAATCGAAATTAAACATGTTACTTTAAGAAAGTATAACAATAATTAATTTAATTTATAAATATTTTAAGAGTCGCACTTAGAGAGTAAATAATGTTAATTAATATTATGAAATCTATTTACTTTGTTTCTCATACCGAGTGAAGCTTAATCTTTCTTCGCAAATAACATGGGCTATCCTCACATCAATTTGCATTGGGCTTAGCCCAAATACACAACAACACGCACCTCTGTTCAAGTTACAAAGGGCATTGCTGTCTGCAGCCATCAATATACTTCGTACACCCCCATAATTTAAATATACTCTCGCTCCGTCACTTTTAGTGGGCTTCATAGATCATCTCTAGTTTTTTTTTAATAAGATTTTCCATTAGTAAAAATATTATTTTAATGAGTTCCATGAACTCAGAAATTTGTTTATATGATTAACTCTCTTCCACATGTCTATAGCATCCATGTTAAAATTAATTTTTTTATTAATAAGAAATAAATGTAGAAAAAATTGTGTTATATTAGGATAAATAGTAAAAGAATTTATGTAAAAGAAGCTACAATAAAATTTATTACCGAAATGGATTAGCATTGTCTTTTTTGGTATTAAGTTTTGTTCAAACACCTTTTTTCATAAATTGTCTTATAATTCTGTTCCAATAAAGAAAAAATTGAATTTCTAAACACTGAAGTTATAAAAGACGAAAATGTAATAAAATTAATTTCGAAACATATATTTTGAATTTTTTTAATATTTCAGAATGGTATTATTCTTCTTAGAATTACTATATCCCACAATTCAAATTTTGAAATAAATTTTTAATTATACATCAAGGAACACTACCTCCTAAGATATTTATTACTCTATAATAAACTAGAACTGTTGAAAACTTATTCTATGTTGTACAATATAGAAGCTAGTGATAAGTGTAAATTTTAAAAGTTTAACTATTAAAAAAAATGGATTAATTTTTTCGAAAAACTCAAATACATATAATTTTTTTATATATATTTTTATTTTTTCCAGAAAATCAAGAAGAGAAAAATTATATAAACAATGTTTATTTTACATAATTTTTAAAATTATCTTTTTAAAATATGTTTGATTTATGTTCTAGCACATCCAAACGTTTCATCAACACTTAAAAGTCGATATCAATATATTTTCATTCTTTAACTTACCAAGATATTTAAAAAATAAAATGAAATCATAATAAAATCAAGTCATCATCATATATGTGTTGTTACATGTAATAGCGATGTTATATTAGTTGTTTTTAAGATTAAAACATTATTGAAATAAAAATGTTGACGTAATATGTAGAAAAAAACTACAAGATCTTGGTCCCTATATTTTTTTAGAAAATTTATTTTCCTGTATATAAAAACCTTACATAAGACTAGTTAGATGTTAATAATAGTTTATTAAAATTGTACAAAGTATTGTTAACTTTTTGTTGATATTGTAAATAACATTAGTTTTTCTCCGAATAAATATAATAATAATATTTATTTATTTTATTTTCTCAAAAGAAAATAAGTGAATAGAAAAAGAAACAAAATAGTTTTTAATTATTAGTTCTTAACTCTATTTTCTTACTTTCTTTACTCTATGCTATTATTTGGGGTATTTATGAATTTGGTTTCAATTTTGGCATTTAGTCTGAGTGTGGACTGCAATTAGTCAATACCTAATAATTTTCTGTATCTTTTCTTATCAATCTATCATTGTGTTTCAGATTGGAACAGACATGAGTCCAATCACATAAGACATTGACGTTACTTTCAACCAAAAACTTTAAGGCACTGAATTTATGGGTATTCATTTTTATATAGTGCTCTACTTTCTTATCTCTAACTAATGTGAAACTTATACTCACACTAAGATTCCTAATAGAAACAAAATAACAATGTAAATGTAATAACAGGAAAAAGCTATTCAAATAACAAATAAATTAATAGAAATGAAGAATATTGGACATATATGTTGTTAAGAACTACTAATTGTTAAATATGTTGTTAAGAACTACTAATTGTTAAAACCCTTGGTAAATAGCTTGGTCTTTCCATGAAAGAAATGAAAAGATCTATGGTAATGTAATTTTTCTCAATCAAATAAATGATCGAGAAATTTGATCCAATTGTACAACAACGAATTAAAAATTATGAAATTCATAATATTGCCTTATACATAATATATAAATATATAAAATGAGTAGCTAAATTTATTAATTGTTGCAATAAAAAATGAAAAATAATAAAAAATAGATGCTAAATGTTATTTAATTAAATAATTGTTCTTCGAAAAAAAATGTCTTTTTTATTAAGATATATAAATATTTCATTGACTTCAATATAAATTAATGAATATAATTACGTTTAATTATTTTTATATAAATATCATTGAAGAACATGTAAAAATACGTAAAAGATAAGTGATAATTTGTTTGATATTTTTAGGTAAAATGTACAAATAGCCACAGAAAAAAGTTGTTACGTGAGAACATTACAATTATAAAATTTTAAGTTAAATAGTTTGAATCCTTTCATTAACATAAAATTCTTAATATTTAGAGAGTATTATTGTAGTACTTTCATTTCTCCCAAGTACCCATAAAAACTCTTATTGTTTTTTAACAAAGTATAACATGGTAGAGATAAATATATTTTTTTTATCATAATCTTGTAGTTGTAACTTGAAATGAAAATTCATCTCAATTAAATCTTTATAAGCATTTACATCATCCTTTGCTTTCCCTCTAATATTTAGTAACATTCCAATTACATTGTCATAAACATTCTTTTTCGCATGGATTAAAATTTGTCAATGTTTAACATCTAATTTACATCAATATCTGAGTTATAAAATTATTGATTTCTTCTTTCATCTATTCTTCACAATAGGATTCTTTTGTGTTCTCCCAAACATTGATTGCACACCCACTCATACACTTGTTCTCTAGTTAAGGGTGGTGGGTAGTTTTTTTTTTCCTTGACATCCATTGAAAGTCATTTTCATTCTACGATATATGGGTGATTATGTCTCAAAATTTTCAATGACTAATGTAACATGTTTTTTTCCTTTGTTTCAGTTTAAGGTAACTTGTATTTTCTTCACATATTGGACAAGCTTAATGTCTTTTCAAACTATAATAGTTCAAATTTTCGAAAGCTGAAAAGTCATTAATGATGCAAAATAAAAATGCTCACAAAATAAAATTGACTTTTCGATATGCATCACACACCTAAACTCCATCTTCCATCAACAATCTCAAATCTTTTATCAACAAAGTTAGATAAACATCAATATCATTTATAGGTTGCCTTGATCTTGATGTCATTATAGATAACATCATGTATTTTCCTTTTATACACATCCAATATGACAAGTTACAAACGATAAGCAAAACGAGCCACACACTATGCTTGTTATTTAAATTACCATAAGGCATTCCATCATTAGCAAAACCAAGTCTTAAATACCTTAGATCACTCTCAAAGTATGGATGTAAACGATAAGCAAAACGAGCCACACACTCTTAAATTGTGATACCCCGCGTCTTGTACACTTATTCAATGTTTCAAATTATATCGCAATCATTAGGACAAACATGTATTTTCTTGTACTCCATACCCATTAGGACAAAAATTTCAATGTATTGTCCGATGATATAATTGTTGTCAATCACCCTACATCTAAGGTATTGTCCGCTTTGGAGCGAATTCCATAACGGTTGTGTCCTTAAAAGTCACCTCAGAGAATGAAAGGAGGAAAGAGTATTTAAATCGTCTTAAACCTCGATTTTAAGCGAGGTGAGACTATTGGACGTAGTAGTATCATTTAATTTTAATATTTACTTTAAATTCTAATCAAAATTAAATTTTTTATTTTAAATTTAATATAATTTATAAAATATTTCAAAATACAAAAAAAAAACACTAACCTAGTTTCCTAGTGTGTCAAGGGGATAACACCTCTAACGTGTTGACAGTAAGTAAAGTAACAACAACGAGTAAAGCAACAACGACGCTTGGAGAAAAACAAAAAAAAACACAAAAAGACAACAAAGTTGTAGCAATGTCACAAAGGTGGATAACGCAAAAATGAAAATGAAGATAAAGGAACAGACACTAACTACAACGATTTAGGAGATAAAATGTGAAAAAAAAAAGTTGAAAAAGATGAATTTGTGTGGATTTAAGTGGATGAATTTGTGTGTTTTTTTGAGTGAATTTAGAGGGTAAAATAAGTGTATTTAAAGATAAGTTTTATGAAAGTTAGTGAGAGATTTGATTGATGTGATAGATAAAATAAATTGTAAAAATAGATAGAATTAAAAAGTTGCCAAAATACCCTTGATGAAAAAAGAGAATGATTTTGTAATTTGGTGTTATAAAAATAATTACATGGTGTTATAAAAATAATTACAAATAATTAATACGAATTAAAAAAATATTAAAATTATATGAAATTTTAAAATATAAAAATTTAAATTTTTATGAATGTAAAAAAAGTTATACAATTAAATTAAAAAAAAAATTATACAAAAAAAGTTAGAAAAAAAACACACACACACTCGATACCAGTTACGTAACCAATGTCACTCTCCCTTTTGCACAGGCACAAGTTACGCAACCGTGTCACACACACTGTAACGCACCGGTTATGTAACCGGTGCGCATCCCCCTTCAATCGACCTTCCTCCACTACTATCTTCCTCCATCACATCTTCCTCCCCCACCACAGTCCACCATGTCTACTAGGGATGGCAACGGGGCGGGGCGGGGACGGGTTTTACTATCCCATACCCATCCCCGTAAAAAAAATTCATCCCCATCCCCATACCCAAACCCAACGGGTATCAAACTTTTGTCCCATCCCCATCCCCACTGGGTAACGGGTATAATCTCGTACCCATACCCATACCCATTTTTTTATTACTTTAATATTAATTTTAATTAATTTTTATAAAATAATAAAAAATTATGATAATAGAAACATAATATTATCAAATATTCAATATTAGGAGTATGGTTGTTTCTTCGATATCAAATACTTTGAAATAAATCATAATTGTTTACATTTTATATTAGAATACCAAATAAAATTTAATGAGAACCAAAACATTTATTAAATTTGCAAACATTAATGAAACCTAGTTGATAAATTTTAAAAATATTTTTAAAAAAATATAAAAGGAAAAAACTATTTTTAAAAAAAATATAAAAGGAAAAAATATTTAAATTAAAATATAGGTTTAATTAAAATAACATTTATACAAATAATAGATTTGGTCTTGAATTTGACATAAACAATATTGTTTTACTTTGAAAAAAAAAAGTAGATGATTATATTGTTCTATTAGTATAACATTTTTTGTACAACTAAATTTTAATATAAATATCAGAGTACTTAATGTTGTAAAAATATTTATACTTAATTACTTTTAATCTTATAAAAAAAATGACTTAAAAAATCTTCTTCAATTATTAAAAAAAATGGGATAAAATTGAAAGCACAAAAAATGGGGACTAAATTGAAACAATCAAGTATATATGGGTACTAAATTGAAATCAGTACAATGACAGTTGTCACACGTGGCATTATCCTGTCACGTGACACTGACATTGCCACATGTCAAAACAGGGACTTGACACGTGGCAACACAAAAAATTTGCAAAAAAAATTAAAAAAATTAAAAGAAAAATTAAAAAAAAAATTAAAAAAACGTGAGAGTGACACGTGCCTGCCGTTCACGACATTAATTATTTTTTTCTGAAAGGGACCTTGATGCACTTTTTCAAAAGTGGGGATGCAATTGACACTTTTTTTTCCGGCGGGTACCAAATTGACACCCTCCTACCAAAGTGGGTACCATCCGAGTAATTAAACCTAAAATATATTTTAAATGTTTGTTTACTTCAATTTTTTAAATTATAATGAATCTATTTT
>Ga0214544_1001881_pt1 | contig 44195 bp, 31 predicted proteins | sample CNSS3metaG_FD_160074 | JGI IMG/M metagenome (GOLD analysis project Ga0214544, IMG submission 160074) | Root nodule microbial communities from cowpea collected in UCLA plant growth center, Los Angeles, California, USA - CNSS3 | ecosystem: Host-associated > Plants > Roots > Nodule | place: USA...
TTAAATAAAATATTAATGAGAAACATACATTTTAATATAAATAACACAACACATATTTCATTTAATATTTCAAAGGCAAACTTTAATGTAAAAGTCATTTAGTTTTATGCATTGAAAAGGACGACGAATAATTAATTCATAAAATTTGTATTATTCATTAATTTCACTATTTTGCTCTTTTTCTAATAAAATGGTTGAAAATAAAAGGAACAATCGATAATAATAATTCTTTTATATAAATATATTTTATTATCTTTTAGCAAATCAATTTATTATTCCTGTACACATAATTAAGATTACATTATCCGACAATATATTAAGTTAAAACAACATAACAATGTATATTTTATAAATTACAAAAACAATATTTTTTTTTTAAATTAATCATTCTAGCTTTTTATTTTTAGTGCCCTAAAGAAATCATTTAATCAATTTTGTAAAACTATTAAATTTATACTTGTGACCCCTACATAATACAAGAAAAGTAGAATGATTTATGACTGTGATCAGGAAATTGTTTAGATTTTCTGGTTTGTAATTTTTGTCCAATTTTTTTTTTATCAAAAAATAGCAACATACTTGAAACTTTGGGTTTTTTCGTACCTGTATCGAGAAAGAGCGTAAGCTTCAATCGCAATGAATAATTGTTGACCTGTAAGTAGAGACTGAGCAAAGATCGATCATCTTCTCATGATTTGCATATGTCAAAAGTTTCTTGTGAGTATTGCAGAGGCGTAATCTGCTACTGCATGTTTTCATTGAGTTTTTTCAATTGCTCTTGATGACGAAGGGCTTCCTCCAGCCGATGATGGGTATCCTCGGTCTCCTTCCGAAGTATCTCCCTTTCTTTGAGTGTTTCTTCCCTTAAGAGTCGTAGATCTTCTTCTGCCTTCTTGCGTGATTCATCTCTATTTTTTGTTGTAGCGTTTCTTATTGAAATTTGGTGGAGTTGGGATCGAGTTTTACCGGACCCCACGGTGGGCGCCAATGTTTTGGTCAAGAAAAGTGCTAGATAATTCTTAACCAAAAACAAAAAGAAAGAAATATTTTTAACCATCGCTTAAGACTTGCTTAGGTCAAAAAATCTCCTCCCCATGACCATGGGAGCAACCTTCTTATTTATATCATAATCAGTTACAAAATATTAAATTCTAGATATACAAAAATAAAAAATGAAATTATCTTCTGCTCCTAAAATATCTCTAAATATGATAACAACCTCATTAACTCCTAAAAACGACACCAAACACAAAACTTAATTCGGTTAATATTCTCCCTCGGTCGGTGCCTCCCCGACCCGATACCAAAATCCACTTGTCCTCTCAGTCTGCAACCGAATCACTCCTCTGGTCCAGTACAAATTTGATTGATGATAAGTATCAATATGCATTGTCATGTTTTGTGTTATGATTTGACGAGTGTGGGCATGTATCCAAGAGTGCTCCTAAAAATTTGAGTGTGATTTGACAAGTGTGGGCTTGTCTCCATGGGTGCTCATAGATGTCTAAGTATGATTAAATGAGTGAGTATATCTCCATGAGTGCTCTTAGACATTTAGTAGGTCCCCATGACTATTACATTTAGGCAGGTCCACATGATTGCTACGAGTTGGACATGTCCCCATGACTGCTACAGTTTTGGAAATTCCACATGTATGCTACGGTTTGGGTAGGTCTCCATGACGGTTATGGGTTGGGCAGGTTTCCACGACGGTTACGGGTTGGACAGGTCTCCATGATTGTTAGTGAATGATGTATTGTAATATATGATATTGATAATTCTTTGATTACGATCTTTGTTATATCAGCTTACCATTTTATTTGTTGTTTTGATTTCCACTTGCAATGATTGTGTATGTTGCAAGAGAGTAAATGATGAAGCAAGTGCGAATGCATGGCAATGAAAGAGTCGAGAGTGGGATAAGTTTAAACAAGCAATGTATAGTTTATAACTTTCTCATATTCATGTTACTCAAAATTCTTATGTAAAGACAATTGATTTTTGTTTTCTCCCTTTCCATAAAGGTCTTAGGTTATTCAGTTTAAATATTTTTTTAATAATATTTGGAAGTAGTTATTGTATACTTAAGCATTAGACAACTCAATTTTTTTTAAATAAATTTATTTTCAAAAATATTGTTTTTGAGAGGTTTTATTAGAAATCATTAATTGTTTATAACTAAATGGCTTTAAAAATGTCAAGAAAAATAGGGATGTTACATATAATGTCTCTTATTCACTCGCATTGTATATAAATCATTTTTCCATCTCATATCACATAAGGACCTAAACTGTGATGCTACATTCAGTGCCAAATCTGCTAAAGGTGGTTTCAACTGTGATTTTTTATATTTTTATTCTCGAGTTCTTTTCGAAGTTTTCATGCAATATCATGATTATTTTTAAGTATCTAGACATGTTCCATCATTTATGCATGCATAATACATATTTCCAGTTCATTGTGACAATTCACCAAATACCTTGTAAATATTCATCTTTCTCTTAGGCATTTTAACAAACACTTTTCATTTTCTTTGTTCTACACTATTTTATGCATTTTTAAAGTTCAGAATAGGTTTACACAGTTCATGCAATCATATAGAATTTTCATTCATTAGAATTCATTTTAGGAAGTAGAACCATAACTTTTATGTTCATAGATCATGCATTATGGACTAGTTTTGATTGCAGCTATATAGAGCTCATGCATCATTTTAGTAGCATTTTATGAATGATTTTTTACGTGTGAAGTATGTTTCACTCTAAGAAGGTCATAAATGGTATTCTTATTATAAGATTGTATATGTCTCATTTAGTTTCTTAAAAAAATAGTTGTAATTTTGTTTCCTTTAATACATGTTCTTATAAAAAACGAGTCTAGATCCTTCCCAGTTGACATGGAGAAATTGATTATAAATTTTTGAAAAGAACCGGAGGAAGATCCACCTATAGAAGATTCCTAGACATTCAAGTAAGAGCACAAAAAGTATGAAGAAATAATTGTGTATGTATGAAATTAAGGAAGTACTTCATGTGAGAATGCATTGTATTTATTAGGCAAAGGTGGCTAAAAATTATAAGGCATGTAAATCACGTAAATAGTTGACAAGTAAAGTTAATTGACATTAATTTATTATTTCTATATATATGTTAGTCAATTATCATATTTATCATAATTTGTGACATATTATGTTCACAGCTATATTTATTATGGTATATTTATATCGATAAGATATTATGAGAATATTTATTATAAGGATTTCATATATTTTTAATCTTTAAACTTGGATGCAAAATTAAAATTCATTGTTGTCCCAAACTTTGATACATTTTAATCCCTAAACTTAAAAATTAATGAATATATTTATCTTAACCCAATGTTATTATTATTATTTTTTTTTTGTATTAAAGGATGTTCTAGACTGACATTTGAGTTGAAATATGTCAAATGATCTAAACATCTAAAATGTCAACCTAAAACATTGTTTGACACGTAAAAAAAAAAAATAACACAATTGTGTTAGAAGAACGATATCTATTTACTCTTAAAGTTTGGAATCAAACTGTATCAACAATTTAAACGAAAACAAATTTTACTTTTATGTCAAAGCTTATAGACTAAAAACTTATTTAACCATTATTATAATTATATTTAATTAATATTAGTTTCAGCATAAATGTCAAATATTTGTATTTGTGTTTTTATTCGTCCAAATCATTGAATATTAAAAAAATTCACTTTATTATCAAGAATTTTATGTTGAAATGATGCATATTTTAAACTTAATATCAAATAATGAAGAGAAATTACACTACAAATGCTTCAACCACATAAATAATAACAAAGGCACGATAAATATTTGAGTATTCATTCATAAAATATACTCAAACCTTATCATATATTCTCTCTCAACAATGAAAGAGATGGCACAACTATTTTTTTTTATAATCCAAATGAACTAGAAATGGAATTTGATGTTGTCCTTCAAATTAAGCAAAGCATTGCATCATATCACTCTCACCATAGATTTCCTACCAAATAATAAAAACAAACGGAATGTTATAAATTCAAATTCTAAACAAGCATCATTCATAATGAGCAAGTTTACAACTAGATTTTAAGCTTTTCGAGAAATTTTTGATCTGCAATAAAAAATTAATAAACAATATGATATGATAACATAATAAGAGATGTTACCTTCAGGTCTTCTATTCAGAATCTTCTTTTCATTTTGATAGTAAAGACAACGACTGTAACATATATCCAATCAGTTACATTGATGAACCACCGAAAATAAGCACGTCTCCATGAAGGTTTTATTATTGAAGTTCCACAAACACTCCAAAATCCAACAAAAAATCCCAACCCCAGGCCGAGATAAAACTCAAAACTTAAGAGTTGATCCTCCTTTTTGTGAACTCTTCTTATCCTCGGTGGAATCACATCTAGGCATTGGTTTACGAGTGGCATGCCACAAAGCCCAATGTTCCCAACATAAGAAGAGTTATCAAAGGTATCAAATTGCTTGCCTACCGGAATCATTCCTGATAAGTTGTTGAAAGACAAGTTTATGTCACCGAGAAAGTCTATATATAAAAAGGTTATTGGAATTGTACCCTGAAGATGGTTTTGTGACAAGTCTATTGATTCCAAGTTCTTCAAATGACCAATGTTGTCGGGAATTAGTCCTATAAGATTATTTCTTGAAAGATTTAAGATTATTAGACCCATTAAAGATGTTATACTTTCCGGTATCTCTCCTGTTAGGTTATTATTAGAAATATCAATGACTATTAAATTTTGAGAAATTCTCTCCAATTCGATGTTTCTTCCTTTCAATGTCAATGATATTTTATCAAAAAAAAGCCCAATTCCACTGTCATGAAATACTAAAGGTGCAGATGTTCCATAAAAAGTGCTTTCCCATCGAATTTCCATATCTAACATTGCGCTTATATGACCAATGCATTGTGGTATTTCCCCTGTAATGTTGTTTGATGAGAGATCCAATACTTTAAGAGATAACATATTACATAGACTTTGGGGTATGCTTCCTTGGATCTTGTTACCTCGTAGACGCAGTACAATCAAATGCTCAAACTCTAACCATGTTTGTAATGTTCCTTCAAGATTATTATCCCCAAAATCAATGAATCTTAAGCTTCCTTTACAAAGAGCCAGAGATGGTATATCACCAGAGAAGTTATTGTTATTTAGATGCATTGACAAAATACTTCGTAAATTACCAAATGACTCTGGCACACTCCCTGATAAACTGTTATTTGCCAAATTTAGAACTTCCAAATTTTGAAATTTCTGCCAACAATTTGGAAGGGGGCCTGTGAGTGCGTTACTAGACAGGTCAAGATAAGTTACAGGCAGTGAGGATGTTTCACAAAAAGAATATACAAACCCTGTAAACATATTATTTGAGAGAAAAAATTCATATACTTTTGGAGGAAAAGGAGGCAATAGGCCAGACAAATTGTTGAAACTAAAATCCCATGTACTCATAAGCCCTGTCTTAATACATGATAGTGATTTTGGTAAGACTCCATTAAGTTTATTATGGGAAACATTTATGTATAACAAACTTGATGATATATCCCCAAGCCATTCAGGAAATGAATCCGTAATGTAGGTATTAGAGATTTGCAGCACCTGAAGTTTCCTTTGATGTTTAAGCCACAATGGAAATTGAGGCCCCAAAATGCTGAATGATGCATATAATGCCACCAATTGGAAAGGTGGAACCCAATCTGGACTTAAGTTAAATGAGAGAGAATTTTTACTCACATCAAGTATCTTTAAGCTAGATAGGTTTAATAGATGCTCTTCACTAATGTCACCATTCAACTCATTTGAGGAGATGGACAAAAACCAGAGATTAGAAAGTTTCCCAATAGTATACGGAAGTCGCCCACTCAATTTGTTGTGTGAAAGATCCAAAAAATGCAACGTAGCAAATTTAGTGACCTCGAATACAGGAAATGATCCATTCAAATTGTTTAAACTAAGATCCAAAGCTTTAAGACGAGGAGAGTGACCAAATAATAATGGCCCAACAATACTAGTGTTTTGAAGTGAAAGTCTTTCCAAGGATGAAAACAGTGAAAAATCAGGGAGTGTACCATTACTAAAGGGGTTGTGGTCGAGATTCAACACCTCTAAATCCTTTGCAGAACAAAATTCTGGTAAGTAACCACTGAGTTGATCAGACAATTTATTGAACCCAAGGTACAACTTCTTAAGATGACACAAAGTGTTAAAGGACTTTATGATGCCATTATCAAGTTCATTATGTGAGAGATCAAGAACTGTGAGGACTTTGCTAACATTCAACACCCATGACATAATTGAAGAGTCAAAGTGATTTCCCGATAGACTGAGGATTTGGAGGAAAGTGGAAGAATTGATGCGGGAGATTGATTTAGGATTGACTTGATGGAGTCCACAATCATTTAAATAGAGTTCAGATAGAAAAGGGATTTTACTTATTGATGATGGCCAATCAATAAGTGCGCCAAAATTGTTTTTTGAAAGATCAAGGTATTTTAAAGAAGACAGGTGAGAAAGCCAATCAAGATCTCTTGCAACAAAATAATTTTTGCCAAGGTCAAGATATTCCAAATTGGAAAGATTTGACATAGTATAAGGAACAGAACTAAGGCCATTCCATGCAAGTTTTAAATGTGTGAGTTGACCAAGTGAACCAATACATTTTGGGATCTCCCCCTGTAAGGAATTATGAGTGAGATCTAAGAAAGTGAGATGCTGCAGTTCACATATTGAAGAATCTATCTTACGCCCCAACTCTGTAGAGCGATTGAAAAATTCCATCTCTGGCATATCGTCTAAAAGATAGTTTAGATCTTCAACAAGTGTAATATTTGAAAAATTGAGATCAAGGGAGGTTACATGACCTGTTAAATTATTGCATGAAACTCCTTTCCACTTGCAACAATCATGACCGTTCCAGGAAGATAGAAGCTCCATTCCATGAACAAAACCTTCCTTTAACTTGAGAAGAGCTTGCTTGTCTGCCTCCGCACATAGCTCTGCATGCAAACTTCCATGACATAAAAAGATGCATAAAATGGTGGCCACACAAAGCTGATTGAGTCTGCTGCTAAGCATGATGATGAGCTCTATGTTTTGGGATATTAAAAGTGAAGAACGTATGAAGTGAAAACTAGCGAGGGCAAGACATTTATAGACCACAATTAGAAGAAGCTGACTCGAAGTCCATGCCAAATGCTTATTTACGTCACAGTTTTAGCCTTGAGTTGTTATATCGAACATGTTTCCTAGTATTTTCCAAGTCTAACTAATTTGAATAGTAATCAAAACTTGAGCTGAGGGCAAAACTTTTCTGCATTACAGTGATAGGTGACAACAAAAAAAAAAATCCACATTGAATTTATTATTGATGAAAATTTTTCATACCATTTTTCTTTTTATATTATATATACATTGTTCTAAAAATTGTAATTCTCGTTTTAAAATGTAGTAAAACAAGACTGCATTTACTTTTATTTTTTCTAAAATTAAAATGAATAGAAGAATTATATATCATGAAGGCTTCGTTCTTTTGGGAGGAAGGATTAGAAGAAGAGTAAGAGAAAGAGATTGAAAAAATTAGAGGATGAAGTTAATGTTTTTTTTTTAAGGGATTCAGAGATGATTTTAGAGTGAATTAGGAAGTGAAGTTTGTGACTCAATTGACTGATATGATATATTAAAAAAACTTTGAATAGATAAAAGTGTTAGTTACCAAAATATCTGTATTGTTATACTAATATAAAATTATATATAAATAATTTAGAATTATTTTTATAAATTTTATTGAATGATTGAAAATATAAAAAAATATTTATAAAAAAATGAATAATACAATATGTTTTGTATGAAAATACATTTAATATATAAGGTAAAAATTAATTTATTTACATAGAGACTTTTTTTTTTTAATAGTACTTTTATAAATAATAAATTTTTATTATAACCATAATAAATTATTATTTGTGTTACTAATTTGTATTATGTTGTTCTTTTATAATAAGGATAATGAATATAAGTGAATGAGTAATTTAGTAAATTCAGTAATATTACCTATAATTTTATTATGGACAATGAGATTGGATTTCTAATGAATTTTTCTGATCATACCTCTAATAATACGCTACTAACTTGTTTATCATCGCTCTCTATTCTTTGTGAATAATATAGAAAAGAAAATATTCGAAAATAACATGATCTATGATAAAGTACTTCAATGAAATGATATTATTTCATTGTAGTTGTTAGCCTTGAGTTGTTGTATTGAAGACGTTTCCTAAAATTTTCTGAGTCTACATAATTTGAATAGTAATAAAAACTTGTGCTAAGGGCAAAACTTTTCTGTAATACAGTGATAGGTGACAAAAAAGTCCACATTGGATTTATTATTGATGGGAATTTTTCATACCATTTTTCTTTTCATATTATATATACTGTTCCAAGAATTTTAATCCTCGTTTTAAAATGTAATAAAAAAGAAACTGCATTTGCTTTTATTTTTTCTAAAATAACATTGAAATGAATAGAGGAACTACATATCATGAAATAATATTATCTATTATAAAGTACTTCAATTAAAACAATTGTAATAACATCACTCCTTCAATTGAAGTTAGCTCTTTTGGTTACCATTTTTTTTTTTTTGATTATTTTGTAACTATATCTAATCATTTTATTTATTCACTACCCAGTTAGAAAACTTTTTAAATGCATGATCTCTTTAAAACAAAATTTAATTAAGGTAGTTACAACCGTTTACATAGATAGATCAATTAAAAGAACCTTCGTAAAGGAAACAAATAAAAAAAATTTGGATTGTGTTTTATTGAAAGGAAGAACACAAATATATACATAAAAGAATATCTATAATTTATATATATATATATATATATATATATAATTCCTACAATTACGCTGTTATTTTTATAAATGTTAAATATGTTTTTGTCCCTCAAGTTTCAGTAAAATTTGGAATTAGTCCATCTTCGAAACTTTTGAACAATTTAGTTTTTCATCTTTAGAAATGTGTGAATTTAATCCTTTTAACTAGATTTTGCTAAGTTTATCTGATGTTTCAAACGCATTTCATGATAGTATTTGAATTGTTTACATTGTTTGACCTATTTTCGCTTCAATGTTAACTCAAATATTATCATAAAACGTGTTTGAAACTTCAAAAAAATTTAATAAAATTTGATTAAAAGGACTAAATTCACGCATTTATAAAGATGAATGACTAAATTGGTCAAAACTTTCAATAAGGGACTAGTTCCAGATTTCACTGAAACTTGAGGGAGCAAAAACATATTTAACCCTTCCTATAATAATGCAAAATTGTTCCTGTAAATCAACTATTTTAATAATTAAAATATTTTATCATGATTCAATTTCTAACACTCTCCCTCAAGTTGGAGAATGAATATCAAAAACTCCCAACTTGCGCTTCATGGTAGAGAAAAATTCTTTTTCTAGTGGTTTAGTGAACACATCAGCAAGTTGTTCAGCGGAAGGAACATATTTTGTTGCAACTGAACCATCTTGAATCTTATCACGAATGAAGTGACAATCTATCTCTATGTGTCTAGTTCTTTCATGAAATATTAATATCGGGTTAGTCGCAATGTGTAAGGCTACTTTATTGTCACAATACAACAATGCCGGTTTAGGATGCAATATCCGTAAATCTTTCAACAATGATCGTAACCAAGTTAACTCACAACAAGTACCCGTCAATGCTCTATATTAAGCTTTTGTTGAGGATAGTGAAACTGCCTTTTGCCTCTTTGTTTGCCAAGAGATGAGGGAGGATCCCAAAAAAAACACAATAACTTGTAGTTGATTTTCGGGATACAAGGCAACCTCCCCAATCTGAATCATAGAAAGCATGCAAAGATAAATCATTTTGTAAAGGAAAAAATAGACCTTGACTTGGATTATTCTTTAAATATTGTAGCACAGGCATTGTAGCTTTCATATGAGGCTTACATGGAGCGTGCATGATCTACTTAGTATGTGTACCGTATAGGTGATATCAAGACAAGTAATTGTCAGATAAATTAAGCGACCAACAACTTGTCAATATATTGATAGGTCCTTTAATAATTCCCCTTCATCGGAAAACTTTGTATTTTGTTCCCTAGAAAAATCCACGTGCTTAACTCTAAGATACCCACCATCTTTGATAATTTCCAAAGTGTATTTTCTTTGTGATATGAAAATACCTTTCTTTTTTAGAATGAGAAACCTCAATACCCAGGAAAAACTTAAGATCACCCAAATCTTTTAACCGAAAACGATTGTGTAGGAATTGTTTAAGACTAGATATTGCAATAGGGTCATTGTAAGACCCGTGAAATTTAATTAATTAAATAATTAATTAATTAATAAATGCAGGTAGTGGGAGTCTTTATGGCTTTTAATTCTGACTTGTATGACGTGGAAAAGTAATAGCTTAAATGGTTGAAAGTACTTTATTTTGTGAAAGGACTTGGGTTTGAGTCCTATATATGCTAGCTGTGTGTTATTTAATTTATTATTATTTTTAATAATATGCTGGATTATGTTAAGTGACAATATAATCATAGGATTATATGAATTATCATGAAACATGAATTGATTAAATGGTTGCACGTGGATTTAACATTGGCTTGGTTATAGGTTCGAACCTTGGTAGAACTAAAGAAAACTTTCTTTTTGCTAAAATTAGTTTTGGCATGAAGGTGAAAGGGTAGAGGAAACCCTAGCTGGCCAAGGAGCAGCCAAGAGTGGCTGAAAAACAGCCCATAACGAATTGTGGTGATAAAGGGAATCCAATAGAAGGGGAACTGTGGTGCGTGCGTGAATAGAAGACTAAATTGGAAGGGAATCCAAGGGAGACCATTGGTGATCAAAGGAACTCTCCAAATTTCCATTTTTAAGCAAAAGGATCCAAGCTAGGGGAGCTGAACCCAAAAGTATACGTTGTTGTGATAATTGCATAATGTGTTATCTAAAATTACATGCTTCCTTTTGATTCAACTCATAAATTCTGGGTTTCTGAAAATTTTCCAGAAACCTCCTGGAGGACGATGAACTGTTGTCAGGCGCCTCATCTTAATATGCATGTTTCTGGGTTCCAGAGATGGAACCGCGTGGCGGTGCGAACCTACCCGCCAGACAACGCTTGGCTGCTCACCCAGTTTGCTGGGTTTGGTTTGAAGGGCCTGGCGGTGATGAACACCCGCCAAGCGACGCGAGCCATGTTGGCTCAAAATTGAGGTTCTGGGCATTCTGGCATGTTTTTGATCGAAGGGAAATCAAGTGTTAGTTGTTAAGAGATGATATGATGTTGTATTTCCTTGAATTTAGTATATTTGATGGATAAATTTGATGGAACAATATGAATGAGATTTTAAGGTTTATGAAATTGGCAATTTTCAGGTTGATAATGATTAAGGTTCGAATTATAGTTGGGAACTAGTAGGCACTCTTCTAAATTGATAGTACTAGCGCATGATGCACAACTTAATGTTAAATTATGGAAATTATTAGCGGAGTGCGTTCTGAAAACTTTGGGAAGGGATGCAGGTGTAACAGAATCTGGGATTTTCCTAGAAACTGGTATACCGCCTGGCGGGAGGCATATTGCCGCTAGGCGACATGCGTGAACCGGCAGAATGATGATCGACTGGATAGAGGCATATCGACTTATAGTGCAGACGAGCATTGGGTAGTGAACCTAATCATAAGGAAAAATATATAGGGGAATTAGTTTGATGTTGGACAAGGGACTCATGACTTGTGAGGTTAAGGGTGAGAACCCATAGGCAAGGTCTAAGTGATTGCAATGAATTGAACAATAAACTGACTGGACTTTCGTGGTAATGAATTACTTGAGCAAGATATAGTGTTCCAAATCGTTATAAAAAGTCTATTAGGAACCTGAGGTTGAATGTTATTAAAGATTACCAATAGCATGAATTAAATGGGAATTCTTGAGGTAGTAATTATCTTGATGGGCATGCACAATAGACACTAGTATTAGACAAGAAAACGACAATTAAACTGGTTGTGTGTCAATATATTTGTATTCAGCTTAGAGGAAGGTTGCATCCTTAAGAAAAATCGAATGATATGGTAGTTAGTCAATTGTGAATTATTATGGTTATGGTTTAGGGGTATATATATATATATATATATATATATATATATATATATATCCATCTAGACAAACATATAAGAAGGATTCAGTAACCTGAAGGTGTGTAATTACAAGACTAAAGTGATGTGATCTGATTAAGAGTGTGCCAAACCAGTAATCTCGCATTACTGGTGCAGCGCCTGTCGGCAGGTTTGGAACTGCCAGGTGGTAGCTGTAGTTCAGAGAGCAACAGAAAGGGGTGGCGCTTGACGATGGTAATCGATTCGCTAGGCGATAGCCACCAAACAGTGAGCTCCTGGAACGTGTGTGCTTGGAGGTGAGGGTAGTTCCACTAGGCGATGTCTGCAGTATTGGTGGTTTCAGAGGCGCTACGCGCTTGGCAATACGTGTCACCCGCTAGACGATCTGGAAGCGGGCAGCGCCTGGCGCTACGTGACCTGCGACAAGCGATTTTTCTGTGGCAGGACTTATGTTTGCTCGCATTGTTTGCGTGATCTACAAGGCTTCTAGGATATGTTAAAGGTTGTCTTGCTAGTGTTCCTTGAGTTGGGGCACGAAACGTATCCCTTGAGTTGTGGCTCGAGATATGGGTTAAGCACATGGATTTCTTGAGTTGTGGCTCGGAATAGCATCCCTTGAGTTGTGGCTGGGGATGGCGAATGAACACGAGGAACTCTTGAGTTATGACTCGGGTTGGCGAGTGTTGCCGGTGTGAGTGTGTTAATTGTGGCCAGTACGGATGAGTCCAAATAGATTGTCCTCCTCAGTAATTAGTTGATGAGTTTAGTAGTCTAGGGACATTACGAACTATGTCCGTATTGAGAACTCCACCTGACGTTACAGTGTATGATCCGTAGCATGGTTTCCCACACGTGCTCTATCGGTTGTGGCCAATAGGTATGGTAGCAAGACATCTTGGGGTACTCACTAAAAGACGTAGAACACGGTTAACATCGGCGTTCTTTCCGTCCCAAACCCCAAGTTTGCCTTCATGCCTTCACTAGTGGTGTTGGGTCATCTACCATACACCTCCAAGGGCAAATCGACAACAAACTTGTTTCTATTCTTGTTGATAGTGGCAATGACCACAATTTCGTTTAGGATCGAGTAGCCAAATTCCTAGGTCTCCCTTCAATCCCTTATAACCCCTGATGGTTATGGTTGGTAGTGGCAACCTCTTGCGATGTGATCGCCTCTATCCTGAAGTCAAAATAAAAATTAAACAGCACACCCTCCATGCTAATTTCTACATCCTTCCTTTGAGTGGTGCCAACATTGCTTGGGCGTGCCTTGGCTTAAGTCTATTAGGCCTGTCCTCAAGGACTACACCCAACTCACAATTTCATTTACCTACCAAGGCCAACCAATTACATTACAGGGGATCCAACACAACCAACCCAACCTAATGTCCAACTCACAACTTAAGAGATGCATCCAAACTAATAGTGCATCAGAACTTTTTACCATACAAATCCTGCCCCTAACTGTTCCAAACCCTACCAAACTCCCACTCAACACCACAACCCTACCCCCTGACATCACAACACTTCTTCTTTGCTTCGATACCCTCTTTCAACCTTCACCATCACTACCCCCTTCTCGCCCAATCGACCACCGTATCCACCTCTACCTTAACTCCACACCGATCAACGTTAAGCCATATCATTACCCCCATTCCCAAAAATGTGAACTCGAAAAACAAGTTAAAGAATTGCTCGACAAGTCCATGATCCAACCAAGTACGAGTCCGTTTTCTTCACCAGTCTTGTTGGCTCGCAAGAAAGACGAGTCTTGGCATTGTTGTTTAGATTACAAGGCCTTTAATGTCGTCACTATCTATGATCGTTTCCCGATGCCTACCATTAATGAGTTGTTGGATGAGCTTGGTGGTGCAACCTGGTTTTCCAAGCTCGACCTTCGACAAGGCTTTCACCAAATATTGATGCACCTTGATGATATCGCTAAGATTGCCTTTCGTACTCACAACGGACATTATGAGTACCGAGTGATGTTGTTTGGTCTCTTTAACATCCCCTTAACGTTCTAGGCTACCATGAATACCCTCCTCGGCCCTTTTCTCCGTCGTTTTGTTGTTGTATTCTTCGATGACATCCTTATTTATAGTCTCTCTCTTCCATAACATGTTTCCCATTTGGAACAGGTATTTCAATGTTTGTTGGATAGTCAGTTTTATCTCAAACTTTCTAAATACCTATTCGCACAAAGGCAACTGAAATATCTAGGCCATATCATTTTTGCTGCTAGTGTTCAACATGACCCTTCCAAGATTCAAGTAGTGCTGACTTGGCCTCCTCCTGCCAACGTCAAGGCTCTCCGTAGCTTCCTCGGTCGTACTGCTTTTTATCGAAAGTTTGTCAAAGGATATGCCACTATTGTATCCCCTCTTACGATTCTCCTCGAAAATGATGCCTTTGCCTGGACTCCGAAAGCCCAACATGCTTTTACCACTCTAAAGCAAGTTATGACCCGGGCCCCCGTACTCGCCCTGTCAGATTTCTCTATACCTTTCATTGTTGACATGGACGCATCTAGAACATTTATGGGTGTCGTTCTAATGCAACGCAATCAGCTAGTGGCGTTTTTCAGTAAACCATTCAGCCTCAAACTTCTACTTTCATCCACTATGTTAGGGAACTACATGCCATTACTTCGATCGTTAAGAAATGACGCCAATACCTTTTGGGATACCCATTTGTTATCAATACTGATCATAAGAGCCTCAAAGAGATTTTGTCCCAAGTTATCCAGACTTCGAAACAGCAACATTACCTCTTTAAGCTTCTGGGGTACGAGTACACGATCCGTTACAAGCCAGACCCTCATAACGTTGTTGCGGATGGCCTCTCTCGAAGCCCGGATGTTTCCTCTGGTATATTTTATGTCCTTTCCATGCTTAATTTCATTTTTTATGGATCAGTTGGGACAATTGGTGACGGTTAGCTCTACTTACAATATGTTACTTTTACGTATTCAAACTGACCCTGCTGCTCTTCCTGACTATAAGTTGCATAATGGATTGATTTTATACAAAAATCATTTATGGTTGGATTCTGGTAACAACTTCCGCCTCAAGCTTATTGATGAATTCCACAATACTCCAATTGGCGGCCACATGGGCATAACCAAAACTGTTACTCGATTGTTGGCAAATTTTTATTTGGGTGGACTTTGTAACGATGTTAAAATTTTCATCCAACATTGTTCTATTTGTCAACAAGTGAAGACTGATACACACAAACTAGTTGGCCTTTTGCAACCTTTGCTTGTACCTACAACTGTATGGGAAGATTTGTCCCTTGATTTTATCACTAGCTTACCATCTTCTCAAGGCTTCACAGTTATTTTGGTCATTATAGACCGATTCTCTAAGGGAGTTCATTTATGACCATTACATACACAATATTCTGCTTCTAAGGTGGCCTAACTTTTTCTTGATATTATTGGTAAATATCATGGCATACCACACAGTCTCGTATCTGACTGCGACCCTATCTTCATTAGTAAGTTTTGGCGCGAATTGTTTCGCTTGAGTGGTACTAGACTCTGCATGAGTACATCATATCACCTTGAAACAGATGGCCAGACGGAGGTCTTTAACAGAGTTTTGGAGCAATACCTCCGTTCTTTTGTCCATTCCAATCCCCACCAGTCGTCCAAGTACTTGGCTTTGGCTGAATGGTCTTATAACACTTCTACTCACTCTTCTATTAGGTATTCACCCTTTCATATCATTTATGGCAAACCAGCTCCATTTATCCCTATTACTTACTGGGTTCATCCTCTGTGGAAGTTGTCGATACCTTATTGGCCTCACGCCAAACACTATTAGCACAATTGCAGCGGAAAAATCCTCAAAGCTTAGGCCACTATGAAGCATTATACTGACACCAAACGCCGTGATATATCTTATGATGTGGGTGATTTGGTTTATGTCCGTCTTAGGCCATATCGGCAACGATCCCTCTCTGGTTCCACTTATCACAAACTTTCTAAGAGGTTTTATACCCCTTACAAAATACTTGCCGAAATTGGTATGATTGCTTATCAATTGGATTTACCACTTGAGTCCAAAATTCACCCTGTCTTTTATTGTTCATTGCTAAAATGTCATCATGGCCCTACCCCGGACCCTACTCCAATTCCTTCGGAGGCTTTCAACCACCAGCCAATAATTCGCCCCTGGCAATTTTGGCTACTCGCATGGACAATTCAACAGATCCCCCCAACCAAAATGGTCGTTATTCAATGGTTCAGACTATCACCAGACGATACTAGCTGGGAAGAATGGGCACAGCTCAGGTCTGACAAGGTGATTTTTCCAGAGGCGGACATTGTTAGCAATCAGACCACAACCCATTTGACTAATGTAAGGCCCAAAAGGATGACTACCACACCAGCCCATCCGAAGGATTACATCCCATAAAACTCATTATGTCAGCATGTTTCTAGAAGTGCTAAGTCACATTATTTCTTTGCATAGAATAATTTAGTTATTATTTTTATTTTGTAGATTCCTTTTCCTACAAATGAGGAGGAGCTTCTAATTGTAATTTGCATGGCTATACATGGACTTTGGAAGGAATGAAAAAGCAGGCTGAAAATCAAAATATTTGTTTCTCTCCTATCTATTCTCACTCTCCTATCTATTCTCATGGGCTCCCTCAGCCATCAATTAAGGAAGTAAACACTTAACACATAACTCTACACTTAACACATAACTCTGCAAGCAAACTTCCATGACATAAAAAGATGCATAAAATGGTGGCCACACAAAGCTAATAGAGTCTGCTGCTAAACATGATGGTGATCAACTCTAACTTTTCTGAAAATGTTTTTGAATATTGAATGTGAAGAATGTAAGGATGAGTGAAGCGAAGTTAAAACTAGCGAGGACAAGACATTTATTTAAAGACAGCAATTAGAAGATGCTAAGATCAAGTCCATGAAAAATGTTCATTTACATAACATTTTATAGCCTTTAGTTAATAGTTATTAAATTGAAGATTTTTTATTTAGACCGATGAACATCGTCCCTTGCTTAAGTTCTCCCTATTCCTACTATTTTCCAAGTCTTCTTCGTTACTATAGTCTTCTAAACTTGTGTTGAGGGTCAAGACTTTTATGCCACTTTTCTGCGATAGGTGACAATAAAATCCACATTGCATCGTCTATTATTGATCAGATGTTTCATACCACTTTTCTTTTTATATTATATATTGTTGTAAAAGTTTTAATCCTCGTTTTAAAATATAATAAGAAAAAACTGCATTTATTTTTATTTTCTCTAAAATAAATAACATTGAAAGGAATAGAGGAACTATATATCATGAAATAATATCCTATCATAAGGTCCTTCAACGAAAACAATCGGAAAAAGATCGCACCTTTAATTGAAGTTAGTTCTTTTGGTTACAATTTTTTTTTTATCTTGATAATTTTGTATATCAAATCATTTTATTTATTCACTAGCCAGTCAGAAATTTTTTTAAATGCATGATTTCTTTTTAAAACAAAATTTAATTAAGGTAGTTAGAACCATTTACATAGACAGAGCAATTAAAAGAACCTCACGTCCGCACAAAAATATTCTAAAGAAATCAAAATTTTCGCTTTTTTCCTTTCCCATTTGTTTCGTGGATCCCATATGACTTTCATGTTCTCTGTTTTAGTTTTGTTCAATGCTAAAAATTCTAATATTATATAAGAATTTTTTTTTTTAAATTTGGTAAAAAGATGTGCAAGAAATTTCTTTTTTATTATTTTTTCTAAGAATTTTAATTAGCAAGTAATTTTTTTGTGGATAATCATTTCCTATAAAATTATAAAAATTGCAAGTATTTTCTACAAAATTTGTTGTGAAAAGTGATTTATATAAAATATTTTGCAAGAAAACTGGTAACTATTTTTTGCAAATTTTTCTACACAATAAAATTTTTGTAAGTATTTCTTAAAAAATATTTAAAACAAAATTAATAAGAAATATAAATTGTTTTTAGTAATGATTACAATATTGACTTTTAAAAGTGTTACAAATTACCTTCAATTTTATTTCATTTAGTTCTTATTTCATAAATCACTTGCAAGCTTGATCAAATATGGCATCAATATGATATATTATGATGAATTGTGGGAGAATAAATGTAATATGCCATAAATAAATGTGATGAATATTTACTTTTATATTAATTCATTTTAATTGGGTTATGTTTTTTCTTTTAAATTGTAAAAGGTATTATTGTCAGTTCTTGCATATAGAAAATGTTAATTGGTCCATGTTTTTGATAAAACATCTCAAATAGGTCCTAAGATTTTTTTTAGTCTCAATTAGGTCCATATTTTTGAAAATGTGTAACAATTAGGTCAATTCCGTTAGTATAGAATTAAAGGTGTTAAAGATGTGCCACGTGTCAGCTTCACATTTTTTTGAATTTTTTTAAAAAAATTTTAATTTTTTTCAAATTTTAAATTTTTTTTTTGAAAATTATTCATGTCACGTGTCATGTCAGTATTGTGCCACATGTCAAGTCAGTAAGGTGACACATGGCATATCCTTAACACCGTTAACACCATACTAACGGTATGGACCTAATTGTTACACATTTTCAAAAATATGGACCTAATTGAGACTAGAAAAAATCTTAAGACCTATTTGAGATTTTTCAACAAAAACATAAACCAAGGGAGTATTTCAACCTATAGAAAATATACAAAATTACTTATGTTTACCTTTTAATGATCCTACATCGTCTAAAAGATATCATCAACATTTTATATTTATATATATATATATATATATATATGTATATATGTATATACATATGTATATATGTATATATGTGTATACATATGGATATATGTATATATATACATATATGTATATATGTATATATATACATATATGTATATATGTATATATATACATATATACATATATGTATATATATACATATATATATATATATATATATATATATATATATATATATATATATATATATATATATATATATATATATATATATATATATATATATATATAAATTTTATTTAAATTTTTATTAAATTAAAATTTTAACATATAAAATATGTTTTGATTTATATTAATTTATATAAATATTTAAAAATATATTATATTAACATTTATTTATTTTAACTTAAAAAAAATATTTAATCGAAATGTTAACCAAATTTCCACGATTAACATATATTAAATTATATTAAAAATTTTAATTACGTTATTTAAAATATTTAATAAATTTTATTTAAATTTTTATTAAATTAAATTTAAACATATAAAATACGTTTTATTTTATATTAATTTATATAAATATTTAAAAAGGTATTATATTAACATTTATATATTTTAACTTCAAAAAAATATTTAAAAGAAATGTTAACCGAATTTTCACGTACGGTTAACATATATTAAATTATATTAAAACTTTTAACTACGTTATTTAAAATATTTAATAAATTTTATTTAAATTTTTAATAAATTAAAATTTAAACATATAAAATATATTTTACTTTATATTAATTTATATAAATATTTTAAAAATATTATATTAACATTTATTTATTTTAACTAAAATGGAATGTTTAAAAAAATGTTAATGCAATTTTTACATCCCATTAACATATATTATCTTATTTAAAAATTTAAATTATGTTAATTGAAATAGTTAATAAATTTTTTTAAAATTTTAATTAAACTTTTAAATTATGTTAAATTTTAAAATATAATATTTTTTTAATTTTAACTTAATAAAATTTTAAAAGGAATTATTAAATATTTTAAATAAAATAATTAAAAAAATTATAATTTAATATATGTTAATCGGGAAATCCGATTAACATCTTTTTTATAAATATTTTGAACAACTAGATTATGGTATCCGTAGATAAAAGAATAGAATTACATAATATCATATGTTAACATCTATAATAGATAAAAAATTAAAAAAAAGTATCGGATGTTAACATTGTAGAATAAAACTAAATATTGAATGCCGACATCCTTGATGAGAAAGAAAAACATAACATTGGGATGTAGACATTTGTAGACATCCGTCATGAAACAAAAAATTAAAAATAAAGTATTTAATATCGATATTTGTAGAACAAAATAAGGTATTGGATGTCGATATTTGTAGGAGAAAAACCTTGGGGATGGGTTCTCACATTGATAGCTAAAGATTCCTAAGTACCTCCATTGATCCACATGATCCATATGAAAAAAAGAAATTAGTTTTCACCAACAAAGGTTTGAACCCCATCCACATAATGACAACCAAATGGTAACCCACAAGTATAATATTTATTTTATTTTTTAAAATTTTAACTTGATAAAATTTAAAAAGGAATTATTAAATATTTTAATAAAAACAATTATAATTTAATATATGTTAATCGGATGCGGAAATCCGATTAACATCTTTATTTTAAATATTTTGAAGAACTAGATGTTGGTATCTGTAGATAAAAAAAATTACATAATATCGGATGTTAACATCCGTAACATATAAAAAATTAAAAAGAAAAAGGTACCAGATGTTAACATCTGTAAAATAAAACCAAATATCGGATGTCGACATCTTTAGATGAGAAAAAAAAACATAACACTGGATGTAGACATCCGTTACAGAAAAAAAAAATTAAAAGAAAGTACTGAATGTCGTAGGAGAAAAAAAATTGGGGGTGGGTTCTCACATTGATGGCTAGGGTTTCCTGAGTACCTCCCATTGATCCATATGATCCATATGCAAAAAAGAAATTATTTTTGCACCAACAAAGGTTTAAACCCACATCCACATAATGGCAACCAAATGTACAACCAACAAGACAATTTGTGTTTCTTGTTATTTTGAGAACCTAGACACTTATCAATATACTTCACATGTTCATACATAAATGCAAAATAATTATTTAATTATAATACTAATGAAATACATAAGACTCAAACTCAAGTCCTCTCATCATAACCAGGTACCCTCAACCACTTCAGCTAGCATTATTACTTGTTTTCTCTCTCTGCATTAATTAATTTACAGATTCCTACCCTCGCATTTATTAAATAAATATTTATTTATTTATTTAATTTTCCCGAGTCTTACAGGATCCGCAAAAATAGGACACGAGGAGAAGCACAAGACCACACAAGGAGAATGTGCTTTTTGTAACATCTCGGTCGGATATTAGTAATTTAAATAATTAAAAATAGGGAATAAGTGTTGGCAAAAGCAAATACAAGTCAAATGCTAAAGCAAGATTTCGATGATGATAAAAGAGCCTAAAAGCCATCTGGAAGTCAATATCAAGAACATGTGTTTTATGTTTAAAGTTATCTTGTAAATTGTACTTAGATTAGTTAGAATCAACATGCAAAGATCAAAAATCTGGTATTTCTCGAAAAATCAATGTGATAATTGATTATCCTGAGCTGAGTCAATTTTTTTCAGAAAAGCACTGGAATAATCGATTATCACCTCTGATAATCGATTATCTGCTCAAAATATTGTTTTCAAAAAATACACTGGAATAATCGATCATCACTAGTGATCATCGATTATCCTTGTCAGTTTGAGCGCGACTGTTCAGTTTTTGACCTAATTTTTGGAACCCCTATTTAAGAAACATCAGAGTTACTTCGAACTTACCTTTTTTAGAAGCTAGAGTGCTAGTGATGTGACTGCAAAGAGAGTTCTCTGAGTGTTCTCAAAAGAAGCTTTGAAAAACCTAGTGTGGGTAGAGCGATAACTTTTCCTGAGAGGTTTCTAGGAGATTGAGTGTTGCTGTTGTTGCTAGGAAAGCTAAGGTCAAGGTTCTCTGTGTGATTCAGAGAAAGGTATTCATCTCTTGTGTGTTCAAGAGAGGTGTTTTCTTTCCTTAATGTTTTACTATCTGATTGTAATCTAATATTTATTAGTGATTAAGTTAACCTCTTTATTTGAAGAGATTAACAACTGGACGTAGGATCTTTTGATCTGAACCAGTATAAATACTTGTGTTCAATCTTCTTCTCTATCTCTATATTGAATCTACTGTTGCATATAAAGGAACTAATATCAAATTAATTGGTAAAATTTCCGAAAAGTTTTACGGTATTAATTTTATTACTTAAAACAAATCCACCCCCTCTTGGTTTTTGTCCAAACGCTAAACTTTCACTGCGCGATTCCAACAATTGGTATCAGAGCTTGCTTTGATAGTTATTCAAATTTTTCGAAAATGGTTAGACAAAATCAAACTTTTGCTGAGGGTGCGTCTATCAACAGATCTCCTCTTCTTACTGGTGAAAATTATCCTTTCTAGAAAGTTAGGATGCAAATTTTTCTGGAATTTGTTGATAGAGGCATTTGGGATGCTGTGTTAAATGGACCATTTGTTCTTGTTAATGTTATAAATGATGTGCAAGAACCAAATCCATTCTCGCAATGTATAGCAGAAGAAAATAGACGAGCTCAGTATGATGTAAGAGCTAGAAATATAATTTCATCTACTTGAACCCTAGATGAGTTTTACAGGATCTCAATCTGCACTAGTGCACGAGATATGTGGGAAATATTATGTGTGACCCATGATGGAACAAATGATGTGAAAAGGGCACGCAAGAACTCCTTAATCCAAGAATACAAAATGTTTCGGATGCAACAAGGAGAAACCATCTACGATGTGCAAAAATGATTCACACACATCGTCAATCATCTCACAGGTCTAGGTAAAACTTTTGACATTGATGAATTAAATATAAAAATTCTTAAATCCTTGAACAGGACTTGGCAGCCAAAGGTGACGACCATCAAAAAGTCAAAAAATCTGGCAACAATGACAATGGCGACCCTTTTTGGAATGAAAATGACTATGATGATCTATATGATGCATTACAACAATTACTTGTTAAATCTAGTAAATTGGATACTGCTCATAGAAAGTTAAAATCCGATTTCAAAGATTTGCAAAGTAAATATGAAAAATCTCTCTTGAAGAAGAAATTTTGAAAAATAAAATTTCAATATTAGAAAATAAAGAAAAAGAAATTGTTGAATGTGCTTCATGTAAAAGTTACATGTTTGATATTTGTATTTTGGAGAAACATCTTGAAAATGCCTTAGAAAATAAAAACTGTGAAAAGTTTGATCTCAAGAAAAATCCAAATAAGACTAAACATGCTCATAATCATAATTATAAAAATAAAACTAAAAGAACTCGTAGAGTTTGGGTAGAAAAAGGAACGTCTCATTCTATGAATACATATGTGTATACTGTTACTTGTTTTATTGCATGAAAAAGGGTCATACTTCAAATAAATGCAATATTAAAATTTTGGTGTTCCAAATGGAAAATATCATTGGGTGCCTGTTCATAGGTAGATATTTTTTCTTCTAACCCCAAGGACCTAAACAAGTTGTTGGGGACCTAAATGAATTGTTTTCTTATTTTGCAGATAACTTCTAAATCTAGGAGATCAATGTGGTATCTTGACAGTGGTTATTCAAGGCACATGATTGGAGACAAAAGGAAGTTTAAGAACTTTAAAAGAAAGGAACAATGATTTGTTACATATGGGGATAACAACAAAGGAAAAATACTTGGAACAGGTGATGTAGGTGGAGGAAATACTTTGGAGATCAAGGATGTACTATTTGTGGAAGGACTGAAGCACAATCTTCTCAGCATAAGTCAATTATGTGATAAAGGACTAAAAGTAATATTTGATAGTGACTACTGCACTATTCATCAAAAGGACTCCAAAAAAGTAGCCTTGAAAGGTATCAAACATAATAACATCTACTTGATTGATCTTGATAATGCATCATTTAGTGATATAACTTGCTTAGTTGTTAAAGAAGAAAATCCATGGTTGTGGCATAAACGAGCTACTCATATTCATATGCAACAATTAAACAAACTGATTTCTAAAGAATTAGTAATTGGATTGCCAAAAATAAAGTTTGAGAAAGATAAACTATGTACTGCATGTCAAAAAGGAAAACACGTAAAATCATCGTTTCATTCAAAAAATGTGATCTCCACATCAAAACCATTAGAACTTTTGCATATGAATTTGTTTGGTCCTTCAAGGACAAAAAGTTTTGGGGGAAATTACTATGCTCTTATTATTGTTGATGATGACTCACGATATACTTGGACTTTCTTTCTCACCTTAAAAAGTGAGGTTTTTAAGGCTTTTAAGAAATTTGTAAAAGTAGTTCAAAATGAAAAAGACTTGAAAATTAAAGTTTTGAGAAATGATCATGGTGGAGAATTTTAAAATGAATTGTTTGAAAAATTTTGTGAAGAAAACGGAATTATGCATAATTTTTCTGCACCTAGAACTCCTCAACAAAATGGAGTCGTAGAAAGGAAAAATAAATCCTTAGAGGAACTAGCTCGCACAATGTTGAACGAATATGAAGTGGCTAAATATTTTTGGGCTGATGCTGTAAGCACGGCTTGTTATGTACTAAATAGAATTCTTATTAGACCAATTTTGAAAATTACCCCCTATGAATTGTTTAAAGGAAGAAAGCCTAATGTAGCACATTTAAAAATATTTGGATGCAAACGTTTTGTCCTAAACAATGGAAAAGAAAATTTGGGTAAATTTGACTCTAAAGCAGATGAAGCTATTTTCTTAGGATATTCATTAACTAGTAAAGCCTATAGAGTTTTTAATAGAAGAACCTTGAATGTAGAAGAATCTATGCATGTTGTTTTTGATGAAATTGTGGACCTTGAGGAGAACCCTCTTGAGTCAAATAAAACAAATGCAGGTGATGAAGAATATTTTAAAGAAGCTCTTGATGAGATGTACCTAAATGAGAACCCATTGGCTGAACCTAAGGATCTTGCCAAAAGCTGGAAATCACCTAGAGGATTGTCTCTGGAAAATGTCATTGGAGATATATCAAAGGGAGTAATAACTAGAAATATGTCAAATTTCTGTATGACTGTTGCTTTTGTTTCACAGATGGAACCCAAAAATGTAGAAGAAGCTCTTCAAGATGATCAATGGTGTATAACAATGCAATGAGAGCGGAATCAATTTGAAAGGAATGAAGTTTGGGAACTCATTCCTAGGGATGATTCACACCAAGTCATAGGAACAAAGTGGGTGTTCATAAACAAGTTGGATGAAGATGGAAACATCACTAAAAACAAAGGCAGACTTGTAGCAAAATGATTCAGTCAAGAAGAAGATATAGATTATGATGAGACATATGCTCCAGTTGCCAGGTTAGAAGTTATACGTTTACTTCTTGCTTATGCTTCTCTCATGAAATTCAAACTGTATCAGATGGATGTTAAAAGTGCTTTCTTAAATGGATTTTTTTAAAGAAAATGTGTATGTTGAACAACCACCTGGTTTTGAAGATTATAAGTTTCCTAATCACATTTATAAATTGAAGAAAGCATTGTATGGATTAAAGCAAGCACCTAGATCTTGGTATGAACAATTAAGTACATTTTTGTTAGAAAATAATTTTGAAAGAGGTAAAATTGATTTAACTCTGTTTATTAAAAGAGTAGATGAACATATTTTACTAGTTCATATTTATGTGGATGACATAATATTTGGATCTACTGATAATTCTCTATGTAAGGGCTTTGCAAGTATAATGTAGGGAGAATTTGAAATGTCAATGATGGGAGAATTGACATTCTTTTTGGGTCTACAAATTAAGCAAATGGAAAATGAAACCTTCATTTCTCAATCTAAGTACTAGAAATTTGGAATGGATACTGCTAAGGAAGTAAGTACCCCTATGGGAACCTCCTGCTATTTAGACAAAGATGAATCAGGAATAGAGGTAAATCAGACTATGTTTAGAGGCATGATAGGTTCTTTGTTGTATCTTACTGCAAGTAGACTAGATATTATGCAATCTGTATATGTGTGCTCGATTTCAAGCCAATCCAAAAGAATCACATCTTACTGCCATGAAAAGAATCTTAAAATATTTAAAAGGAACGACATGCTTTGGACTTTGGTACCCTTCAGGAGCATCTCCTAGTTTGATAGGCTATTCAGACGCTGATTATGGTGGTTGTAAAATAGATAGAAAAAGCACCAGTGGTACTTTTCACCTCTTAGGAAGTTCATTAGTTTCTTGGCACTCTAAGAAACAAGCTTGTGTGACTTTATCAACTACAAAGGCTGAATACATAGCAGTTGGAAACTATTGTGCTCAAATTCTTTGGATGAAACAACAATTAGAAGACTATAATATTTTTCTAAATCATATACCTCTGAAATGTGATAATACCAGTGCTATTAACTTAACCAAAAATCCCATAATGCACTCTAGGACAAAGTACACTGAAATAAGACACCACTTCTTAAGAGATCACATAAATAAAGGGAACTGTGAGATACAATACGTAGATATAAAGCATCAATTAGCTGATATCTTTACCAAACCATTAGCTAAAGATAGATTTTATGAACTAAGAATAGACTTAGGCATATTAGAGATCTCTTATAAGTGCCAAAACTCAATTTCCTTCAAAAATTTGAAAAACAGCGTCAATAGTCGATTATCAGTGTCAATAATCGATTATCAGCTTCCCTTAAAAATTCCAAACCATTCTGGAATAATCGATTATTGGATGTAATAATCGATTATCATTAATTTTGCGCCAAGTTTCAAAAAAACTCTGGAATAATCGATTATCACTTAGGATAATCGATTATCAGTTCGTCAAGATTCATATTTTACACAGCTTTTGAAACAATAATCGATTATCACTTTCGATTATTACATGTCGTTGGACCAAATTATTTCAAAAACTAGCCGTTGTAACGGCTAGATATCCATTAAACTTCGTGTATATGGCCATTGGAGACATTTCTCTATAAATGTAAGCCATTTTTGTCACTGGTACACTCTTTTCTCACCTCACAAACTCAAGAACCTCTCATTTTCTCAAAAACTTTCAAGTTATCCTCTCCTCAAAATTCGACAATGGCTGAAGCTTCTCGTAGAAAGATTCCTACCCACAGAAGAACTGCATCTCGTGCCACTCAACCCTCAACTACACCTAGGACTGCATCCATTGAAGGCTGGATTTCAGATGAAGAAAGGAGATCTGAATTCATCAATTTATGGAAAAACAAGCCTCTTATCACTCTAAAATTCATCAAATCTCAATGGTTTGTAATTTCTGCCTTTCTTGCTGAACAAAGGGTCCAATTCTTCACAGAGATGCAGGGTACCTACTATCCTGATCTGGTACGAGCCTTATACTTCAACTATAAATTCAGAGATGGAGTGGGGTTTACAAAAGTGAAAGGGGTAGACATCATTCTGGATGATGATATTTGGGAAAATGGTGCTCAATTTCCCATTCATGATGGCACCTCTCCAATCCTCACTGCTGCCATTAAAGGATTTAACAGAATATTTGCCTATAGATCATTTCTGCGAAGACTAGATCAAGAAATAGGCTGACAATTGCTAGCAGGACCTCTAAAAGTTGATGAGCGTCTACTTCACTATCTTATTGTCTGGATTTTATCTCCACATGGTACAAATTATGCACAGTGCAATGAAGTTGATCTCATAATTATCTATGTTATGCTCAATCATATTCCTATTCATTGGCCAAGCATTATTCTTGACACAATGCTCAAAGCCAAGCGACTGCCTCAATATCCACTCCCGTATTCTCTGTTAATCTCTCGCATTTTTTAGTACAAAGGTGTCAATGTCTCTGATGAACAATCTCATAACACCACTGATGCAAACAAAATTGTGGAAAATTCCTTGAAGCAAATGAAATTTATTCCTTTTGGGAATACTTACATTCACAAGGATAATATGCCTCTCTCGGACCATGAAGAAGAAGAGAATCCTCCCACTGCTCCTATCCATCCTGTTGACACCAATATTGGCTCATCAAGTGGGGTTGGTGGCTCATCCTCTTCTTTAGAGGATCACATTTTAAACCTAAACTAGAGACTTGAAGAATTCTTTCTCATCTCCACTACCCGACATGAAGAAGTCACTAGCTTAATTAGAGGACTAGATTCTAGGATTTCTAATCTAGAACATAAGTTTGACAAATATGATGAAGATGATGACATGAGTCCAGAATTTTAAATGTCTGCATCATTGTTCTTATCTTTATTGCTATTGTAAAGTTTTTCATTTCTTAATAAAAGTCCATTTTATTTACGATTGTCTAATTGAGAAGGAGTTTTTCTCTTAAACTTTTTTGAAATGATCAAAATAGGGGGAGAAATAGTTTAAAATTTTAAACCAAACAATGCTACTAACAAATCTACTTGTGAGATTTTTGATTGTAGATACTTTAGACATATTGTTTTGATCATCATCAAAAAGGGGGAGATTATTGGCAAAAGCAAATACAAGTCAAATGCTGAAGCAAGATTTTGATGATGATAAAAGAAGCCTAAAAGCCATTTGGTAGTCAATATGAAGTACATGTGTTTTTATGTTTAAAGCTATCTTGTAAATTGTACTTAGATTAGTTAGAATCAACATGCAAAGATAAAAAAATCTTGTATTTCTTGAAAAATCAATGTAATAATCAATTATCACTTAGGATAATCGATTATCCTAAGCTGAGTCAATTTTTTCAGAAAAGCACTGGAATAATCGATTATCACCTCTGATAATCCATTATTTGCTCAAAATATTGTTTTCAGAAAATAGAGTGGAATAATCGATTATCACTAGTGATAATCGATTATCCTTTTCAGTTTGAGCGCGATTGTTCAGTTTTTGACCTAATTTTTGGAACCCTATTTAAGGAACATCAGAGTTACTTCGAAGTTACCTTTTTTAGAAGCTATAGTGCTAGTGTTGTGACTGCAAAGAGAGTTCTCTGATTGTTCTCAAAAGAAGCTTTGAAAAACCTAGTGTGGGTAGAACAATAACTTTTCCTGAGAGATGTTGGCAAAAATAAATACAAGTCAAATGTTGAAGCAAGATTTTGATGATGACAAAAGAAGCCAAAAAGCCATCTGGAAGTCAATATGAAGAACATGTGTTTCTATGTTTAAAGCTATCTTGTAAAATTGTACTTAGATTAGTTTAAATCAACATGGAAAGATAAAAAATCTGGTATTTCTCAAAAAACCAATGTGATAATCGATTATCACCTCTGATAATGGATTTGCTCAAAATATTTTTTTTAGAAAATACACTATCGATTATCCTTGTCAGTTTGAGCGCGATAGTTTGAGCGCGACTGTTCAGTTTTTGACCTAATTTTTGGAACCCTTATTTAAGGAACATCAGAGTTACTTCGAACTTACCTTTTTGAGAAGCTAGAGTGCTAGTGTTGTGACTGCAAAGAGAGTTCTTTGAGTGTTCTCAAAAAAAGCTTTGAAAAACCTAGTGTGGGTAGAGCGATAACTTTTCCTGACAAATTTTCTAGGAGATTGAGTGTTGTTATTGTTGCTAGGAAAGCTAAGGTCAAGGTTCTCTGTGTGATTTAGAGAAAGGTGTTCATCTCTTGTGTGTTCAAGAGAGGTGTTTTCTTTCCCTACTCTTTTATTATCTGATTGTAATCTTATATTTGTTAGTGATTTAGTTAATCGCTTTATTTGAAGAGATTAACAACTGGACGTAGGATCTTTTGATCTAAACCAGTATAAATACTTGTGTTCAATCTTCTTCTCTATCTCTATATTGAATCTACTGTTGCATATAAAGGAACTAATATCAAATTAATTGGTAAAATTTCTGAAAAATTTTAAAGTATTAATTTTATTACTTAAAACAAATTCACCTCCCTCTTGGTTTTTGTTCGAATGCTAAACATTCCGCTGCGCGATACCAACAATAAGTATAAAATCGCATTTATGATAATTCATTTTTCCAAAATGCGGGAAAATTTAAAACATTTATTATACAACAATAAACCAAAATCCACAAACTATAATTATCGATTACAAATTCCGAGTCTGGTAAGATAAATGTTTACAAAATATTTAAAATGCATAAAACAAGAAAACATTATAAAGGCTTTTCCCCAAGCTAGTCCCTCTTTGAAACTATGCTTCATCAGCAATACCTACAACATCATCTACTCTCGTGTAACGCATATCGTCAACCACAAGTAGATAAGGTGAGCTCAACAGAATAAAAGTGCACTACAAAAAATAATAATAACCATTCAATATTCCAACACTTCTAATACTCCCAAGTCTCATCACATAGTATACTATTCTTTCATAACCAACTAGTTTCCTTTCTTGGGCCCCAACGCCTCTTGGAAAGAACTAGCAACAACCCTTACTTGTTCACCAAAACCTGATAAAAGCATTACTTTTCTTAGGACTTACAAGCAACCACCCTTGCCTGCTTACCAAAACCCGATAAGAGCACAACGCTTACCTGTTCACCAAAACCTAATAAGAGCATTGCTTTTTCTAAGACTCACAAGCCACAACCATTAATCCTTGACCTAAAAATCTTCCTCTAGACACCTCTTGATTCTACACCCTTTGATGATTACATTGATCGATCTTTGTTGCCACGAGTGTCTGCTCGCCCCTCCGACTTCAGGCCACCACCAAATAGTCCACACACGACAATAAATTTATCACAACCATAATCCGTAACACCAAGTGGAGTTCCCCGATACGAACCGCAATCTATATTTGACCCAAGACTACCAAACTCGTTGGATAACACTAAGGAGGGATATCTTCTAGAACCCATCCGTACGAGCCGCGATCTCACACACTCCACTGGACTTTCAAAACCACCAGGCTACAAGCTCGAGTAGCCACGTGTTACCCCAATACAAGTTGCACTCGTAACTAGGCCCCCAGCAAAGCATCGCATCAAAACCTCCATCCAAAGGTATGTAGAATCCTCATTGCAGTCCAATTCAACACCTACAACCTCTTGGCGCCTTGTTCGCATGGCCTGGCGAAAACTGGTTCCAGATCACTTGGCAAGACACTTAGCATTATCGGGCGCCAACCCACTACATTTTGGTCCAAGCCCAATTCTACAACACACTGCTTGCCAGGACCACTTACGTCGCCAAGCACTAACTCTCGGGTTTTGCTTCAAAGTTCACTTTGTAGCCTATCTCCTGGCGGTTTACACCGTTCTGCTAGACACCACACAAGTAACTGGTAATTTACTAGTTTTTGGCACTCTAGAATAGGTTCCAACAAACCTATTTACACAAGACACTCAATTCACGCAAAACATGCATCCATGACAAGTAAATATACTTTAATATCATTAAGTTGAAGTCAACTACACAATATCACATGGTCATACATACAAGAAAACCATATCCTTGTTTTCATACATCTTAGAGAATCACAATAATGCACATAAAACCATCAAAACAAAGTGTTATACACAACACATAATTCTGGACGACCAAACAATATACAAACTAGAAAGAACACATAACCATTGCCCCAAAATACCACACGAGCAATAAAATAGTAATAATGATAATAATAATAATAATAATAATAAAAACAACAAAAACACCAATAATGATAATAATAATAATAATAATAACAACAATATTGATAATAATAATAATAAAATGAAATCATAAAAATAAAAAATAATAATAATAAAAATAATAATAAAACAAAATGAAACAATAATAATAAATCAATAATACCAATAAGATAAAATAATAATAATAATAATAATAAAATAATAATAAAACAATAATAATGATAATAAAATCATAAATAAAATACACAACGATAATAATAATAATAATAAAATAAAATAAAATAATAACAATACTAATATTAAAAATAATTATACAATAAAATTAAATTAAAATAATAAGAATAAGAATAATAATTACAATAATAATAAAAAATAATAATAATAATAATAATAATAATAATAAAATAGTAATAAAATAATAATAATAATAATAATAGTAAAAATATAAATAATTATAATAATAATAAAGCGAAATTTTAAATATAAATATAATAATAATAAAATAAAATAATAATAAAACGATAATACTAATAAGATAAATAATAATAGATTAATAATAATGAATAATTATAAAACAATAATAATAATAAAATAATCAATAAAATAAAACAATGATAATAATAACAATAATAATAACAACAATAATAAAATAATAATAAAATGAAATAGTGATAATAATAATTATAAAATAATAATAATAATAATAATATAATTAATTATTATTATTATAATAATAAAATGAAACAATAAAATTAAAAATAATGAAAATGAAAATAATAATAAAATAAAATGAGACAATAATAATAATAATATAAAATAATAATAATAATAATAATAATAACAAATCAATAATAATAAAACAATAATAATGATAATAAAATCATCATTCAAAAAATAATGATAATAATAAAAATAATAATAAAATAAAATAATAATAGTAATAATAAATAATCATAAGTTTGTTGTATATAAATGAAAAATTTTAAACATCACGTCAAACAAAAAGAATAATCATAGATAACGCAATTGCATATAATATCATTCAAACAGGAAATGGTAGCTTCCCTAACCACAAATAATTCATACTGCCCTAGTCTCAAGCATACACATAAACTAATAAAACAATTTAAATTAACAAACAATTGGCATACACAAGACTTGAACCCACGTTCTCTCAACACCACTCCACATGCTCAACCACTTAAGCCCTCGCATTTATTAAATAAATATTTATTTATTTATTTAATTTTCCTGAGTCTTACACTTTTAAGAGATTTTGATCATTAAAAGAGGCATGTTTTTGTGTATGAACCTTCTCTCTTATCACGGTTTCTCTCTTATCATGGTTTCTCTATCTGCCAAATATTCCTTTTCAGGGAAAACCTTCAAAAATCAATTGGGATTCCCAAATTTCCATCGCTTTCAGTTGAAATTCCTTTTCCATTTTTATTGTAATCAAAACTCATATTATTGCTATTTTGGTAAATTCGTATCATCATAGTTCCACTGTTTCATTGGTGCTTTCATTGAGATCAACGAATGAGAACACTCGTATGAAAGAAATGCAAGCCCAGCTCACTTCAATTTTGAATTGGATCGATAAACAACCTGCTCATGATAAATATAATCGTGAATTGATCATCCAATTTCAAATAGAAAACAATGATCAAATGGACCAGATGTAGAAATTGTTATATTTTATGAATCAAGGGACGACTCAGCACGTTGATGCTTCGAACTCCAATGAATCACCGTTGGTGGTGACACCGTGTGGTTTTGTGAGGCCGGTATGCGATATCTCCCTGGGATTCCCTCATTTTGATGGCACAACTCTTGTTTTAGAATGGATCTTTAAGGCGAAGAAGTTTTTCAATTGTCATCCTACTCCTGAATAAGAAAAAGTAGATATAGCTTCAATTCATTTTGAGAAAGATGTGATTTTGTGGTTCCAAATCTTCCAGCGCATGTCCGTAGTTCAGACTTGGTTTGATCTGACGTGAGCCTTGGAGAGCCATTTTGGACCATCTCCTTTTGACTCCCCCATGGCAGAACTTTTTAAAATGTATTAGTCACGTATTTTTTTAGAATATTACTTGAAATTCATGGCCCTAGCAAACAATATGAAGGTTTTAATGATGTCACTGTGTTGAATTGTTTTTTGAGTGGCTTAAACTATGATGTTAGAAGAGATGTTATGGCTCAATGTCCTACCAATCTCCTGGGAGCAGTTTCCTAAGCAAAATTGTATGAAGAAAAGTATACTCCTGTTGTTCAAGAGCGTTCTACCAATTACAATCAGAGATATTCTCCATTGTCATCTACTAGTACCAATCTTAATCCAACAAAAACTACACCTAAACAATCCTTACCACCACTATTATCCACACCCTTCATTCCACCAATCAAAAATTCAAATATAAAAAAAAATCACACCTGTTGAGATGCAATTGAGGAGAGAAAAAGGTTTATGTTATTTTTGTGATGAGAAATTCACCTTTAATCACAGATGTCCAACATGCAATTGTTGATGTTGCAAACTAAAGAAGAGGATTCTGAATTTGATAATGCTACAAAAACTGTGAATTCTATCACTCATACAAATAGTGACAAAGGATTATAAGATAATCATCACTTGTCCTTAAATTCTATGAAAGGAGGCTTAGGAGTTGGCACCATTCGTTTTATTGTTCATATCAATACTTTGCCAGTCATAATATTAGTGGATGGAGGCAGCTCAGATAATTTCTTACAACCAAGGATTGCTAAGTTCCTTAAATTGGCCATAGAACCAGCTCCACTGTTCAAAGTCATGGTGGGAAATGGAAATTACATAACTGCTGAAGGAATGATTAACGAACTCAATATTCAAGCTCAAAGGGCTCAATTCAAACTGCTTGTCTTTTTGTTACCTATTTCAGGAGTTGATTTGATCTTGGGGGCCAATTGGTTAAAAATTGTAACATCGCGGTCGGATATACGGATTTAAATAAAATAAAATAGAAACAATAATTAAACATCATTTATTACACTGTCTTTTCCCAAAATGTAGGAAAATTAAAAGCTTTATTGCATTGTAAAATAACTCAAATCCATACTTTAAAAAATTCAAATACAATAACCAAGTCTGGTAACATAAAAGTTTACAAAAATTATTCCAAAACCATGAAACATCAAAACTCTGGTAAAATTTTTCTCCTAGTCTAGCCCCGCTCCGGCTCTATACCTCACCAAATCCACTTACAACATCATTTGCTCACGTGTAATGCAATACACGATCATCGTCAAACACAAGCAGATAGGGTGAGCTAATAGTATAAAACATATACATACATACAGTTCAGATATATGCACACATATCAAAGGAACTCACATCCTTTGATTCCGCACAACATGGTCGCCACCATGTCATCCATGCTCTACGTCTCTTGATGATTACCTTAAGATGTCTTGTTGCCACAACTTGTAGAACACGTGTAGGAAACCTGCTACAGACCATACTCTGTAACGCCAAGTGTAGTTCCCAATACGAACATAGGTCGTAACGTCCCAAGACTACCAAACTCGTCAGCTTAATGTTGAGGAGGGCAATCTATCTGGACCCATCCGTATGAGCCACAACTCGCACACTCGCATCGACAACACTCGCCAACCCGAGCCACAACTCAAGATTTCCTCATGTTCATCGGTCATCCCGAGCCACAACTCAAGAGATATCATTATGAGCCATAACTCAAGGGATACGTTCCGAGTCACAACTCAAGGAACATTCAACAAGTCAACCTTTAAGGTATCACCAAAGCCTTGTAGACCACGCGCATCCTAAGCACCCAAATCGCAAGCCTTGCCTCTGTATTATCGCCTGGCACTGCTCTTGAGCCGCCAGGTGAAATACGCTTCCAGACCACCTAACAGGGGACACGTGCCGCCAGGTGCTAAGCGCCTATGATGCCACTGTTTGCAGATATCGCCTGGCGGGACAACCCTCACCGCCAGGCGCCACGCGCTTCCAGAGCCCACTATGATTGTAGCTTTCACCTGGTAGGTCAAACATCACCGTTAGGCGCTACACCAATACTTGTGCAGTATTGGTTGTTAATTCTGTTCTGACATAGTGACTCACACACCACCGACATTTCTACTCTTCCAGAGTACCATAAACTTGGTAACTCAATGCCTAAAGGGATTCTAATTAGCATAACTCCTTTCTTGTACCTTCAATCCCTAAACGTTGTCACATAGGAGACCTCATGTATTCACTCTTATCATTAGTTATTAACTAATACAAATTGCCCTCTCTATTCTAATACAACCACATCATTGATCTAACCTTACTATAGAATGACATATATCTCATGTCCAACTATTACATCTTCACTTAGGAACTCTAACTCCTACTTGTACCATATCTCTCAACCCAACACTACTTTTGGCTTAATAAGACTCTTTACTGCACGTTTATTTTTGTCATGATTCTCCAACTCCCTATTAACTCTCACATTAATTCATATTGCTAATTTAGGTATATCATCCCTCTAGACCTCTGTCTAGATAATTTATCAATCCCTCATTCAACATTAACATGATTCACAAAAATCTCAGGCTCCCCTCTGCACCTCACAGCCAGGCAGTTCTCTTAATCTACGATGGCGCCTGGCAGCACATAGCTTGCCACCAAGCAATGCAACCAATTCTGGGCAAACCAGAATGTCTCCCTGCACCTACGAGAACTCTAACTTTCCCATTCCATACCAGTCTCTCAATTTTCCACCCAATACACTTCTATCATACGCTTATTAGTACTATCAATATATTATGCATCCAATACATAGAATTATATTACTTTTGCTCACGTAATTTTGTCCAACACTCAAAATCCCCAAATGTTCAAACCCCAACATACATACCTATCGATTTCATCCAATTAATTTCGATTATCTGTTAATTCGCACCACATTAGCATTCAACATTTGATTTTCAATTAGTAATCCCTTTCCTTTGAATCAGAATTGCCCAGCAATTACCGAAACATAAAAAATGAGCAACTTGGCTCGTGTCGCCTGGTGGATACTCATCACTGCTAGACAGTTCATACAAAACCCAACAATCTGGGTGAAAAAAATTACATCGCCTGGTGGCCAAAAGCATGCCGCAAGACGGTTCCTCACAAGAACCCAAGAACAAACAACAAACACATGCGCGCCTGACGGCTTTGAAGGCCTGCTAGGCGGTTTCTAAAATTTTCCAGAAACATAGAAATTTAAGTGTGGACAACAAAGAATTCAAACCCAAATCAGGCTATACATCATGCAATTAAATTCAAACTATAAGATTACAAGTTCCAGCTCCCTTAACCTGGATATCTTTGCTGAAAAGACAATTTTAGAGTTCCCTTTTGATGTTAGCACGTGACTCCATTTGGTTAGCTCTAATCCTCTCCAATTCGCCTCCAAATTCACCCTCACACTAAAATTCTAGCACAATTTGTTGTTCTAAATCCATAAGACTTATCTCTCTCTCTCTCACTAGTTTTGCCCTTAATCCCAATTTCAACCCTACTTTTAATTGGTTTAATGACTAAAACGAAAATCAACATTACACTCACTTAATGCTCATTGAATTATTGTTTTATGATGGTTTTCCAGCTCCCCTAACCTGGATATCTTTGCATAAAAGACAATGTTAGAGTTCCCTTTTGATGTTAGCACGTGACTCCATTTCGTTAGCTCTAATCCTCTCCAATTGGCCTCCAAATTCACCATAACACTAAAATTCCAACACAGTTTGTTGTTTTAAATCCATAAGACTTATCTCTCTCTCTCTCTCTCTCACACACACACACACACACTAGTTTTGCCCTTAATCCCAATTTCAACCCTACTTTTAATTGGTTTAATGGCTAAAACCAAAATCAACATTACACTTACTTAATGCTCATTGAATTATTGTTTTGTGATGGTTTTCCAGCCCTCTTGGTTACCCCTAGCTAGGGTTTCTGTCCTTTCATATTCATGCCAAAACTAATTTTAGTAAAAAGAAAGCTTAATTTGAGTCTACCAAGGTTTGAACTCACAACCATACAATCTCAATGCAAGTGCACAACCAATTCAACCAATTCATGTTTCATGATAAATCCTATAAATCTAGGATTATATTATTACTCATCCTGCTCAAGCACATTATTAAAATAATAATCAATGAAACAACACATAATAGGCATATGCAAGACTCAAACCCAAGTCCTCTCAACACAACCAAGTACTCTCAACAATTTGAGCTAATACTTTTTCACGTCATATCAATTAAAATTTAATGCCATATGGTCTCACATTTTTTATTATGATTCTTTGCAATTGAAGTTTTTACATGAGTGGAAATTTATAACTCTACAAGGGAAAATTGATTACTTACCTACTCTGGCACATTTACATCATATAAGAAGAATGGTTAGCACTGATTCTATAGTTAAGGTTTTTAGTATGCAGCTTGTTGAAGATAGCTCTTATCAGTTTCCACTCATGAATTAGGTATAGAACAGGAATTGGCCTTGTTGTTACATAATTACAGCTTAGTTTTTGCGACACCTACATCGTTACCACCTCCTCGATTTCAAGATCACTCAATTCCTTTGATTGAAGGATCTCAACCTGTCAAAGTTAAGCCTTATAGGTATCCACATAGTCAGAAAGAAGAAATTGAAAAGTTAATGCAAGGAATGCTTGATGAAGGCATAATACAACCCAGTAAGAGTCCTTTTTCTTCTCCAATCATTTTGGTCAAGAAGAAGGATGGCTCATGGAGGGTATGTACTAATTATAGAGCCTTTAATGCTATTATTATTAAAGATACATTTCCTATTCCTACTGTTGATGAACTTATAGATGAGTTATTTAGAGCCAATTTCTTTTCTAAGCTGGATTTAAGATCTAGCTACCTCCAAATTTTGTTGAATCTACAAGATAAACATAAAATTGTATTCCAAACCCATCATGGACACTATGAATGGCTTGTAATGCCATTTGGGTTAACTAATGCCCCTGCCTCTTTCCAAAGCCACATGAATGAGATTTTCAAAGAATACTTAAGGAAATTTGTCCTAGTTTTTTTGGATGATATTTTGGTGTTTAGTGCCACGTGGAAAGATCATTTGTATCATCTGAAGTTAGTATTGAAAACCTTACAACAATAGCAATTATATGATAGACTTTCTAAATGTTCCTTTAGTATGAAGGAAATTGATTACTTAGGCCATACATTATCAGGAAAAGGTGTTGCAATGGAAACTTCTAGACCCACTACAATGAAACAATTGATATGTTGTAATAGTTTCCCCTCTAACCGACTTGCTGAAAAAGAACTCATTTAATGCATCTCTAGCTTTTGCCAAGTTGAAGGACGCTATGACTTATGCCCTTGTACTTGTTATTCCTAACTTTAAAGAGCCATTTGTTTTGGAAACTAATGCATCAGGGTTTAGAATTGGATTTGTCCTTAACCAAGCTCAACATCCAATTGCTTATTTTTCCAAGAAAAATTCTCTTAGAATGCAGCAACTGTCTGTTTATACCAGAGAATTTTATGCCATCACAAAGGCTTTGGCTAAGTTTTGACATTATTTGAGGGGAAACAAGTTCATCACTAGAACAAATAAAAAAGCTTGAAAGAGTTGTTGGAACAACAATTGCAAGCTCTTGAACAACAATAGTAGTTACCCAAGTTTTTAGGCTATGACTTCACTATCCAATATAAGCCTGGTAGAGAGAATATACCAGCTGATGCATTATCTCGAAGCTACTTTATGACTTGGTCAGAATCCAAATTTAAATGGTTAGAGCATATTACCAAGATGACAATAGAGGATGCAGAGTTAAGCAAGTTGATGATACAACATACTTAAGGCACATTACCTATTGACAAGTTTGTTGTTAAAGATGGAATGATTTTTAGAAGAGGAAGATTGATATACCAGCTGAAATGAATTTGAAGAACCAAATTATGCAAGAATTTCATGACTCTAAAGTGGGGGTCATGCGAGAAATACTAAGACTATAGCTAGAATCTGAAATCAATTTTATTGGCCAAAAATGCAAGAAGATATCAAGGCTTATATAAGAAATTGTAGCATTTCTCAACAAGCTAAAGTTGATCAAGCTTTGCCTTATGGTTTGTTACAACCATTTCCAATACCTCAACAGATTTGGGAGGATGTTGATCTCCTGGCAAGCGTACCAAAAATCAACTATAGTATAATAATTTTAAGTAAGAGTGTCAAATCTACGAGGAACAGATTCAATTAAAATAGATAATTATCTCAATTAGCATATGTACAAAGATTTTAATTTGAGTTATCATTGACTATTGCATAAAAATAATATAGTAAAAGCGGAAAAGTTTAGAAAAATTCAGTAAAAGAAACTAGGATTGAATTTCATCTATCTCCCTTTTTTGTAATCTGGATGAATATAATACATAACATCTAAAAATACCAATATTGATGCAACACCCAAAAATCATTTATATTGATTCCTCGTGTATAAAATTCATAAGATTAGTTCCCTGAATATTGATTCCTCACATATTCAGCAAATTATCCAGCATTATGGTCGAGTGTTATAAGCAATTGATATATTGAGATCTATTTCTAACATCACACTATATTAAGTATCGTTTTTCAAATCAGATTTTCAAAAATACTTTCCAGTCAGATCTAAAAATCAAAATCAAGACATCTATTGATCAGATAGATTCAAGCATTAAGAACAGAACAATAATACTAATATTGAGTAGAAACAGAAAGGCTATATATAAATATCACCAAAGTACATCCAAGTTCGAGTCGATTATATTCAATCCCAAGGAAAGAGATTAGTCACTCATGGTAGCCATCAAAATCCTAAGAGCTAAAGAAGAAGAAGAAGAAAATTGATGAACGGTGTTCTCTGCTTCGTGATTGCAGCTCTCCAGATATGTTTATTCTCCAAAAACCAGCCCACTTCACTCTCTGATTCCAGGAACATATATACTCCACAAACATCTCACTTAAGCCACTTGAATCTCACTTGGGCGAGATAGAGTACTTCATGCTAAAGAAAGGCTCTTGCTTAGGCGACCACATTCTTGCATGGGCGAGAATTGTAAAACTACATGGGCTTCTTCGCGAACTCTCGCTTAGGCGAGAGCATGCTCGCTTGAGCGAGAATGGCGGCAAGTGTCTTGCTTAGGTGAGATGGCTTTAGCTTGAGTGAGATTGTTCTAGCTTGGGCGAGAGTCCTTTGCTTTGAGCGACCTGTTGCACAAATTCTTCCATTTCTTCTCTGTTTCTTGATTTATCTTTTCCTCTTCTTTAGTTCTTTCCTCCTTTACTTTAATTTACCTGAAAAATACAAAAAATAGGGATCAAATGATTTCTTTAAGTAAAAACTTGGAGGCATGTGATTGAAGCTCATTTTTCCTAGATTTAGGGAGAATCAACATGATATAAACACAAATTACAAACAGAAGTGCCAACATTTCATATGAAAATTACTTATCTTTGGCACTTATCAGAGGACATACCCATGGATTTCATTATAAATCTTCCTCCTTCACATGGTTTTTCTACTATTCTGGTGGTAATTGATAGGCTCTTTAAGTTTGGGCATTTCATTTGAACCCACTTTGGCGATGAGCTCTACATATCATCCCCAAAGTGACGGACAAACTGAGGTACTTAACAAGACATTAGAGATGTATTTGAGGTGTTGTGTTTTTGAAAACCTCAAGCTTTGGTACTTTATGCTTCCTTGGGCACAATTTTAATACAACTCTTCCTATCACCACAGCATAAGAATGAGTCCCTTTAAAGTTGTATTTGGTAGGGAGCCTCCCTCGATTATTCCTTATGAAGTCAATTCTACATACCCTCCTACTATTCAAGCGTCCTTAACCACTATTAACAAATTGTTGCAAAAGCTCAAAAGCAACTTAAAGATGGCTCAAAATTATATGAAACTGCAAGCAGATAAGAAAAGGAGAGAATTTCAACTGCAAATTGGTGATCTAGCATTAGTGAAATTGCAGCCATATAGACAACATTTGGTGGCTCTTAGAAAGAATAAAAAACTAGGCATGAGGTTCTTTGGACCATTTGAAGTAGTAGAGAAGATAGGTTCAGTGGCTTACAAGTTAAGGCTTCCTGATACAACCCGAATTCATCCTATTTTCCACATTTCCTTCTCAAAAGGTTTGTGGGAACCCAGTCTAAACAATATGTACCTTTACCCTTGACCACCAATGAGTTTGGACCTGTCTTAAGTCCAATGAAAGTGCTGGATAAAAGAGTTATAGGGCGTAATTCCACTAAAATACAACAGGTGTTGGTGCATTGACAATCTACTGAACCTAATGAAGCTACTTGGGAAGATCTTGATGAATTTCAACAAGCTTATTCTCAATTCAACCTTGAGGGCAAGGTTGTTGTTAAAGGGAAAGGTATTGTAACAAGCAGAATGGAGAAAACAGGTTGTGCAGGAAATTTGGGTTGAAAGGATTGGACAAGTGGAAGAGGATCCGCAAAAGAAAGACACGAGGAGAAGCACGAGGCCACGCAAAGAGAATGTGCTTTTAATGGATTTTGATCATTGAGAGAGGTATGTTTTTGGGTATGAACCTTCTCTCTAATCACTTTTTCTTTATCTGTCGAATATTCCTTCTCTCTTTGAAATTTTGTTACCTTACCTCATCTTTTCATTCTCTTCAGGTAGATCCTTCGAGAATTAGTTGGGATTCCCAAATTTCCATTGCCTTGAGTTGAAATTCCTTTTCCATTTTTGTCGTAATCAAAACTCATAGTATTGTCGTTTTAGTAAATTCGTAATTTCATAGTTCCACTATTTCAGTCGCCTAACCATCGCATTTTGTTTTCACTTTTTGTCCTAGTAGCATCATTTGTTTTTGAGAAATGATATTCTAACAAAGTTTTCCCTGACAAAGTTGACAAAGTCTACGTGTTAGGTATATGAAAAACACGTTTTTAATTTTTGAATAAAGATAGCATAGGGGTTTTATGTAATTTTACTCCCTTTTTTTAAGAATGGCGGTTTCATTCTCCATTCTAATTTCACTTCTTCGCTGCACTTCTCTTATCCACTCTTGTTCTTCATTCCACAATTGTGTTCCCATCTTCTTCACTCCACAACTTCCTTGCATTCTTCTTCTTCATTTTATCATGCAAAAGCAGGAACGATTTCTTCCACATGGACCGTCACAATGATTAGGGTTTATTCTGTCACGCCTTAAGTCGTGGGCATCATTCTCTATTCCACAACATTTGTTCCATCTCATTGTGTCCATGGCTTTCAAAATCATAATTTAATTCACATGGCTCGCATGGGTATGTGGAAGTCTACAAATTGAAACAATTCTGAGTTTGACCATGCTATGATATGTGAATGATGTGGACAAGGTAGAACATGATATTTTCAATTTCTAAGTACCAAACACATTGTCCATAAGTCGCAAACGTAGTTCCAATTTTTGCAGAAAATATCAGGCACATCAAAATGCACAATTTTATTCACCTAGGTTACATGGGTATGTGAAACTCTACAAATTGAGATAGTTCTTCATTTCCCCAGGTTGTTATATATAAATGATGTGGATAAGATAAAACATGATATTTTTAATTTTTAAGTACCAAACACATTGTCCTTAAGTGACAAACGTAGTTCAACTTTCTGCACACAATGTCAAGCACATTAAAATGCCCAATTTAATTCACCTGGCTCGCATGGGTATGTGGAACTCTACAAATTGAGACAGTTTTGGGTTTGACCCTGTTGTGATATATACATGATGTGGACAAGGTAGAACATGATATTTTCAATTTCTAAGTACCAAACACATTGTCCTTAAATGGCAGACGTAGTTCAAATTTTTGCACATGGTATTAGGCAAATCAAAATCATAATTTAATTCACCTGGCTCGCATGGGTATGTGGAACTCTACAAATTGAGACTGTAACGTCCTAGCCAGAAATTACTATTTAAAAATAAATAAGAAATAAGATTTATAAAACATCGCATTTATTCTCGTAATTTCCCAAAAACGCAGGAAAATTAAAAGTTCAACATCGCTTTCGTAGTAATTAAAATCGTACTATTCAGTCATTACAAAAGAAAATTATAATAAAACTGAGTGAATAATCCCGTCGTGATCCCCACTTCGTCTCTATGTATCCGCCTGCTCACCTGTATTAGCATCTGCTCCCATGTAACAAGTTACATGATCATCGCTACACACACACAGATAGGGTGAGCTCATTTAAATAAAACCAAACAAATATAATATTAAATTCAACGTCGCGACATTAAAACCCCGAGTTAGTATTCTTCTTCCTTTTTCCTTTACTCTCCACTTCCAGTACTTGCATTTAGACATCTATCATTTCTATACCCTTTAGGTGAGAACAATGATCGATCTTTGTTGCACGAGTGTCTACTCGCCCCTCCGACTACAGGCCACCACCTGA
>Ga0214544_1001886_pt1 | contig 44131 bp, 24 predicted proteins | sample CNSS3metaG_FD_160074 | JGI IMG/M metagenome (GOLD analysis project Ga0214544, IMG submission 160074) | Root nodule microbial communities from cowpea collected in UCLA plant growth center, Los Angeles, California, USA - CNSS3 | ecosystem: Host-associated > Plants > Roots > Nodule | place: USA...
AAAAATAACAAAAAAAAAAATAAAAAAAAAAAAAAAACTTACTTCTGATTGTGCCAAGAAGAGATTACGTGGAGTAGGGTTGTGATTGTGGGGTGCAGAGAAAGGTTGAAAGGTTGGGATAGGTGGTATTGAGTCTTTTGTAGCGCAAATGAGGGGGTGAAGGTTGCTGGGGAAGAAATAAGAAGAGTTGCAACTAGGATAAATGTGAGAGAGTGAAGGTTGGTGAGGGAATAAATAAGGAGAAAAAGAGTGTTTTTACTTTGTCTGTCAATGTCAAAGGAGGCCATAATGGGATTTAGAAATTTGAGGGTTGTAGAAAGAAAAATTAGAGGTGCATGAAGAAGGCCCATGGAAGTCATATAATTTTAAGAAGGCCCATTGAAAATCTCAACCAAATGAACATAGAAGTCAAAGAAAAGTCAAAAAGAAAAAAAAAAGACAAGTGTGAAGAAGCATTAAAAACGTTACAAAACATGGAATGTATACACTCATTTTCTCGAACAAATAAGCTAGAATTTCCTTTATTTTATTTTGAATTTGGAAATTATGATCTATGTTAGTTTAAATTTTCTACCAAAGCTTATATGTTTATAAAATTTGAATTTACATGTAATTCTATACATAATTACATTTTAGGCTTTGGATTTTGGCACCTGAAGAATTTAAATAACTAACTATTTTTTTTATAAAATAATTGTTGGATGTTGAATGAAAATGAGAATTTTCTAGAGTTCTTTGAAAGAAATATTTTATCTTAAACCAAACCAATAAAAATTAAACTCTCACACATACCATCCCCTATCCACACAATAGTTTCGAATCTTTGTCAATTATTTCATTCTTAGGTTTTCACCATATTTTTACTACCCTTCATACTTAAATTATATAATTAATCCAAGTGCTCCAAAATAAGACCAACTATCACCATCCAACCCATTAATAACAAGTTCTTCACCTCCCTTGAAATGGAAGATTGATAAATTTATAGACTTTTCCATGTGATAAAAAGCCATAAAGAACACCATTTCCAACAATGAAACCATTCACCCATATAATGAACAAAACATCATATGAAAAATGGTTAAAATCTCTTAACAATCCCATCCCATATGAAACTCTCAAACAATGAAAACCCAACATTTATTATTGTGTGAACATTTATAACCAAACTCAATTCAAAGCTAAAAGAGTACTCCATTCACTAACAATGAGTCATTAAAATCCCTAATATATCTAGAAAAATAGAACAAATGAAAGAAATAGCTATAAAAAACAACATTAGGCACAACACATTACCTATGGAGCACTCTGCAATCTTCGAAAAGAAGAACAGAACCAAAGTGTAAACACATAAAAGACATTTCTCTCACAAGTTATTCACTCTTTAATGTTTTGTTTGCATTGGGGTGTAGGGGGAAAAGTATGGTTGGTTAGAACAAGAGAAAGTAAGTAAAAATGAGTGAAAATATTGTTGAAGATGTGATTGGTGTAACTAAAAAATAAAATAATGGTATTGTATAAATAATTATTAACATGCAATTGGGTGTATTTTATTAGGAATAAATATAAATTATATTTAAATGATGAATAATTACGAAAGAATAACTTTATGTAATGCAAAAGTTATTTAGAACTATTAATTTACATTTTGAATTATATATATATATATATATATATATATATATATGAGTGTGTGTGTGTGTGTGATTATAATTGTTGATGATACAAGGCAAAGAGATAAACAGAGATAATGAAGAGGAGAAAATCATATTTGTCTCATCTTATTCAGGACCATGAGTGCCCATTATATACAATAAAGGAGGAAAGAGAGAAGGCATAACATAATGAAAGATATTGTGAGACCACTAACAAAATGTAAAAACAGAATACAAAATAGAATATAAAATATCCCAACAAAAAGGTATTGTAGCAGGATATTCACTAATAGTCCCCTGCAAACTCAAGGTTCATGAAAATAATCAAGAACTTTGAGTTTGTCACGCAATTGACAGAACATGTTTGAGAAAACGGTTTTGTGAGAATGTCGGCCACTTGATCACTTGAAGGAATGTGAGTGATAATTAGGGTTGATCTAGAACCTTTTCCTACACAAAGAAGATGTCCAATTCCATATTTGTGGTGCGGGAATGTAAAACAGGATTGTGGCTTAACGCAACCGTGCTTTGATTGTCATAGTATATGGTAGGAGTAGCACAATTAATATTAAGCTCTTTAAGAAGAGATTGCAGCCATAGTATTTCTGAAGTAGTGATAGCAAGATTGCGATATTCAGCCTTAGCAATGGATCGTGCAACAACTATTTGTTGCTTGGACCACCAGGAAATAAGATTGTTGCCAAAGAAGATACATGCACCAGAGGTGGATTTCCTGTCATCTATATCAGATGCCCAGACTGCATCACAAAAAGCAATGAGATTGTACTAATTAAATGAAGGAGCAGGCTGAAGATGCAAACCATAGGATATTGTCCCTTTGAGATAACGTAATATCTTTTTAACAAATTTCCCATGTTCAAGCAGTGGATGGGACATAAATTGGCAAAATTTATTCACACTATAACCAATCTCAGGTCTTATGATAGTAACATATTGCAAAGCACCAACAATGGAGCGATATAGAGTTGGGTCTTCCATATAAGCAGAGCCATATTTGGAGAGTTTTAAACCAATCTGAAGGGGAGTAGAAATACCTTTTGCTGTTGACATTCCAGCTTTGTCAAGCAAATCATGGATGTATTTACATTGAGAAAGAAGAAGAGAGCCATCATGGAAACGTTTGAGCTTTATTCCCAAAAAATAATCTAGAGAACCAAGCTGTTTGAGAACAAAAGTTGAATGTAACTAAGAGATGACAAATTGCAGCAACAACTCAGATGAACTAGTGAAAATGATGTCGTCTACATAAATAAGAACATAAAGGCAGTGGCCATCCTTGCGAAAAGTAAATAAAGAGGGATCACATTTGCTATGAACAAAACCAAAGCCAAGCAAAGTAGAAGTAAGGCGTTCATACCATGTCTACAGAGCCTGTTTTAATCCATAAAGAGATCTGTGAAGTTTGCAAACTAGAGTAAAGTTGGCAGATTCAAAGCTAGGAGGATGGGCCATATAAACATCTTCATGGAGAATGCCATTGAGGAAGGCATTGTTGATATCAATCTGTTCTATAGACCAGTTAATGGTAAGAGCTAAAGTAAGAACCAACTGAATAGTAACTAGCTTGACAACAAGAGAAAAGTCTCTAAATAATCACACCCAAATTTTTTTATGAAAGCCCTTGGCCATTAAACGAGCTTTGTACTTATTAATGGTGCCATCCGAATTTTCCTTAACACGAAAAACCCATTTACAATCAATGGTACTGCGTTCTGGAGGAAAAGTAGTGAGGGACCAGGTATAGTTAGTCATTAAAGCATCATATTCAGCTTGCATCGCTTGACGCCAATGAGTAGAAATTAAGGTTTGTTTGACAATTCGTGGTTCTGCAACCGTGAGAAGTAAGGTGGGGAAACAACGAGGTTTAACAATTCCATACTTAGATTGGGTTCACATAGGGTGAGTTGAGTGAGAAGATGAAGAATCACCATGAGCTGGAGGAAAAGACACAAGACTAATTACAGGCTGAGGGATAAGAAGTTGAGAAGCAAAGGTATTAGGTGGAGCAGGGTCATCAGGAAAAGTGTCAACAAGAAGCTGAGAAGTGTAGTTATGAGGTGAAGCAGGGTCATTGGAAAGAATGTCAACAAGGGATTTGTGAGTAGCATGCTAAGAGGGAGAGTCAACAACAAAGGGTGTGATGCCAAGAGGAACAATGCGAGAAGGAGAATTAGTGAGAACAGGAAACTACACTGAAGTAGAAAATGGAAAGGTGTTTTCATCAAAAACAACATCTTTAGAGATAAATATTTTGTCATGAGAATCAAGACACTTGTAACCTTTATGACAAGATGAGTAACCCAAGAATGTACAAGTAATGGAATGAAATGCATTTTATTGGTGTTGTAAGGCCGAGTATGAGGATAACAACACAACCAAAAGTTTTGAAAAACTTATAATTGATGTCGTGATGAAAAAGGGTGGAACAGGGAACAAAATGAGGTGTCGTAGAGGATGGAAGACGATTAATTATGTAAACAGCAGTGTGAAAAGCATGATCCCAAAAGGTCATAGGAAGAGAAGCATGGGAAGGAAGCGTGAGACCCATTTTAACTATATGACGGTGCTTTCTCTCAATAACACCATTTTGATGATGTGTGTGTGGACAAATGAGACAATGATGAATGCTGACGGAAGTAAGATATTTAGTGAAAGTCCTGAATTCTCCCCCTACCCCCTAAACTATTTGAAGTTCTTTAATATAATGATTAGGTTGAAGTTTAACAAAGGTTTTAAATTGCTTGAAAATGGTTAAGGTCTCAGACTTATGTTTTAAAACGTAAACCCAAGTATAGCGACTGTAAGCATCAACAAAGGAAACGTAATACTTATAGCCCATGGAAGATTGAACATGAGAAGGACCCCAAAAATCATAAAAAAGTTGTAAAGGATGATTGTAATTAGTGAAAGAGGATTGAGAAGGAAATTGATGAGACTTTCCCATACAACATGCTACACAGAAATCCATAGTTGTATTAGGTGATGAAGAGATATTATATTGTTGAAGAATTTTATTTAAAACAGAAACAGAGGGTTGACATAATCTATTATGCCAAATAGAGCATATGGAAAAGGAGCGAGAGGTAGAAGGATGATTGGTGAAAACAGTGGAAGAGACAGTTGAAACAATAGGTGAATGTGAAGAACTGGAGCGTAGGGAGAGCAGAGGAAGAGAGGGAAATTGGTAGAGCCCATCGAGAACAACCTGAGACTTGACAAAACAAACAATGGGGTGAAATTCAAATTAAACATGATTATCATTGGCAGATTTACTAACACTAACTATTTTTTTGTTAATGGAAGGGACATGTAAGAGATTTTTAAGATGAAGGGTGAGATGTGTGTAAGACCCGGGAAAAATTAATTAATTAAATAATTAATTAATTAATAAATGCGGGTAGAAGACGCCTTTATGGCATTAATTTTTGTTTAATGTGACGTCGAAAAGTACTAGTTCAAGTGGTTGAGAGTACTTTGGTTGTGTGAGAGGACTTGGGTTCAAGTCCTAAGTATGTCAATTATGTGTGATTATTTTTTGATTTTTTTAAGGATATGTATGAGTATGTGATTAGTGTTGAAAAATATTGTTGATTTGTGAGTATCACCAAATGTGAATTGGCATAGTGGTTGTGCTTTGGCCTTATGAGTGGAAGGTTACGGGTTCAAACCTTGGTGGGCAAAGAATAAGCTTTATTTTTGCTAACTAATAGTTGTGGTATGAATGTGAAGGGGTAAAGAGAAGCCTAGCAGAATGGGATGCTTCTGGAGTTGTTGTGCCATTGGATTGTGTCGATCGTGTATCTGAAGCGTTTTGGTATTGGTTTTGGTGAATTGAGAGCGTGTACAGAGGCAAAACCCTGCAAGTCTCGCCCAAGTGAGTCCATCTCGCCTAAGCGAGAATTGCAGAGCTACGTTTCTGGTTTAGAGGACTTGTAGCTCGTCTAGGCGAGCTGTTTTAATGTTGAGCGAGTGATACCTCGCTTAGGCGATGAGATCAGGTGTGTTGAGCGCGATCTTCCGCCCAGGCGAGGGGGTTTTAAGGTTTGAGCGAACCCGAGTCTCGCCCAGGCGAGATGACCTCGCCTAAGCAAGATGTCTTGGTCCTGTGTGGTGTTGTGCTTGTATTTTAGCCCAGGCGAGATGAGAATGGATGTTTGGGCGAACGTGTGGCTCGCCCAGGCGAGAGGATCTCGCCTAAGCGAGATGGCGTGTTTTGGTTGTTGAGTTAAACTCGCTCAGGCGAGGTGGGCTAGCCTAAGCGAGATTGAGGGTCTAGCTTGAGCGAGGGGTCCCTAGCCTAAGCGAGTTTATGTGATTAACTATATTTTTATGTGCTTGTGAGTGTGTTTGGTTGTTATACCATGGTTAGATTGTATATGCATGTGTGGTGGTGTGTGGGCTTGAAGGGCTAAGTCCATTAGGGGTCTGGGATGTGCTCGGTGGTTGGACACATGATGGGCATGGAACTGGTTGAGTTTTTGTCAGCTATTAATGGGCGAGGAGTCCTTAGTATGGTGATTGCATGTGTCAGGCGCACGATGGGCAAGGAACTGTGATGTTCCCGTCGGCTACTATTGGGCGAGGAGTCCATAGTATGGTGATTGCGTGCGTGTCAGGGTCCAAGTGTGAGACTTGGATGTTTTTACTACAAACGAGGAGTCTGTAGGGCAGGACTATGAGCGGGATAGGCTCATAGGGTTGGACCATGAATGAGTCAGTTTCGTGGGAGCACAGGGAAGTTCCAGAACCTAGTTCATGCATATGACTCATGAAGGACTATGAGGTCATGGTTGGGTGTTTTGGAAATTTTGAGTTTTGTACTTATATTGTTTTGGGTGGGGAAGCATATTTACTTCATATATATCTGTTTATGTTTTATTGTGCATAGCTCACCCTATCTCTGTGTGTGTGGCGATGATCGGATAACTTGCTATTCGGGAGCAGATGATGTGACAGGTGGGCCAGGAGATGCGTAGACTCGGAGCGGGGGCTATCTTGGGATATTTTGTAGATACATATGTATATGTTTACTGTTTTGTTTTTAAGAATATTATGTAAATCTGGCTGGAGCCGTTGACTTTTATTTTAGTTTTTATGAATCATGGATTCCTGGATTTATGGATTTTAATTGTCAAAGTTTAAAAATTTCCCGTGTTTTTGGGAAATAGTTCATAATCAATGTGGAATTTAATGAAATTCGAATTTTAATTATTTTATATCAGTAATACTCTTTAGGGATGTTACAATATGGATGAGTAGAGGGGGAAAAGGTTGCAAAACCAGAGAAATGTATAGGCAAACCTTGGCCATTGCCTAATAAGACATGGTCATCTCTAGTAGTCGAAATAGGATGCATAAGATGTGTAACGTTAGTGGTGATATGATTAGTGACGCCATAGTCAATAAACCAGCTTTGAGACTGTTGAACAACGGGTGAGGGTGAGTGAGTAACATAGGCACGAGGTTGTGGAGAAGGCATGGGATGTTTATAAGGTGGTGCTGGTGAAGGAAATAAGGGGGGGCTAAGAAGTAGAGCCTGGATAGTGATAATGTTATGTCGGTTGGGGATGAAATTGGGAAACCATATAATTAGGGTCAAAGTGGTGGTAGCAGTGAGTAGCAATATGAGCAAATTTGTTGCAGACCTGACACTGAACCTGTCCTCGTCCAAAACAACCACCTCGACGACCACGTGAAAAATAATGACCTCGGGGAGAGGAAACTGGTGAAAAATTTTGCGAGGACTCAGATTGCGTGAGTGAGGTGAACGGTGGGTGCAACAACTATTTTAGAATTTGCATGAGTGAGATGAAGAGAAATAGTATCACCATCACGCTTGAACTTCTCAAGACGAGCTTCTTGAGCAACGAGAAGGGAGGCAATTTCATCTATCGAGAAGAGGTTAGACTTGCTGTGAATGAGTGAAAGAAAGGAGTCATACTCAGTTGAACGACCTTCAATCAAAACCTCAAGGTATTCATTGTCAGAAATTAGTTCATTAGTCGAAGCGAGAGAATCAATAAAGGCTTTAATTCATAACATAAAGTCATTAATCGAAAGATCCCCTTTCTTGAGAGTACGTAGCTTAGTCTGGAGTTGACGAGCCTTAGCTTTGGTTTGAGAAGTAAAATGTGTATGGATCTTTTCCCAAACTTGAAAAGAATGCTTACAACCAATAATGTGGGTTAGGAACGAGGCAGAAAGAGACGATTGCAACCATGAAAGAAGCAATTGATCTTGAGCCTCCAAGTTGGTGTAGTCGGGATTCTCAGTTCCTGTTTGACAATCGGAGAGGGAGAGAAACTGAGAAGGTATTTGAGGGCTGACGAGGAAACGATGGAGACGGTGGACTTTGATGACAGGCTCCACTTGTTGTTTCCATAGTAATAAGTTGGTGTCAGATAATTTCTTAGAAATAGAGTACGAGAAAATGATAGGAGGTGTCGAGCCATGAAAGAAAGAAGCTCAAGACCCTTAGCCATAAAAGGACGTGTCAAGCTCTTGGTACCATGTTGATGATACAAGGCAGAGAGATAAACAGAGATAATGAAGAGGAGAAAATCATATTTGTCTCATCTTATTCATGACCATGAGTGCCCATTATATACAATAAAGGAGGAAAGAGAAAAGGCATAATATAATGAAAGATACTGTGAGACCACTAACAAAATGTAAAAACAGAATACAAAATAGAATATAAAATATCCCAACAGAAAGATATTGTAACAGATATTGTAGCAGGATATTCACTAACAATAATGAATTGGAAGGTTAATGTTTTTTCTTCAAATGAATATGAAAATAAAAGTGTACTAAAAAATGTGAGATATTTTAATGTTATTTAATTAAAAAAATTGGTTTTATATAATTATTTCAATTTTTTAGATTTATGATGCGTTTGTTTACCAATGATGAAAATATATTAGTTTCTAAGCAATTTTCAACAAAATTTGCACAAATTATAAGAAAGTAGTTACATACTTAACATCCATGAGATAAAAAGAAATTTAGAAAATGGAAAGTATCTTAAAAACTATTTGATAATTCAAATTCAATTATTTGGAGTGACATAATTGATCAAGGTAGTTTTCATAATCGATTATATACATTATATTAGTACAACTAATTACATTAACTAGCATAATCAATTATCACCTTCTGACATTGGTGCGAGTCAATGTCTCGACATGAAGGCCACTATCACAACTAAAATGTGTTGTTGAACCATAACTCGTATAAACTCAACAACATTATAATTATAATGCTCTAATATTATCATCGAAACAAAACTTTCCTTAACAAATTTTATGACAGTTTTATTTAGAAGTGGTATGAAGTTCAATAAATATAATGACAACTCCAACACTCTACAAGTTACACTACAACAATGTGAAAGACAAAGGTATAAAACGACATCATCACCTTTTTTTCTCCCTTTTTCATTTTTTCATCTTACAACAAGAAACAACTCTCCTTCACTTCACTGGTATCTCTTTCTTTTATTCCATTCACTTTAAAGTAATAAATCTAATGTGAACGATAAACACTTTTTTTACACTCTTCATAAACAACAAATGATGGAGTCGAAATATAATGTTAATCAAAATTAAAATAATAAATCATAATTTTTACCACTATCACAAAATGTTAGTTTATCAATGAAATTTTATTGATAAAAGAAATTGTTGGTAAAACAAAATTTATGGATGAATTTTATTAATGATTTTTAAAATTTTAATTACTATCAATATATCGACAATATCTGTCAGTAAATTAGAACTTTTATTAACAATGGAAATATCAATCACAAATTGATCTGTCAATAATTTATAGAACATATTATCAATGAATATTTTCATAGGTAATTTGGATGCCAAATTTTCTACTTTAAGATTTGATAATATCGTGGTAAAATCCATTGGAAGTAGATTTTATTTTAAATCTGGTGGAAAATTCATTGGTATTTAAATTTTTTAAAACTTTGTCGTTGAATTTATCAATAATTCAATTTTGTAAAATATGTCAATAATTGTATTATTTTTTTAAAAAATTATTAGTAAATCTCACAGTGAAATGGACAACAATTTTTTAATTAAATTTGAGAAAATATTTGGTATAAATTAATTGAAAGTTGGTGAGAAGAAGAAGATAAAAAAGAAGAGGAGCAAGAAAAGGAAGTAGCGACAGTTATGGAGATGATGGCAACAATAGTAACAACGAAACAGTGTAGACGGCGATTGTTTCTTATACATATTATTCGATTAAAAACATATGTCTTATGTGTATTTAAAGTAATTTAATGTTAAAGATATATAATAATATTACTTATACGGATGTGACTATCATGATTATTATATAAAAGTATAATAGTTAAATTAATAAAAAGTTTTGTATGGGAACAAAAATTAACATTTATGAAAATTTACTTTTTAGAAGTATCTACAAATAGTTTGAAAATTAAATTTTGAAACCTATTTTTCTCTACTTGAAGTATTAAAGTTTTGTACATCTTCAAAAATTAGTGTAAAAGTTTAATTTTTTTTGGTAATGAAACTTTTCTTATTATTATAACGACGTTATAACAGTAACATGTGTTGCTGTTGCAAACCACGTGTCTATAAACCACAAAAAGACAAAATGCATGCCAAAATTGAATCTTCTGGAAATACAAATTCACGCTTTTTATGATCTTACGAAAACAACTTCCGAAATTCTCGTACGTTAAAATTAATCTCCCGAATTAGTTATTTATTTTATAAATTAAGAATTTGTGTTTTAGGAAGAGGAATCCAACTATGTATCTAAAAATGTTGTCATTTAAATTTGTCAACCAAAAAACAAAACGTGCAAAATCAATTTGTTATCTCTTTTCGTAGTTTAGATAGTCACCTTTTTGTATCATTCATAAATATAAAACAGAGATCACAATCCAGATAGTGTCATTTGAATGCTTTCTTCTTAATAAACACCGTTTAGTGTGAAATAAGTAATTTAGTCACTAATTAATTTAAAGAAACTCATTGTAAACCTGGACATTAGCGTCTGTACATACTATAAAGTTTTTTAAATCGAGTAGAGTCAGTTTTTTTGGATAAAATAGTTCAATTGTAATGAATTTGTAATAACTAAATAATATTACTTGAAATTTAATAAATATGTAAAAGTCATTAAATAACAAACACTGTATTCATAATTTTATAAAAGTATAAACAAATATTAAAAAAGAAGCAATTAATATGTTTGAGAAAATGTAAACAAGATAATGGGGAAGGTGTGAATAAGAATAGTATGTAGAATATTCCAGAAAATGACTCCTATTCCAAGTGATATAATTAACAACTTTAGAAGCTACATCCTTATAATATAAATACGTGTGTATACTAAGGTATTCAAAGCTGAATTGATTATTAATTTGGTGAAAGTAGTTATATTTCGTAGTTCAATGTTTAAATGAACACAATGTTTCAGATAAAAATAATAAAAAAGTTCAAGTCCTACATGACTTTTTCTTCCTCCGTTTCTATATCTCATCTGGTCTCAAAAAAAAAGCGTAAAACCATAATTTGTCTATTTTTTTAATCATATTACATTTTACGCAATGAAAATTAATAACTATTAGAGCACAATTTGCTACCAAATTTTTAAAAAGTAAACATCACCTTTAAAGCAAATTGTATTTTTAAGGTTCATGTGAGAATATACACAAAAAGGGTTTAAAAGAGAAAATATAAATTTGTTAGTGAATCATAATTCAAATTGCGTGTCCGAACGATGAGGGTTTTAAAATAAATTATAACAGAAATAAGATAGAGAGAGTTCTAATAAAAAAAAAAATACTTACGAATACAGACATTTACGGAATTTAAAATAGTAGCACCTAATTATAAAATAAAATATTAAAATTAAAAAACAGGTAATGCTTTATTTGAAAATATAAAAGAAAAATGATATTCACTAAATAGACTAAATATTTGCACAGATTGATATTATTTTCATCAAAACTTTGAAAGAACGTAAAATATTCGATTAAAAAAATAAATAAATAAAAGACACTGCATGTTAAATTCAAAGTAAACACCGCAATAAAATCAAGTATTCTAATATTGTGTTATAAATAATATTATCATACATTTTATTTGGATGTTTGAAAAAAGTTAGTGTCTCGTGTCATCCTTAATACCTATTACAAGAGAATCGTTAATTATTAACGAATAAAATTAACAGTAATAACAAAACTTTTTGGTGATTCAAACTTATAAAAAATTAGACTTAAATACTTTTTTGTCCTAATTTTCGTAAGTTTTGTCTTATTTGATCCTCATTTTTTCAAAATATTCTAAAAAGTCCTCATTTTTTTAATTTGTAGTTAATTTGGTCATTTTTGTATACGCCGTTTAAATCTTTAAGGGAAGGTGAAAAGTAACTGCCACGTGTTACTCTGTGGTTTTTTTAATTTTTTTCAAATTTTTTAATTTTAAAAATAATATCCATATGTCAAGTCAGCATTGTGACACGTGACAGTATCTTGTGGCTTATATTTAATTTGGTCCTAATTTCCATTAATTTTTTTAAATTTAATCCTAATTTTTGTTATTTTTGTTCAATTCAGTCCCAATTTTGTCTCTATCCAAAATTACCAAATTTATTTTTTATATAAATGTTATATTGAAAAATTTATTTTTATTAAAATTCACATTTATTTTAAATATTTCTTTCAATTTTTTTATACCAAACCTAACTATATTTTTGGAGGGAAATTATTATATATGTTTGATTTTTGGTACATGTAAAAATTAGGATTAAAGTTAGTTTAAGATTAGAGGAAAAATTCTTTATTGTTTTTAAAATTAGAAGGAAAATTCTTCATTATTTTTTAAATGATTCAATACAACATTTATATAGAAATTAAATTTGGTCAATTTGGAGAGGAGCAAAATTAGGAATGATTTGAACAAAATTAACGAAAATTGAGACTAAATTGAACAAAATTAACGAAAATTGGGACTAAATTGAATATAAGTCATGAGATACTACCATGTGTCACAATGTTGACTTGACACGTGGACAACATTTTTAATATTAAAAAAATTTACGAAAAATAAAATAAAATAAAAATAAAAAACCATGAATTGACACGTGGTAGTTACAGTTCACCTTCCGTTAACAATTTGAACGACGTCTGCAAGAAAGACTAAATTAACTACAAATTACAAAAATGAGAACCATTTAGAACATTTCGAAAAAAATGAAGACCAAACGAAACTAAGATCACGAAAATTAGGACCAAAAAAATATTTAAGCCAAAAAATTTTCAATAATTAAAAATCTGTTAGAAAAATTCTGGTCGAAAATTTTTATCAACAAATAAGAAAATTCATAAATAATTATTGACAACTAAAAATTTATTAGTAAATATCAATATTGACTATCTAAATCCATAAGTAAATATTCGTCCACAATTATCATTATTGGTCTTCTTCTTCTCCCTTCTTTTCTTTTTTTTTCCTTTTTCGTATCCCTCCTTTTTTTTCCTCTCCTTCGCCGCTACCACCATGTTCTCCTCTTCCTCATGTTCTTCTTCTTCTTTCTCCTATTCCTCCTTCTCTTTTCTCTCTCTTCCTCCACCCCCAACTCCTGCCTCTGCAATCGGTACTAGCACAAACTTTGAATTCTCCCCCTCCCCTTTTTCTTCCTCCTCATTCTTCTCTTTTTCTTTTCATTTTCTTCACACTCATCCCACTTGATTAATGAAAAATCTCATCAGACATAATAAAAAAATTGTCGCTCCTTTTACCAACAAATTAATTTATTGATAAAAAAAAAATTGATTTAAGTAACAACTATAAATTATAAATTATCGATGAATTTTAAGACATATAATTACCAACAAATTTTATATAAATATGTCAAAACCCAAATCAGGAAGTGTGTCACTCTTTTTATCGACAAAATTTATAAATAGACAAATCTGTCAATAATATCAATTATAAATTACCAATAGTATTTGTAGTCAAAAGTTACCAATGAAATTTACTCGCGGATACATTATTGAGAAAAGTATCTATCAATAATACAAATTTTAATTTATCAACAAATTTTAATGATAGATTTATGGAATGAATACTTTTGTCCACAATTGAAATTTTAAAATATGTCACTAAAATTAGCATGTAAACTTGATTTTACTATATTTTTTTTGCCAATAAAATTTAAGTAATAATTACAAGAAATCTTGAAATGACTATTTATTGTATTGTAAAATAATATTAAATATGTTTTTACTTCAAAAACTTTCACACAAAATAATAATTGGATCTTTTTTAAAAATTTATATTATTTGTTCTCTAATCTTAAAACTGAATGAATATATTTTTTTCATAAACGACGACATTAAAATTTTTTTAACATACCTGGGAATCGGTTTAACTTTGATGTACAAGGACTAAAAATATATTTAACATTTTAAAATATTAAATACCTGTTCTAAAATTGCAATTTAGTAAAACGTATAAATTACTAATATCATATCATACAAAATGATTTTTTATATAATTTGAAATTAATTTTTTAATTTATATGTGAATAAAAATAATCCGATTTTACGATTTTGCATATTTTAGAAATTAAATATTTCTTTATTCTTTGAAGACTAAATTAATGAAACCGTCTGACGACGCATTTAAGGATGAAATTGATTGAATTGTGTCTCATGTTTTAGAGTTTGAATTGTAATAATGTTACTTTGAATACGAAATAAATTAGGTTGAAAGTAAAATATCTAAATTGTGTTCCAAAGGTGTTACTCATTACAACCGACAATATATACATAATTAAAAAAATATCATTTATAATAATAATTTAAAACTATGATGCATTAATTGATCGAGAAAATCAATAAATAAATTTTACAAAAAAACAATTTTAATTTTGTTATTACTCTTGTCTACCTTTTCAGCGTAAATAATACTATCAATTTATCCTTCAATTATTTTTACGAGTATTGTTGAAAAAAAAATGAAGAATAAAATAAAATTATTGTTAAAATAAAAAAATGACCATTATTATAGAAAGGATGATTTTTTCTTCTAAATGGGTATACATAATGACACTAATCAAAGGTTGACCTAGAGAAGATAAATAAATACTAGTTATGTAGACATGGATTAATTAGAAGGCGCTGCAATTCCCCAACCGTACTTGCAAGTGTGCACATATATGATTCCTTCTGTAGTTGGGAGTTGGAACAAGAACGAAAGAAAGAAAACACACCATTTGAAACATTCATACATTCAATAGTCGATTTCTATCATCCTTCTCGAATAATTCTAGCCTTTTGAATTTGATATTTTGGTTGATCCAACGTGTTTTGACTATTTCAATCCACAAGAAAAAAAGGGCCCACAACACATCTATAAAACCAAAATCAAAATCATCCAACCTTATTGTAACACAAACATTGCATGCTCTTCCACCACCCTCCATTGCCAATAACCTATAAGCAAACTACTGTTACAACTTTCTGCTTAATTTTCACTTCGGTTCAGCCTACCCTGTTGCAGAAAAACAATGGCAAATGCATGGACAGAAGATCAAATTGCTATATTCCATGAAGCCTTTGATGTTGTTGACAAGGATTCTGATGGTGTGGTTTTTGCATCATTAACCTCTATATATATATACGTACATATTTCTGTGTCAGTTGTAACGTACATGGTTTACGAAAGCATTTTGAATTAACTTTGATTTCCAATGTCTAGGTTTCATTACTGTGGAAGAACTGATATCCATTGTTCAGTCATTAGAAGGAAACACAACAAAAGAAGAAATTCAAGAAATGATTAGTAAAGTCGATATGGATGGAAAAGGAAGTGTAAATTTTGAAGAGTTCTTGAACGTTATAGGAATGAGAATGAAGGTAAATTCTGGCATTGTTAACTTGTTTGTTCCTGAAAAAGGGAGTGAGAAAAATGTTTGTTTATTGATAATTGACTGCTATAAGTAAAGATCATGAAACCATTTTAATTGTCCTTTTGTAAGGAAAATCTGACCGAGGAGCTAAAAGACGCGTTCAAAGTGTTTGACAGAGATAATGATGGGTACATATCAGCTACTGAGGTAACATACCCATGCAACTTATAAATCTGCATTTCTTGCGTATTAGAATCACCTACAGTTTTTATTTTTCTCTTACTTGCAAACCCATTAGACTGTGAGTGAAAATGAGACATTTTTTCTTTTCTTTTTTTACAGTTGCGACATGTGATGATGAAATTGGGAGAGAGGCTAACAGAAGAAGAAGTTGAACAAATGATTAGAGAAGCAGATTTGGATGGAGATGGTCGAGTTAGCTATGAAGAATTTGTGAGATTTATGTCACTAAATTGATCCATTTCATTCGAAGATTTGGAAGTTTCTCAGGACAAAGTGACACCGTTGACTTTTCTTTAGACCATTCTATGTTCTTTTGTATTTATTATGACACTATTAATACCGTCAATATGTTGATCCTCTCCCTCTTTCAACCTTGACTCCGTCATCTATATAGCACGTGTCTTATGTCTCTATTTTTCAAACGTTTAGCAAAATGTGATGCACGTGTCACCTTTTCAACTCATAAATATAAAGTAATTAAGGTAACTTCCTAAGATAGGTGAATATATCATAAATTTTGGATACGAGAATTAGCGCTTGACTAGTATAAAATGACATTTTCAATTCTCTTATACGTGTTTACCATTTTCACCAAAAGATAATACGAATCAAACATGTAAAATTTATGTTAACGAAGTGTCATTGTCGGAATTACTTAGAACCCAGTTCTAACTTTCATTATGTTTTTTAATTAATCACTTTACAATTTTAATGTGAGAAGAGAAGTTTCACATAAAGGGAAACTTTGAAGCAAAATTACAGATCTCGATCACTTTAAAGATTAATTTACAAATTTGGATCAATTGACTGAAATATTACACTAGATGGATGAAGTTGTTATGGTGGGTAACGACACATAAAGTGAAATCGTTAGGAGTGACACCGTCTGCTTTTAAAATTTTTAAAAAGCAAAAAATATTATAAATGGTCACAATTTCAGTAGTAGAAGTCGTTAGAATTAAAACCGATTTTAAGTAAAACCATTTTGGATCCTGACGGTTTTGGTTTTTAAATATTTTTCAGTTATATTTAAGTTTTTTTATTACATAGATGGTTTTGGTTTGTAGTTGGCTAGTCTTGACAAAACTATATATTATATTGTTAGAGTTTCTTTTAGGAAAAAACTAAAAAATGTAATACTTTCTTTTTATTTTGATAAAATATTTATGCAAATTTCTAATAAAAAAAATATAATAATTTCTTTTAGACCATTTCTACATAATAGCAAAATAAGTCGTTATCGATATAAAATAACGAGATTTGTTATATTAATTTTGTTTAATATTTAGTTTATTATTTTATTTTTAATATATTCTTAAGTTGATTAAATTATAATTATTCCTTGTAAGGCCCCTTTAAAAATCTTTTAATTCTTTTCTGCCCTAAAAATAGTGGGCTGCCCTTGTAAGTGGGCCTAAGGCCGGCCCAACAGATAAGGTCCCCAAGTCTGCCATAAACCTAACATTTCTCTCATTCTCAGAAACTGTCCCCAATCCTAAAGAGCCGCAGCCGCACTTCTGCTAGGATTTACCTCTTCACCGTTCCAAGTTCGATCAAGCTGTTCTCACTCCATGTAAGTTATCTTTCAGCTCACACTTCTTTTCCATGAGTGTTTGTTCGTTATACAGTAAGGTTTCACCGTGAGCTTAGTTCCTAACTCTGTTCCACTGCCTTGTTCAGCTCGCAAGTCCCCTCCTTGAGTTGTCGTGCTCCGTTGGTTAGAGTCGAGGCACCTTCTAGCTACTTCCAGGTAAGGGAAGCTAGACCCTCTTCATGTGGTGTATTTTGTCTTGTATCGTTGTGGTTTGTGGATTCCTTGAGATTGTGTACTGCTATGCGTGTTTGGACTGGCTGGAAATCTCTGTTGGGTGTGTGTATGCGTTGTGCAGGTGCAAACAGTGGCGGACACTGATAGTCTCGCCCAGGCGAGATGTGCAGGGGCTCGCCTAGGGCTTCCTGCGCGAGTGGTCACCCAGGCGACCAGAGTGTGATTTTTGAGCGAGCAGACAACTCGCCCAGGCGAGAGGGGTCTCGCCTAAGTGAGATCATGCGTTGTTCCTATTCCTGTTTTGGTGCCCTCGCATAGGCGGAGGGGAAACTCGCCTGAGCGAGACCCTCCAGCCTGAGCGAGGTGCTGGGCGAGACAGTGCAATGTGGGATTGTTTTCTTGGCTTTGTATGGATAATGATTGCTTGGTTTTGAGTATTGTGCTAAAGGTTTGATATGAATGAGTATGATTGAGTGATACAAGTCATGAATTATGAAAAATGGGTTGACATGAGTTTTGCATGAGATTGTAATGAAATGGTTGGTATGAAAGAGGCATGATAACGATATGATTTGGAAATCCTTGGTACATGGATGGTTTATGATGAGATGAAATGAGTTGGGCCTGGAACATGAAAGGCGTTGACTTTAAAGTTTGGTACAATTAACGTATACGTGCATGGTGAATATTATTTTGGCTGTGTGATTATGTTTTGTATGTGTCAGTGCATAATTCCTTGGGGTCTCTAGGTGAGACTTTCAAGGTCGCGCTTCAGTGGTCGGGACATAATTCCATGGCCTCTGTTAGTGGGTGTCCACGGTGGTGCCCCATCTGTATAACTAGGTAAGAATTCAAGGTAAAGTTGCATCCTGACACTCTAAGGGGTCAGTTAGTCTCACCTAGAGCGGACTGACTCCTATGGTGAGAGTAGCAGGAGGCCCGAAATTCATTAAGGGCTAACCTTGTGGTGAGGGAAAATTGATCCATCGTAACACTTGTAACACATAGCTCGGGGGTGAGCAGCTCGGGGGTGAGCAGCTCGGGGGTGAGCAGAGGTATCCACCACAAGTGCGGGCATTTGCTGAATCTGACCAAGTTATACGTATCCGGATGAGTCGAGTCGAGTCGTAGTGTATTGATTGAAGAGTCATAATATGTTTGGTTGTTGTATGAATATTGGATGGTGAAAGTATATTTGATTGTATGATGAAAACATTGTTGGCTCTAGCTTACCCTGCTTGTTGTATGGTTGTCTTGTATGTGGTTCTTCTTTCTTGCGATGATCATCAATTTGATTAATGGGAGCAGATGGGCGAGGTTCTCGTGGTCAGCAAGGAAATGGTGATTCCGTTGCTTAGCCTTTTGGGCTGGATTTATCTTATTCATGTTTTCTTTAGGGCTATGGCCCATGTATCGCTTTATGCATTTCTACTATACACTCTTTATTAGATTTGTATTCAATTTCCCTTTGGCATCGTGGTGTGCCCGGTTTTGTAGGGGTTGTGTTTAGAACCCCAGGACTACGCTACATTGTTATCTCTGTGTGACGTTTCCTTTAATTTTACGCATTAAATTAATTGGGGCGTTACATTCCTAAAGTATTCTATAAATAATAAAATGTGCAATATTTTTTATAAAATTAGAAATAGCAAGATGATACATTTAATTAGATAATGAAAAATTACAATCAGGATGTGAAATTCATCCTATACGAAAATCTAAAATTAGAGTTAGCAAAAACTAACGACGATATGGACAATTTCTCCTGTGATGTCCTTCATTTGAAAGATCCCCTTTTCCTCAACCGCAACAAGGTGAAGATGACAGTGAAGACGAGGATGAACAACACCAACACCAACCACCCAGACGACCGATCAAACCAAGAAGATGGCCTTTATGTGGCACTGAAAGTCATAGATGATGTATTTAAATATTATATTTCATCTTTAATATAAAACTATTTTATATTATTAATTTCCAAATTGTGTTTTTTTAATTAATTTTCTAACTTTTTTTAGTAAAAAATGTGTCTGCAAATTAAAAAAGCTTAAACATTAAAAAAATTAAAAATAATATCAATATTACATTTTTTAGTTTGAAACTCAAATAATATAATACTCCAAAAACATATTATTTTAGTAAAACGTGCCAATTACATTATTTTTTGAATGCTAATAAACTCATAAAATATAAAATTGTATGTAGTATTATTTAATGAATTTACCCTGTAATAAAAAAGTGAAAATATTAAAAAATAAATAAAAAACCAAAACCGTTAGGACCCAAAACGATTTCACGTGAAGCCGGTTTCTTTCCTAACGACTTCCATTCTTGATGTCGTTGCCCATTCCCAACGTTTTTTTCCTTTTAAAATTTTTAAAAGAAAACGGTGCCACTCCTAATGACTTCACATTATGTGTCGTTACCCATCATGACGACTTCACCCTTCCCGTGTAATATTTTAGTCAACTAACCCAGATTTGTAAATTAAACTTTAAAGTAACCAAATTTGTAATTTTGCCGAAACTTTAATCTTTACTTTTCATATTATAAAGTGAGTAGAGTATTTTCTTAGGAAAATATCTTCAAAACTCTTTTTTTTTTCTTTAGAGTTCGAGAGAAAATTAAGAGAGAAAAACAATTTCTTCTTTAAGGTTATTCTTATTATTGTCTTTCCTACTTTTAAGAGAGGGATCATCAGGAGAAATGGTACTATAATTTTATTTCTTTGTAGTAAAATTACATTATTGTCTCTTGTTTGTTATATTTTCGTATATTATTTTAGTTGGAAGTTCTTTTGTTATTGTTCTGGTACCCAACAACAATATCAGAGCTTAGTGAAATTAATTTTGGATTATCACTAAAAAAAATAGAATTGTTGAAGAGAAAAATTTGCCAATAATCATAAAAGCCCATGGTAAATCAAAATTATTAATGATAACAAATTCATAGTAAAATGCTCCTCAATAAATTTATGATAGAAAAAATTTGATAATTACCAACGGATCTCGATTTGGTTCTTCATTATCATCATCTTCTTCTTTTCCCTTCTCTTCTTTTCTTCTTCCATTTCTCTCATTCTTCACACTCAGATCCAATTATAATAAATATTTTGTCAAATTTGAAAGAAAATTTAGCATCCATTTTACAGATTGATTTATCCACAAATTTAAAAAATTTAAGGATTAATATATGATCCCTAAACGTTTTTGTCCTCAATTCAGTCCTCATCTCTTCCCTGAAATGCTCCTCATCTCTTCCCCGAAATGCTCCCCCACCATCGCTCCCTTCAACTCCCTGACCATCTGATGAGCGACGTTTCATGGAGAATCATCAGAATCATGATTCAATTTGTGAAAACCCTTCGTGAAGCTCCAAATCATCGATCTATCGGAGAAGATCAATGAATCTCGCAGCGGAAGACTTAGAAACTCTCTCGTTCCAACGGAGGAACCTCTCAAATACTCTCGGTGTTTTGAAAATTCTAGGAGGAGAAATCCTCAACTAGAAGTTGAGTATTTTAATAAAATGGAAAAACCCATAATCATTGATCAAAAGCTAAATATTACAGTGGTAGCTTGCCTCTTTATAAAGAAGATAAGAGGCTAGACTTGGAACACTAACGACTAATCCTAACGATAGGATAGTCGTGTACAAAGAAAGGGAAAGAAACATGACTAAACCTAGAAATGAATCTCATGTAAGAGATGGAAAACCTAACACGTTTAGAGGAGGAAGTTGCTTTCTTTAGAGAACTCGTTTCAGCAAACTAAAACCATCAATAGACTTTTGTTTCCACGCCAAGACATGGGATACTGCTAGTACATCCTCACGTGCTGAATGTGTTAGGCTTCTTAGCCCAAAAGGGAAACATGCTTAAAAATTCTGAAAGGAGATAACGTTGAACTTTGTTTGGAAGCATAATGATCTTTGCTGAATTGGGTCACAAATCCAATATCAATGTTGGTCCAAATCCACAATGACTCTTGGCCCACTCAAGGATATTAGGCTTCTAGAAAACTATCTTTATGGCCCAAAAGAAAATACAAGAAAAGAAATGAAAAACAATTAAAGATGGGCCAAAATGCATAAAAACTAATTGGGCCAGACCATTGATCCATGATGAAAGCTTTTTTAAGGTGATCCTCATCACCATCGACGCAAAGAACTTTTTATCGTCTCCTTCAAACTCGGTATGACATTGATAGAACAATTATGATATTTGTTCGATGTCAATCCACCACTTTCACCGCATATCGAGGTCGTGAGGGATTTCGTGTTTTCATCTTTGTGAAATTCTAGGAAGTCATTTCATTTCTTGGAGTAAATGGCTAAAATTAAAGTTATAGTAGGGGGCAAGGTTAGGGTTAGGGCAATGGTTAATTTCTTCGTCATCTAAGAAATTTTTGCCGATTGGAGCCACGTTCCTCTAGATCTTCCAAGAGACTTCAAAGGTTGCTTGATTGTGCACACTCTTAAAGGAGAATTCCTTACTATAACTAACCTTGTTGAGGATGTTCGCTACTTCTTCAACCTTTGAATCTTTTCCACTAACTAGTTCTTATTGATATCGAGTTGGAGCTTCAACTTGATTTGATTATAAAATAAAGCAGTGTCATTATGGTGAGAGGATCTTTGTTGAAATAATGGTAAGTGTAAAAAATCGTACAAGTTATAAAGTGGATAAGACCATATATCGTTTCCCACAAAGCCTTGCGTTGTTCACAAAAATTATGTTTATTAACTAATTAAGGTTAAGAACTTGAAAAGAATGAAAAATGTTGATGTGTATGAAATAAATCTAAAATTGAGAAAACAATATGAGGATAATTTTACATTGTAAAAACTAACATTTTGTGAAAGAGAAATTGTGGAGATGCAATTGGAGAAAGATCTATGGATATCACGGATCAAAGGTGGACAAAAATAAATTATAATGTTATTGCAATTTTCCACTTAACAATGACAAATGTGATTTTATTCAACAATTCATAGAAGGCTACAACGAAGGACATTTGTTATACTTTCATCAAGTTGCATGAGATTAAGTACACAAAAGTATTCTTGAAAAAAGAACTCTATACTCTTCGAATGAGTGAGTCTACATCAGTGATTTGACCACATGAACAATCTTAATACATTATTTGCCCCCCTTTTGAAAACAAATTTCAACGTAGTTGAAAATGAACGTGTATAACTTCTACTTCAAAGTTTACTTGATTTGTATGATCAAGTTATCATTGACATAAAAAATAACAATATTGTTAAGCACCTACACTTTAAGGGTGTTGGATCTAGTTAGAGTCAAACTTATGGCATATATAGTCTCAAAGTAAGAAGCGTAGGAAGAATGAAGCAAAGAACTTTGAAGCACCAACCTCACAAGGTTATGTTACAAGTACCTTAGAAGACAATGATATTTTAGTGAGCAAAGCGTAAATTTACTATAATGGTGAAAGATAACAACATGATAGGTGGATAATGAATTTAGGTGCAACTTGACACATGACTTCCCACCAAGATTGGTTTTACACTTATAAATTTATCTCAAGTAGATTCGTGTTCATGGGTAATGATTATGCCTTGGAGATTGTTGGTGTTGGTGACTTATGAATCATCTTATATCTACAAGAGTAAGGTGAAGACCTACCATGACAAAGGGATTATGAAGAAGGATTTTAAGCCTGGCCAACAAGTCTAGATGTTAGTTAAATTATAGATTAAAATTATTTCCAGGAAAGTTGAGGTCTAAATGGTCAGGACCTTTCATTGTAAAAGGTGTGAAGTCATACAAAGTAATAGAAATAAAAGATCCTTCCAACAAGAGGAGCTGAGTGGTGAATGGTCAAAGGTTGAACAACTACTTAGGTGGTTATTTGAAAAATTTGCCACCATCACATATTTGGATGATCTTTGAAAGATACACAATATAGTAGATAACAATGCAATAGAAGAAGATTAGTCAAGTTCAATCTCAATATTCTTATCAATGTTAATAACTTCAATCATTATGCAAAGTTTTGTTTTTCGAATTTGTCTATTGTTATCACTATTTAATTGCAAACTCAAATAGATCATAAGTCATTGTTTTATCCAAACCAAATTACTCTGGATATAACATTGTTGTGCTAAAATAAAACTAGTGCACTTGTTGGAAAGGTTAGATCCATTATTGGACAATCAACAAAGACACCAATGTAGATGAGGAGTGACAAACCAACAAATTATTCTCATTACACGTATTTTGTTGTGTTGTGTAAGTGATATACAACACCCAAGAAGGAATAAAGTTGAATCCAAAATCTAGAAAAAGAATATTCTTGTGTTTCCCTAACAATGTGAAGAGGTATTGCTTGTGGGTTTCCACTACCCACAAGATTGTTGTTAATAGTGATGTAGTAATGCTCCAACCAGATGGTTTTAAAGAATAAGAAAACATGGTTTTGTACGGTTTAAAGTAAGGACCTAGGTGTTTGTACAAGTGATTTTATTCCTTCATCATTAGCCTTAGTTACAATAGACTGAGATTAGATCATTGTACCTATTTTAATGGATTAAATCATTGTCATCTTATTTTTGTATGTGGATGACATGTGTGGCAATAGGCCCCAACAAAGTTTGAAGCAAATGTTAGTTTTGAAATGGTTGAAAAGCCAAGAAGGGGGGTTGAATTGGATAGTTAAAAATTTATGCTATCTTTGCAAGCTAAAAACCACCTTTAATTGAATCAAATAGATCACCAAGTTAGGATGAAAACAGTACTGAACTATACACTTTCAATCGATCAAAAATAGAGTTAACAGATTGATTTTACTAAACAGATTCTGTTCTTGTATAATCAATCGATTGAAACTGAAAAACAGTCGACTGAAATACTGGAAAAAATGCAAAAATGCGAATTTGAATTTTAAACCAGAAACAATGCTCAAGAATAATCAAGATCAGTTCCAAATGATTATACAAACATGCTCAATGCTTCAGATGCTATGAAAACATGCAAGAACATGAAAAAGATGATTAAAGCACAAGTTGAAACTTTAAAATGAAAATGCAAGAGAGAAAGGTTAGAGAAGAGAGGACACCACAAATTTTTATACTGGTTCACTTAAACCTAAGCTACATCCAGTTTGTCAAGGCAACCTTAACTTGACTTTGCACTATTTCAAAAGTTTTACAAAGTATCCACCCTTACACTTCCAAAATATGCAAAAACACCACAAAAGACTCTTGAATCACACAAGAATCACACCAGCACATCAAGAACCCTCTTGCAGACTTGGAAAACCACCAGGCACACACACAAAGCTTGAGAAAGATCAAACCTTAGTGGTAGCACAACCTTGCCTACCACAAACCACTTTCTCCAAGCTTCAAACCAAGCCAAAAGCTTCAAGAATTGATCCAAGATCAATCTTCAACAGCTGCAACACCTATGATCATGAAGGAGAGAGTTTCCACAAGTTTCCAGAACCAAATCGTGCTCTAAAATGATCAACAAACCTCTCTTTCGAAAATCACAGCTTTTATAGTCAAACTGTTACGAAATTCAACAGGTTGATTTTCAAATCAATTGGTTGATTTCACTTGACTTAAGTGAAATCTGTCGATTAAAAAATAAATCAACTGATTGAATTTGTTGCAGTTTAAGACTACTGCAACCAACCTTTTAACCTGTTGAAAAACCATTCAACAGACTAAAAGAGACATTTTAACCTGTTGAAAAACCATTCAACAGATTAAAAACACAACAAAGACCAAATTACATCTAATTAATGCTTTAAGGTTTACAATGTAAGACCCGTGAAATTTAATTAATTAAATAATTAATTAATTAATAAATGCGGGTGGGAGAATTAATTATGACATTAAATTATGAGTGGAATGACGTGGAAAAGTACTAGCTCAAGTGGTTGAGGATACTTTAATTGTGTGAGAGGATTTGGGTTCGAATCCCATGTATGCCATTTTGTGTTATTATTCATTATTATTTTAAATATATGATAATCATGTTGTGAAATAATATGACAATTGAATTATGATTGTTAGTATGAAATATGAATTTGTATGGAGTTGCTGGTGCGGGAAACCGCATAGCGGCACAAGATCTGTCGCCAGGTGCTGTCACAGAACCTTGGGGGTGCGTATGACTGCGGAAATCTGCCGCCAGGCGCTGTCACAGAACCTTGGGTGTGTGTATGACTGCGGAAAGTTTGAGGTTTTGGGATTTTTGGAAAAAGCTGGGGTCCTATTACATGTTTGAGGATTATAGGTGAAAGTAGTTTTGTCATGGGGGTGGCGGTATTAGTAAAGATAATAAGGTTGTGAAACCTGGTGGTTGTGCTGCACGAATGGGGTAATAGGGAAACCTGTCATGAAAGGATGATTGTGAATGTTGGAACTACCTTCATGGTTACAATTAGAGCGTGAAATACCATTGCGATATTACTTTGACTGGAGACATTATAGGTAGCAAAGATTACCAATTAGCGAGACTCTGAATAGGGGGAAATGGAGTATAGACATTGCAAATGGTCCCTGAACCAGAACAGAATGGTTATTTTGAAAATACTGTCATGGCGCCTAGCGGTAATGTGCGAACCGCCTGGCGATAGTGTTAAACAAAGGGGGCTGCAAGTTAGTGGTGCCTGGCAGAGGGGAAAAGTCCCGCCAGGCGATAGCGACAAGAAAAGTAGCTCCTCGAGTAGCGTCCGCCTGGCGATGTGAACGGTCCCGCCAGGCGATGGTTGCAGACTTTGTGAGTTTTGAGGCGCTTGGCGCCTAACGGTACGTGTCCCCCGCCAGGCGGTTTGGAAGCGGATAGCGCCTAGGGGTACATGTCCATCGCTAGGCGATTTGGCTGTTGTAAGTCCTAGTTATTGGACTTTGTAGGGTGTTCTACAAGGATTTTGATGGTGCTTTAAAGGTAAGATTGCTGGGTTCCTTGAGTTGAGCTCGGAACGTATCCCTTGAGTTGAGCTCGGGATAGGGGTTAAGCACGTACATTCCTCAAGTTGAGCTCAGAATGACATCCCTCGAGTTGAGCTCGGGATGGCGGATGAACACGAGGAACTCTTGAGTTGAGCTCGGGTTGGCGAGTGTTGCCATGTGAGTGTGCTGGTTGTGGCCAGTACGGATGGGTCCAGATAGATTGCCCTCCTCAGTTGTTGGCTGACGAGTTTGGTAGTCCTGGGACATTACGGACTATGTTCGTAATTGGGAACTCCACCTGGTGTTATGATGTATGATCTGTGGCATTGGTTCCCGCACGTGCTCTGTCGGTTGTGGCCGATAGGTTTGGCAGCAAATTATCTTGGGGTAATCACTAGGAGAGGTAGAACACGAATGGTCTGGTTGTGGCCAGAAGTTAGAGAATTGAGTAAGCTATGGTATCTTGATTTTGGTAGAGTTTTCAGCTGTATAACTGGTTATTTGATTATTGTTATGATGTATGTTGTTTTCATAAGCTCACCCTATCTGCTTGTGTTTGGCGATGATCGTGTACGCGGTACACGTGAGCAGAGAATGTTGATGCAGGTGGAGTCGATAAGGCTTAGTCACGGAGCGTGGGAAATGCTTGGGAGTTTTATACATTTTTGTATTATTTGAGTTGGACTATTTTGTAAACTCTTATGAGAGGTTTTATTATGTTGTTTCAGTTTTATTAACTATGGATTTTGCTTTTATCCTCAGAAGTTAATAGAAATTAAATTTTCCGCGTTTTTGGGAAATGAGGTTTATTCATAAATGCAGCAGCTTTATAATTATAATAGTTTTATTTATTTAAATCAGTAATATCCTGACGGGATGTTACATACAACATGAATTACAAACTATAAGTACACTTTCTTAATGATGTAACTACATGGAGAGCGCACATTCCAACCTTGATCACCATGGATAACATCAAATCTCCTTTCCTTAATCAATGTAGGCTTCATTCCAATGTTTATGGCTTCAAGATAGTTCAAAAGAGCTTCATTCAATCTTCATCAAATCTTCAAGAAGCAAACCATCTTGGCTTCTCATGTCAACAACAAAGAATTGAAGGCACGGATAGCTAGAGAGTTTGATATGAAGGAATTGGATTTTAAAAATAAGATTTTAGGGATGTAAATTCATCAAGACAGAAAGATAAGAAGAATTAGTAATCTCAGAAGAATTACATACTGAAAATCTTGTGACACTTCAACATTAAAGATAACAAGCCAATTTTACCCAATTTCCTATCAATTGTAAGTTATCCTTAAGTATGAATCCTAACAATGAATCGGAGAGGACAAAAATGTATCGAGTATCATATTACAAGGGGAGGCCTTTATGTATGTTATGATATGTACAAGACTAGACATTGTACAACTAATGGGAATGGTTAGTAGATTCATGACAAATCCGAATGGAGAACATTAAAATGTTTTTAAGAAGATTCTTATATACATGAACCTTGAGTGTTGCATTATGTTTTGAAGGATCATAGATTGTTGTCAAAGGTTATATTGATTTAGATTTTGCAGACAATATTGATAAGAGGCGATTTACTAACCTATGTTTTTACACTTGCAAAAGTTGGTTATCCAAGTTATAGGATATAATAATTCTATCCACTACAAAAATTAAGTACTTAGTCCACTACAAAAATTTCAGTACTTGATCACTACTGAAACTTTTGATCACTACTGAAACTTGTAAAAAAACTATTTGGATTGAAAGATTAATGGAGAAACTTGACACAAGCAACAAAATCTTATATATTATAAACATTAGAATCTCTTTCATATTATAAGGAATCCTACCTTTCATTCTTTCATTCCAAAACAATGAAAATAAGTTAATGTTATCACTTTATTTAAAAAGTGGCAGGGAAATGACATCTAATCAATGAAACCTAATGTTATGACCATGTCGATTAATAATATTGACAACTTTTGACATCAATCCTATTCTGGTTTGTGAAAAGAAATAAAAAATATCACAGCAATAATAAAATATGGTATGAAAATTTGATTGATTTCATAAAAAATATAAGAAAAAATATCACTTTAAGAAAAACTTACTTTAATATTCATTTTTCATTTTTCATGTTATAAAAAAACACTTTATTTTATTCTATTTATTTTAGTATATTATTTTAATTGAATTCTTGTGTTGTTTCTATGATAAAATAAATAAATAATATATAAATAACATATCTTGATAACCAAATATGATACAAAAACTAATCAATAAGATATTCATACTTCAAAGAAAGTTGTTCAAATATGATAAAAACTAACACTTAAGAAAAGATTATTAAAAATTCAAAATAAATTGAAAATCAAATTACTAAGATAAATAAATGACCATAAACTTATTATCTTCTTCTCTTACAAATTCATTCAAGACTCTTTGATACTAACATTCACGGAAAAGCTCACATTTAATTCCAGGCTAATTTTAGTGATCTATAGTAGGTTTTTTCAATAACTTGTAAAGTGAATGATTTGTTAGCTTTATGACGACTAAATTTTGTCAAGAAACTTCTACCACCAATGAAAGAAAAGAAAGTTGTGCAATGTTAACCCACTTAAATGGTTTTCCAATACCTTAGTCCCGAAAGAAAGACACCTTCCGGTGAATTTACTTTTACCATTCAAATTTCAGTTATTATGATAATAGAGTTGAAAAGTTGAACATTTTCGTCACTGCACACATCAGCTGCAAGGATTATGATGTTTGCTATATGTCGCGTTCAGGGACTATTTTTCAACTCATTTAACTAGATTTAATTCCAAATTCCTCACATCAAAATACAGTAATATATCACCTTATCACCTAATCCAATTAAGCTGATTCCTATTTTGCTGAATTATAGGAATGTATCAAAATAAAATACCTGTTGAACTAACATTTTAATAAACAATATATAAAAACTGGGATAACTTAAAAATACATCATGTGCCAAAAACAAAATTTATCATGTTATCCAATACCTATAAGATGATCATAGTATTTTAAACAAATCTGTAAAATATTCTTCCTTTAAATATTATTCAATAAAACATTTCCAATGCACGACACTGGTTATACGATAACCATTACATTAAATAGAACTAGCACAAAAATACATCAAGATACGATAATAGTTGAGGTAAAAAACAAACTAGAATATGAAACAACTTGAAAATAAATCTAACATCAGCAAATGCGAATAACCATCGTCCTTAATACAACATTTAGATTCTGTTCATTATACATCTCACATAATGTACATCACCGTCTGAAAAAGTGTCGACATCAACCAAATCTGAAGTATCATCTAATATCACTATATTAAATATGTATGTCGTAAAGAATAAGGGATTCACATACATAGTCCTGTGTTTCAAACACTAACCATATGCATACAAAGATATCCGATGGTATGATTTATAGTATAGTGGTTACAAGTGCCTTTGTATGCATAATACTCACTTTAGAACCTGCACTTCATTGTTCAGAGTTAACTTCACGAGGACAACTACAATGCATTCTGAAGACGGAAGCCAAGTTCAAGACAGTAAATCTTACTTGGGGCAGTCTCATTAAAAATAAAGAATTTCGTCTAACTCCTATAAATCTTTGAATCTGTCCAATTGGCAGAAGAAAAAGCTTTCAATTATTCTCTGAATTAATTATATTATCGTAATACATTTGTATACTCACACAATCACTGAAACGCTGAAAAATTGAAATTGCACAGAATCTGTTAACTGAGATTAATAGCTAACAGATTCACCACATGAACGTGAATTTCCAAAAACCGCACCGACAAAACTCCAGCTTACAATAAATAAAGTTATTTATCCCATGCAGTTTCAGATACCTCATCATATGGGTATATTTACAGTACCAAGAACGGAAAAATGTAATAACTTACAGCACAATAATGGCGTTTCAATATCTACTGAAGCAGCCTTTTCAAGAAAGCATTGTTACAGAAAGAGCTTAAGAATGTTCTAACCGATAATAGACTGAACTAGTAAGTCAAAATGTTCAAGGATGTCACACAAATGGTTGTACCCTTTTCCTATCACCATTTCTCGTCTTCTTGTTAAGATTTGCAACAGTTACAAGTTCACTGGCATTCAAATCATATGAAGACTGGGTTTCCTTAATCACTGTCAATATCTGAGTTAAAAGTTAAACCTTGATGTTGCTAACAAATTCCCAGAAAGTTCATACATCTACTTTATAGATGAATGAAACATTTCCAGATCCCAGCTACACGTTCTTTGTGCAGAAACGAACAATATTTAACTTGAGGCTGGAACCCTAATGCTACGACCCAAAGATCTGCATCACAATTTTTGTAGCCAAGCAGGAAAAGCTAACCCTCAATGAAACCAACGAAAAGATTAAGAGATATAACAAAGTGAAAAACAAATGACAGGAAAAAAAGGGTGCTGAGCGTGCCTGCAATAACAGAAACGCGTAGAGAATATACCATTGCAGCTAACACAGGTAAATAAAGATTGTAAATAAAGATTTTAACAGTTATACTCACCTTCATTCCTTTAGATACGTATGAGTGAATGTTAAGGGTTTATTGGTCTCCAAAGAGGAAGGAGTGAGGCCAGCACAGCATGACCTAGTAAGGGTTAAGGGTTAGCAAACACGCACTGCCTCACACTAACCAAAGCTAGATCATGCTGGCAGCTTCACTTTTTCCCTTGTGATCTTTTTCACCACATCACTTCTCCGAGTTCAGCAGTAAGATGTGGTTATCATGTGCAGGAAAGAAACATTGTAACAAACATATGGAAAGCACAAAGGAATGTAATGTAAATCAAAAGCTTAGAAGATGGAGGAGAGGAACATGTTCAGTGAAACTGTAACATGCAATTAAAACAAGGCATGAAGGAGAATATTAGGGTGGAAAGAAAACAAGGAGGGGTGATTGAAGATATGAATAACATGAATAGGTAGAAAAGACACAGAAGGAAGAGGTAAAGGGTAGGGTATATATAGGAGAAATGAAAAAATGTAGAAGGAGAGAGAGAGTGTGTAACAGTGAATAAAAGAGAGATGAAAGATGCAGAGTGAAATTAAGAAGGGAAATTGAAGAGGAGAGAGAGAGATAGCAGAGGTGAGAAGATGCATGATGAGTTGTCTTGGTTGGCTAATGGGGTCAGAGGCATAGCTAGTTAGCTATTAGGGCGGCATGGCAGTGGAGGGATTCTGACTCTATCAGCCTTTTCTTCCTCTGTTGCACCTATTCCAATTGCCACCTCCAACAATATTTTAATAACTATTTCCTTTCTATTCCAACCATTTTTTTCTTCTTTAAATAAATACTTTTAAAAAATCAATTTAAATAATTATGTTTACAACAGTATTAATATTCGTTTTATACTAGTAAGAAAAGTAACTTTAAATTTCGCCTATACTTGGATGTGTGTAGGGTAGATTCATTCTGTTTTCTACATTTAAAAAAAAATCAATAATATAACAATTAAGAACTGTGACAATCAATTTAAAATGTTCTTTAATCTGTAAACATATGTACAAGTTTAGAAAACACTGCAGAAGGTTATTTGAAGACATATTTGTTATGAAAGAAAATTTGAGAAAGAGAGATGCAGTAATTGAGTTGGAGAAGTTGAAAGTACAAAAGTTAAATTGTCTGTTATGTATCCCCAACAACAAAAAATGTTTACCTTGTATCTATCATTCATTAATTACAAACTATGTAAGATATGAATGAACCCTTGCGCAATGACAGAGAATCTTTGGCAACATACTTTTGGTTTGAAAAACTAAGAGAAGAAAAAGTTGGTGAGGGTGTGAAATCATCCCCTGGTATATTTGGAAAAGAAACAAGACGATATTCAGAATAAAATGTTTAAATATATGTCTCCTGGTATGGTTAAAGTTTTTCAATTTTGTTTTGTTATGTGGTCCAACAAAACAAATCCTATAAAATGCATGAAGATTGGTTCTAGAAAGTTAAAAGTAATAAGGAGATAACTATGATTTCATATTCAAAGTTGATAATAGGTAATTTAGCAAGAACATAGGTTTACTATTATATAAAGTTGTGGATTGTATCAGTTTTGTCATATACCTAAACAATGTGAAGTATATAATAGCATTAAGATTGAAGAAATATTTTTTGTGAGTAGAGAAGAAGAATGGAATAAAAATGTTAGTGGTGATGTGCATGGCATGGGCAATTATGAATATAGATTCAGAGTAATAAATAGAGTGTTGGGGAGAGAGAAAAGGGCAGAGCCCCTACAAGAGCAAAAGAACACAACAATTATTGGGTTTGGGAAGAGAAGATGATGGTGTGGTTTAGAATTTCTATGCAAAATTTGGGTTTGGATGTGTCTTCTTCTCTCTCCCGCTGTTTATTCAACAAGTGTAGAGTGATCAACCTCACTTGTCAATTCATGTTTCGGGTTACTTCATTTCAATGTCGTTTTTCAGTTTCCACTTCTCACAAATCGAGAAAAGCAACCAACTTAATACACATATCCCTTTGTTACCATCATCATCATCACACCCCTCCATTTCCTCTCCATTTATAAATTCAATTAATACTTTTTTTCAGTTCTTCAGGGTTCAGATGTTTGGTGAGAGAGATGAGATTCAGATAAGAAAAACAAAATATATTTTACTATGATCATAATGGTAACTATAATTGTCATATTTAATGCTTTTTCTATTTGAAGAATGAGGCTATAGGCTTATAGGAATTGATATTGCATTATGTGCATGCCTCGTTAAGAATTGAATTCAATTCAATTCAAGAATTGTGTTTGAGTTTTGTTTGTGACAGCTAAGTTCTGTGAACTCTGATCTATCTCTGGGTATAGCTTCATAGACCTGTAACAAATCGACAATCCAATTAATTATCTACTTCGCTCTCTCTTCTGTGTTGTGTTTGTGTTGGAGAACACAATTTATATGCATCTTCATCTTCTTATTATAATAAATACCACTTATTCGTCCTTTTATAAAAGCCATTATTTTTTTCCAAGAAATTTAAGTTTAATTGATTATTTTTTTTTAAAACATTAAAGCATGGTACTCAAAAAGTAGAAAGTGTTCTATAGATGGAAACGCATACATGATATAAAGAAAAGATTGTGCATTGAGTCAATGAAAGTAATTAAAAATGAGAAAACAAAAAACTTGCATTAATATAAAAGTTGGGTGCAAACTAATATTTGAATCCATAGATGTGGTGATAGGCTTAGAAAGATGGGTGTAATAAGTGTTTGTAACTAAATGAAAGTGACCACATTATCTCTTATTTATATATTTCTTACTCTATCGGTCAAGCTAAAGAATTGTGACATATTTATAGTATTTTCTAACTCTATATCTATTATTTTGACATTTGTTTATCAAAAGTTTTCCCTAAACACTTATAATATAATAGTAATTATTGTTCAAAATAGTTCACTTTAGGGCATGTTTGAAAAATAGATTACTTTACTTATAATAATAATAATAACTCATCAACATATTATCATTTTTAAAGAAATGTTTTAGTATGTTTACTTTTTTTAATAATGCATAAAAATGATTTCTTCAAGATTTTACTTTAACACCTCAAAATAAATTGATGGTGAAGCCTTTCCTACGTAGAAGCCTCAAGGATTACAAGTCCTGGTTTGACCCATAATTTGGAATGGATTGACCCACCTCGGGGATTGCACTAGTCCTGGTCTTTTCCTAGATGAAATAACCAATCTGTCCTTGAACGTTTTTCAAACTTTACTTTCACTTCTTTTCCTGTTTAAACATATTATTCCACAAATTGTTTAATATTCTAATGAAACATTATTCAGAAATTAATTTCATGTTTCAATGAAAAAATTTATTCTGAAAATTTATTTACCTTCTTTTCATTTTTTTAATTTCTATTCACTTAAAAAGAGTGAATTGAATATTCAACTAATTACAAAAATAATGTTAAATTAAAATAATTCATTATATATTATGATTTATGTAAAAATTTGGAATTGATGAGAAAAAAGTAATGATAAACCTTCAAAAACTGAAGTTTATTAAGATTAAAGAGCGAGTTGGTGTGATATTTTAATCCTTTAATTCTATATAAATTATGTATTATGTTAAATTTTTAACTTTTGTTGTAAAGTCTTAATTTTGTGAAGAATATTTTGACAAATAAATAAAAGAAATTTAACAAAATATTTTGTTTTTTTTTTTAAATTTATATTGATCAAACTTATTTAATTTATCAATTGATAGTAAATAAAATATATTAATATTTTTTTAACTATATGTCAAATAAATCAAGTCGGGTCACCCTAATTATAAAATAGATTGAACCAAATATTAGAGTAAATTTATTTTCACTTACAATAATGATTTTCATGATAAAGTTATAAAGTAAGAAAGATCGGATGGGTCTTGATTGTTGTAAGGCCTACTTATATTTATATCTTATTTTAATGGACCATTCCAAATCAGTTGGGTCTAGGGCTGACCAAAATGATAAAACTCAACCCTAAGGCTGTCCTAATTTACTCATTCTATTCTTTCAGAAAATCTTAGATCTGCAGTCGTCTCCCTCTCTGTTAGGGTTTGGTGTCACCTTGGTCAAGCAAATTCGATCCAATTCATTTCCTTCCACGTAAGTGTTCCCTCATCCGTGCTTGTTTTTCTGCTACTGTCATCCTAGGTAGCTTATGTTCCTATTGTCCCCTTTATTTTTTTCCAGCTCCTTAAGTTGTTCCTGAGCTAACATCGGAGCTGTTGTGCTAGATAACTTTGGTCTAGAAGTCTTCTGCTAGGTAAGGGAAGCTAGGGTTCGCTTGTTTATTTTGATTTGTTGTTTGCTTTACTTCCGTTTCCTGATGGCCTGACTTGATTGATGATTTTAATGGATTGGAAACCTGTTTAAACATTATTTGGCCTGAATGCTTGTCTGTTGCACGCGAGAACTGTGGTGAGGACTGGTTTTCTCGCCCGAGCAAGCCTGTCTCGCCTAGGCGAGATTAATAGAGGCTCGCCTAGGCTATTCTATGCGAGTCGTCGCCCACGCGACCAACTTTATTTTTGAGCGAGTGAACGTCTCGCTCAGACGAGAGCAAGGAGAGTCTCGCCTAAGTGAGAATGGGTGTAAGGCCACTATTCTGGAAGTTGAGCTCTCGCCTAGGCGAAAGGAACTCGCTTGAGCGAGAGTCCTTCTCGCCTAAGCGAGACCTTTCTGCCTAAGCGAGATGCTGGGCGAGAATGTGGCTGGCTCTGATGTTTCTTTTTTCCTAAATGATGACTCTATGCTTGTATTGATATTACTTTTAAGGTATGAATTGAGTGATTTTGTATAAATAAGATGGATTATGAATTGTGATTCATGAGTTTTAACATGACGTGAACATGATGTACGTATGGGATGATTCATGGAATTAAAATGATGATTTTGGTATGGATTTGATATGAGACATGAGTGAAGGTTGGTTAATGAATATGGCATGGTGTCGGTATGAAATACACTTCTACATTCATGATTTGGGAAAGGGTGAATGGAATGGAATTCAACATGGAATGTGAATGAGGAATTGGTTATAAAGGTTGGCATGAGAGTTCTGTGCATGATAAATATTACTTTATTGATTGAGTATGTTTGGTATGTGTTAGTGCGTAATTCCTTAAAATCTCTAGGTGAGATTTCAAGGTAGTGCTTTAGTGATCGGGACGTAATTCCATGGCCCCTATTAGTGGGTGTCCATGGTGGTACCCCATCTATATAATTTGGTAAGGATTCAAGGTAAGGTTGCATCCTGACACTCTAAGGAGTCAGTTAGTCTCACTTAGAGTGGACTGACTCTTGTGGTGAAAGTAGTTGGAGGTCTGAAACTCATTAAGGGCTAACCTTGTGTGTGTGGGATTGAATCATTGTAGCACTTGAAATACATAGCTCGGGGGTGAGCAGGGTAATCCACCATAAGTGCAAGCATTCGCTGAATCTGACCACATTATATGTATCCGGATGAGTCGAGTCAGAGTCTAGTGTATTGTTTGAGAAGTCAGAACATGTTTGGATGATATATATATATATATATATATATATATATATATATATATATATATATATATATATATATATAATGCTTGGATTGTGTAATGGCATGTAACTACTTGATGAACTGTTTTACTCTAGCTTACCCTGTTTGCTTGTCTGGTTGTCTTTTTCTTCTCTTTTTGCGATGATCATCAATTTATTGATGTGAGCATATGCGAGAGGTTCTCGCAGTCAACAGGAGAACGGTAACTCAGCTGCTTAGCCCGCCTGGGCTGGATCCTGCTTAGTGGACTTTCTTTTAAGGCCACGACCCATGTATTGGCTGTCCTTTAAATTTCCTTTTTATCGCTACTAAACTTTTCTGTATCTGGTTAGTTTGGCATCGTTGTATGCATGGGATAACTGTAAGGAGTTATGTGGGAACTCCAAGACTGCGCTATTATATTTTTGGTGTGACGCTTCCTTTAATTACGTTATTAATTAAATGGGGTGTTACAATTGTTGGGATATTAGTAATTTATAAGTAATATAACATTCTCTTCTTAATATAGGAAAAACAAAGACTTTAGGCTCATCTTTTGGTTTTTTTACTCAAACCAATTGTAGTTGTGTATAAGGATGTAGGTTCACCAACACCCTACTCCAATTTGAAAATAGTTTGGAAATATCTTTCTATCAACATTTTCTTCATGATTTTTTGTGCTTTTTTATCAGCAGAGGAAATATTTTATATAACTATACTAGAGTATTTGGAATAGTCTAACTTATATACACAATATTTAGAGAGAATGATCTTCTTAAAAATCATTTTAAGCACTTATAACGAAGATCATTAGGGAAATATTTATAACCTTCTCAACAACAAATTCAAACAATAAAACCTTCCCAACAATAATTTCAAACACTTATTACCTTCCTAACAAAAAGAATTCCTCTATGTTATATTTTTTGTTTGCAACACAAAAGAGCATAATGATTTTTTGTATTTATTAAAGATTCTCTTTCAATTTTGTCAATATAATATCTTTTTGTAGTAATTGAGTATGACCTAAAGTTGACCCTTGGTCACGAATTACTAGAAATCTCACATGTACAACATATGTGGTCAAATAATAATTGTAATAGATCAAATTTTATAAAGTTTAGTTAAATTTAAAATTTACTTTCTCAAGATAATAGTCTTTCAAACCTATTATAGTCAAGTTTGTTAGGTAATGTTAGAAATATTTTCATATAATTTAAAAAATAAATAATTAAAATAAAAACCTTACTATTACTCATGTGTTTATAGACCTTTAATTTATGGTTAAAGTTTTTTATGACTAACGGTTATATTCTTATTACAATTTACTTCTTTCTCTCCCTTTTCTACCTATAAATACCACCTAGGTGCATGGGGAAAAATACAATAACATAGACAACAAACACTAGAGTTTTTCTTAAAAGTGTTTTTCTTTTCTTCTCTATATTATCTTAAAGCAGTGGTGTTCATAAGGTTTGGAGATCCTTCGTTGCACTTGATTGATCTAACAGGTTGTTGTATCTTTGGAGAGAAACACATATGATTTGAAATACTTATGATTGTGTCTCATCCCAGGATATTTCTACTCCTTTCCTTGTTTATTTTTTATTTATTATTGTTATTATGATTTTTTATCTTTGATTAATATTCATTGTTTTATATATATGTCTTAGTATTATTATTGATTTAATAATTATTATTATATCATTTTATATATTTTATTATTATTAGTATTATTTGAGTAATCATTTTCTAACATTCTTAGAGAGAAAAATTTCTTGTTATTTCTATTTTTGATTACTCATTTGTATTTATTTCTAAAATTAAAAACAATATAAAGCATAAGACTGAAAACATATTTTATAAACTAATGTGTTTCTTATGGTTATAATTAAATCAATTTCAACTAAGCCTATAAGCCTAAAACTTTATGTGTATAATTGTTTCTATTTCTATTGGTAACAATAAATGAAATTATGGATAAATGAAATTCCTGCTCATTGAATAATTTGTTGTGATGTCTAAAACTAATGTTTTTACTGTTATATTAATTTATGCTTTAATATTGTCTATTCTTACCATTGATAAAGATGTTCTATATCATGTATATATTTTAAGTGTTTCTTATGAAAATAATTATGAAATAATTTGTCATATTAAAACTACTATTGTGTTATGGAAAACACTTGAACTAAACTTTGCATTTGCAAAGGAAAAAAATTAGCTTGATATTTATATGAAAAAAAATGACAAATAAATTATCAGATTTATGAATAAAAAGGAGTTTTTTATGTTTCTGAATTTAGAAACTTTCTTGTGCTCAATAAGGTTATGAAGTGGTTTCTAAGTGCAATAAGATTATTAATTCAAGACATGTGTTTTAGTTGGTAAATGATATACTTGTGATGACTTGTTTGAGTTAAGTATTTTTTTCTTGTAATAAAATATTTAGTAACTTTATTTGATTATTACAAATGTTGAAAGCTATGTTATATGACATGCTATTATTATAATTGTTGAGAAATTCTGGTTAGAGATCATTAAAATTATAAAATTTTGAGGTGCAAAATTAATTAAATACAGAAGTGATGATACATGTCTTTACAAATGAGTGTTTTTATGTAAAATTCATGGTATAATTCATTAAGCAACATTTTCATACAGTGTTAATCTAATGATGTAGCGAAAGAAAGAAAGAAAAAAAAATGCTTTGATATGGTAAATGTTATTCTACAAGTTCAAGCTTGTCTTTGCCTATAAAATTACATAGGGTGAAATTTTATATCCTGCTTACCATATTTTGAACACAACAGATTGTGATAAAACTTTTTATGAGTTATGAAAGAAAAAAGAACCACATTAAAAATATTTCAAAGTGTAGGGGTGTCTTGTAAAGGTTAATATACCTTTTAATGAGAAAAAAAAATCTTTGGTTATTTATTCTAATAAATTTCTTGAGATTATTGAATCATATATATTAATGTAAATTGGATATTGATTCCGGTGGCACAATATCAATTATTGGTTATGGTTATGTTTTAACCTTGGATAAAGATGTCATATCATGGAAATATGTTAAAAAGTTGTTGTCATGATCTATTATGCAAGCATAAATTATTCCATTTGTTCAATGCATCCTGACAATCAAATTGTTATATTTAAAGTGTCTGGTAAAAATTTCAATGAAAAAATTGACATATAAGAATGAGAGACAAATGTATTAGAAACTTAATTACTCATGGTTATCTCTATTGGCTTTGTCAGGTTAAAAAGAAATATTGCATATCTGTTTATCAAAAGGTTGATGCATCAACAACAAGTATTTGAGTCGTCGAGGGGAATGAGACTATAGCCCAGTAAATTAGTTGCAACAATGGACACCCATCTCCACATGAATGGTGATCCCATGGAATGGAGTTGAATGGGAAACAATGAAGTTGTTGTTGACTAAAGTACACTAAATAATTTGATTAAATTTTATGTTTCATTCTTATAGCGAGGTGTACTATAAATTGTGGCAATAATTAGGTTGAGGTATGTGCATTATTATGCTTATTTTATAAAATACCTCTTAATAAACTTAATGGTTGAGGTATGTGCATTATTATGCTTATTTTATAAAATACCTCTTAATAAACCCAATAACAATTATTGTAGGGGTGTGAGTCACAAACCACCCTTTGAGGGTTTACCTAGTGAGTGTGATGGTGGGGTCGCCATTGTGAGACATGGACAAGTCTCTAAGTGACACTCATGAAACAAGATACATGCACAAGGCCGTAACGTGCAGCCACTGATTAGAACCTATAATAAACAACGATATTGTATGTGTTATTTAGTAAAACCTGGTCACAGGGGATGTAGCTCAAGACAATCAAGTCTCTGCATTTTCTCGGGTAGAAGTTTATAAGCACTAGGTGTAAGGGTCAGACCCGGAAGGTTCCTTACACTGAACTACAATATTTTGTTTTAAAAGATAATATATTTTTTTTTATTTTATTTTTTTAAATTATGTGGGGGATTGTTAGAAATATTTTAATATAATTTAAAAAATAAATAATTAAAATAAAAACCTTATTGTTACTCATGTGTTTATAGACCTTTAATTTATGGGTTAATGTTTTTTATGGCTAACGGTTATATTCTTATTACAATTTACTTCTTTCTCTCCCTTTTCTACCTATAAATACCACCTAGGTGCATGGGAAAAAATACAATAACAGATACAACAAACACTAGAGTTTTTCTTAAAAGTGTTCTTCTTTTCTTCTCTATATTATCTTAAAGTAGTGGTGTTCATAAGGTTCGGAGATCCTTCACTGCACTCGATTGATCTAACAGGTTGTTGTATCTTAGGAGAGAAACACATATGATTTAAAACACTTATGATTGTGTATTTGTTTAACCTTGTGCAGTAAGGGCGTTTTCTCTCTAAGGATAGCGCTATGCGTGCCTCATCCCAGGATATTTCTACTCCTTTCCTTGTTTATTTTTTATTTATTATTGTTATTATAATTGTTGATCTTTGATTAATATTCATTGTTTTAGATATATGTCTTAGTATTATTATTGATTTAATAATAATTATTATTATATCATTTTATATTTTTATTAATATTAGTATTATTTGAGTAATCATTTTCTAACAGGTAACACTTGTAGTGTCGAACCTTAACAGTGATACGAAGGGGCTTTGGCCCCCTAATTTTTTTTTATATTTATATAATTTAAAATATTTTTTAAACTTGAATTTATTTTAAATATATTTTATATATTTGGCACCCCAAAAAGTTTTATAAATCTATATAAAGATTATGACATCCCCAACATATGTGTTAAAGATCCGTCACTTGTCACTTGATTGAGATAGAGTCCTCGGTGTAAGGAAATGTGTTGTAGTCGAACATTGACTATAGATATGGCAAAATAATAATAATAATAATAATAATAATAATAATAATAATAATGGTTAAATATGTTTTTGATCCCTCAACTTTGAGTGAAAATTAGAATTAGTCCATCTTCAAAACTTTGGTCCAATTTAGTCCCCCAACTTTATAACTGGGTGGATTTAGTCCTTTTAACCAAATTTTGTTAAGTTTATTTGACATTTCAAATGCATTCCGTGATAGTTTCTTAGCTAATATTGAAGTAAAATGTGTCAAATGGTGTAAACATCTCAAATGCTATCACGAAATGCATTTGAAATGTTAAATGAACTTTACAAAATTGGGTTGAAAGGACTACATGCATGCATTTCAAAAGTTGGAGACTAAATTGGGCCAAAGTACAAAGATGGATTAATTCCAATTTTCACTAAAAGTTGAGGGATCAAAAACATATTTAACCCTAATAATAATAATAACAATAATAATAATAATAATAATAATAATAAGGGTTAAATATGTTTTTGATTCCTTAAATTTCAGTGAAAATTGGAATTAGTTCATCTTTGAAACTTTAGACCAATTTAGTCCCCCATCTTTAGAAATGTTTGAATTTAATCCTTTTAACTAAATCTTGTTAAGTTTATTTGATGTTTCAAACACATTTCATGATAACATTTGAGTTGTTTACATCATTTGACACATTTTTGCTTCAAAGTTAAGTCAAATATTATCATGAAATGCGTTTGAAACTTCAAATAAACTCAACAAAATGTTATTAAAATGACTAAATCCATCGTATATAGAAGTTGATGAACTAACTTGGATCAAAATTTCGGAGAGGGACTAAATCTAATTTTTCCTACAACTTTGACCAAAAACATATTTAACCCTAATAATAATAATAATAATATGGGTTTAAATATATGTGTATTCTATAAACTATGATGGGAAATGGAATTTTATTCCTGTTTCAAACTTTGATATAATATGATCCTCAAACTTTAAAAAGGATTGGATGTAGTCCTCGTCAGTGGCGGAGCATTGTGGAGACCGGGGGGCATGGCCCCACCCAAAAATTTTGAATTTTTTTTTAATATTATAAATTAATAATAATTAACTTAAATATTTTTATTTCTTTTATAAAACACAACATTAAATGTTAGTAAATAATAAAATACAAAATCAAACATAATAAATAATAAATAATAAAAAGATTTATCAAGATATTTTTTATTTTTTCTTCAATTGTGTCTTTAGTTTCTCACAAATTATTCTCATCTTCCATTTTCATCTGTTTTCTTTTGTTTTTGAAGAGAAAAATATCTATTATTTTTGCTCTCATTTATCATTTTTTCTCTTCCATTCTTGAATAAAAAAAGAAGAAGGTAATTCTTATTTGTCTCACTTGATAGTGAAATATTAGTTTAATAATTTATTTCATGAGCCTCTTGTATATTAATTTTTTATGAACATAAAAGAAAAAGTATTGTATTGTGTCTTTTTTATAACTGGATTTTAATTGTAGTTTGATTATCATCGAATTTTCTTTTAATAGCGTAAATACAGGCGCTATCGCATATGTGTATGCATTTTTTAAATATGCGTAATATTATAATATTGTAATGTTATTAAGTTAATATATAAACTAAAAATTATATTTATTAAAAATAAAGTGAAATATATCAGAACTGATGAAAGAATAACCATTGATAAATAAATAAGAAGAGAAGAAGCAAAAATAACCGATTTTATAAAAAACTTGTAAAAGTAACGGTCAATTTTTAAAAATTTAATAAATTATTATATTTAAAGGTTAAAATTGGTATTTTAAAATGTGGACACAAAAAGGAGAATCCCATTTATATATTGTTATAGATATATATATATATATATATATATATATATATATATATATATATATATATATATATATATATATATATATATATATATATATTTATATATATATTTATATTTGTTAGTTAGTTATAAAATTACTTTTTATATTAATATTATTCTTTGGTTAAAGTGCAACTAGACTTCTGCATTTGGTTGTCTAAAGAATGGAGACATTTAGACGTGGAAATAATAGACCTATTATTGTTTTTCACATCACATAACCATGACTACGTATACCGACTTAAAAACCTTATAGGGTAATAGTTCCATATTTTTTAAAATCTTTACTTTTTGTCTAGTAAAATTTCGAAATAGAATTATAAAATTAAATGAAATAAATTATAATAAAAAAGTAGTAGACTTTTTTTTTTCAAATTGTATTTATTTTTCTTTTTTTATCCTTTATCAAAATATAAGAAATGTTAATTTTTTAATCTATAGGCTTTTTTATAGAAAAATTTCATGAAAAATTGTAGTGATGCTTTGTACTTATAATGTAATAGAAACATTTAAATTGTATAAAGATATCAAAGAAATAAAAAATAAGTTAAGAAACATACAAAATTAATAGGAAATAAAATTTTAAATACTTACATTTTTTCTCTTTATTTTATATTTTTACAAGTAGTAATCTATTGGTTATATCTTTTTTCAATTTATATTTTTATATTATATATATGTAGAATATATATATATATATATATATATATA